>Ga0222718_10003994_pt1 | contig 12410 bp, 18 predicted proteins | sample C33_27DmetaG_FD_165045 | JGI IMG/M metagenome (GOLD analysis project Ga0222718, IMG submission 165045) | Estuarine water microbial communities from San Francisco Bay, California, United States - C33_27D | ecosystem: Environmental > Aquatic > Marine > Unclassified | place: USA: California... | reverse complement strand
ATTGACTTCATGTGATGATTACATGACTCTTCAGTTGTATTATTTATAAGAAACTGTAGAAAATCATCAATATTACAAACAGTTAACTTAGGGTGAAGCTCATGCAAACGATTAGGGTCTCTAATAACAAAGTGCTTAAAAAGAGATTGTATTCTGATGTATGGGTGTCTTATTACAGAAAAATTGAGCCACTCATTTGACATGCTAGCAGCAGTATCTTTTGTAATATATACTGCATTTGGATGGTTGTAAACATCATCATATCTTAAAGCTGAAGCATCTTTGACGTTATAATTTAATAAAGCTGCTTTAATAGCTGTACCCGCACATTTAGTAACAGCAAAAAAATTTAACTTATATTCATCATACGAAGTGATGTTGTCAAATTTATTGATATCTAGCATTTTCTAAAAGGTCATTTAAAGATTGAAGTCTACGATTAAAATTATCTTTATTATGTGAAAAAACTGGCTTCAATGAATTAAAAAGTTCAAGTTTTGTTTCAGCAGACATTTTGACTATCCTTTCCAGTTCAGATAATGCTGTTAAAAGTCTTTTTTCGTCAGGCATTGTGTCGTAAGTTTCGTCAATATAAGGGTGAAAAGTTTTATACCCAAAACTTCTAAACTTAACTAACGAATTTTTTTGGCCAATCAGTATAAAAGGTTTATCCCAATAAACATTTCTCCATGTTTTTTCAGTAATAAAAGGCCTGTCTAAAGACAAGTGCTCATAATATGCCTCTACTACTAAGTTTAAAAAAGAATTTTTCATAGCATCAAGTAAAATTATAGATTTTGACGAATTTTCAATAATGTATGGAGTAAAGTTATTAAATAAACTCTTAGAGTATCTTTCATTTTTAGCGTTATCAAATGCTTCAACCATGTCACTATTGAAAGAACAATGACCCTTTTTTAGTAGATCGAGGTTATCTAATAAATAAATAGTCATCGAAGCAGCGATATGCTTATCGCTTCGCATATTTAAAAGTACAAAATCTTTATACTCAGAAATGCCTACAGACTGATCATCAAAAAAATTTAACGGTCTTTCAGAGGGGTTTGAAGTACATTGTACCGCCTCAAGATGTCCAGGTAAACACACGATATTTTGATCTGTAAGTTCAGGGTATGGAATATTAAATATAAAGCGTCTATCACCTTTTATTGAGTCACATATAGCACATAGCTCTTTATAATTAGGAGGTTCATAGTTCATTGTAATATATATGACACCTAATCCCTGATTAATTTTAGTAGCTACCCGCTGATCAATGAGATTCATAATACCAAAAGTTTCATGATCGGGGTTAGAAAAATGTCTTATATGAAAATAAGGTTCATTTAAGAAAATAGGATATACAAAAAAATCTACGTTTTCTTCAGGATTAATAATGTTTAAATCGGATAACAGACTTAGCTCGTATGAACACATTCTTTTTAATTTAGTATTATAAAACTGATTAGAAGTTTTCTTTTTAGGATTAAACTTAAACACATTAGTGAAAAATTCGTCTTCAAATAATAAATTAATCATGTTCCTGTTTCATAAAAACTATCAATATAATCATAAGTTTTTATTTTTCCCTCGCTTAAATATTTGAAAAACCGATAAGATTTATAGAGTCTTAGCTTAAAGTTCTGTTCGTTTAAATCTGTGATAAATTTAAAATATTCATTGTAAAAACTGAAGTCTTCATCACTTAGGTGTATGAGCTTAATTATCTCTTTAGTAGCTAAAACAAACCTTTTGTAGTCATCTTTCTCATTGTCGTAAGTTTCATCAATGTAAGGGTGAAAAGTTTTATACCCAAAAGCGTGTAGCTTAGAAATAGACCCATGCTGTCCTAATAGAACGAAGGGTTTTTTGAATCCAATGCATCTCCAGGTTTTTTCCGTCAAAAAAGGCCAAGCAACATAATTCTGATCAGAGTAAGCCTCTGCTACTATATTAAAATCACACTTTTCAATATAGGGTTCGCATTGCTCTGGAAAATTAATAATATCATTTTTATTTTTAAGGGCATGAGGTTTAAACACTTTTTTGAACTCAGGTTTTTTATCTAACAGTTCAGTAAAGTACTCTTCAAACATGTCAAGACTACTAGCGGTGACATGTCCATACTTAAACAAACTTTTGTGATCAAGGACGCTGAGAATTGCTGTTAACTGTAAAGATTTCCAATATCTTGAGTTAAAAAGAGAAAATCTTTTATGCTCTGATATGTTGTCTTGCCAATAAGCATTGAACATAACCTTTTTAAGATAGCTTCTAGGAAGATCCTCAAAAACAAACTCTTTATCATTGTCAACTAAAACACCTACATAATGAGCTTCTAACCAACTAGTAATGTGATAAATTTGTGGATGACTTGTGTGAGTTAAGCTGCCAACATTTAATATAATTCTGTCATTAGGGTACTCAGAGCAATCATCTAGTTTATCTAACAGGTCTGACAAATCAGTGTCACTTAAAGGTTCTAAAGCTACATCAATTAAAATCCAGCCTTTTTTGGCTTTTAAGGCTTCAATAACTTCGCTAGAAACATAACTCCAAAACCCAAAATCAGCATGATCTATTCCGGTTAATGTTCTAATTTGGTAATATGGTTCATTAAATATAACTGGGTAAATAAACCAATCTAAATCTTTGATTTCATTTGGAGAGTGAATAGAGAGTAGAGGTTCAAAAATTCGCAGTGCCCAAGGTAAAAGAACACCATGAACCTCAGAAGCGTGAAAGTTAGTAAAGTCAATTTCATTCTGTTTATTCCACCAAATATTAGACTTTGGTGGATCGTCATAGACTAAAGGAATGTTGATTTTTTCAATCATTTGTCAAAACAGTAAACTGTCTTCTAACTATTTCAGGTTTTTTTCTGATACGTCTTTTTTCACACAGTTCGTCTAAGATACTAATAAAATACTCTTGGCTAAGTTGAGCAGCATCCCCGCTGTGATTCGATGAATCAATTAAAATTCGTTGATGAATTAGGTTGAGTGCTGTAACAATATTTGCCGAACCAATAGATCTTGATCCGGCAAAATCGCCTTCTAATCGAGAACGGACCAGTTCCCACGTTTCGTTTTCCCAAACTGACCCATCATCTTCATCAAAAACTTCAATCGGTATGCCAGATAAGATCTTCCATACCATTGCTTCGTATTTTTTGGCTTGTTCCAACGCGTGCTCCCTTCGGTCGCAATGAAGGCACACGCTTCGCGTGAACCTAGGTTGAAATCCAATCGTCGCGATGCGGATGTTGATAGAACCAGGCGAGTGCAGTCTCAACACGACGAGACGCATCTTTGGCGTGCATCGAATCAACAAACTCACGTTTGAAGCGGAGCCAAGGATTCTTTTCGTTCTTGACAGGCTTGAGAACAGCTACATCACGTTCATTCCAGTGTTGACAACGAGTTGCATATGCTGCCTCAGCGTTAAGTGTACGCGTTGTCTCTCCGAGACGAGGCTTCAACAGTTCAAATAGCTCACAAAACGCTTCGCGTTTTTCGCTGTCACTCAGCTCTGAGATGCTAATGCGACGTGCATTACGAACTAAATCACGATATGCGTTTTTTGACACAAGCTTAAAGTGCATTGATAACTCCATATAAAATAGCACAAAAATTAAAAGATAGCAAAATATAAATTATAAGACAAGTTACTCATCATAAAGCGGCTCGAGATACGTAGCAGGAAACTTAACTTTTCCTTTGCTCCAAAACTCTGCCTTGTTAAACCAAGAATAACGCTCAAGTGAACGCCAGAGATCATTAATTTCACGTACTGCATAATCATACTCTTGATGAAAAGGAGCTTCATAAAGATCAAGTCGATTACGAGCTTCTTTCATCCACTCGTGCGCCTTCCACGGCGACCAACGAGCAATATTACGTGCTTCATCAATAGTCCGACGAACTGACCACACAGTGTACCCAGTGTGAAAATAATCTTGATTGAGAGTAGCTTTAGCCATTTACAACTCCAATGTTGTTAATATGATTATAGTGATCTACGATATCTACAATGTATCGAGCTGCAAAAAACTCTCCGTGTGTGAGCTTTAGTTCTGAGTACTCTTGCATGATATCAGGTGCGTGTTGAGAGAGAAGCGCTTTAGCTTCTTGTAGGGTGGGTCGTTTGTGCATTAAGTTTTTCCTTAATTGTTATTTATAATGTATTGTATCTCAGTTTACACAGTGATGCAACCTTAATGAATAATCCGGCAGTTTTTTATTGCCAAATAAATTAATTTTTTGTACAGTATAACTATGTATGTAACAGACAAAGAATTAAAATTTCACATGCGAGAGATGAACTCTAATCTCAAAGACTTAGCCTCAGATCTTGGAGGAGATATTCGTTATCTACACCAAGAGATACATGAGTTGAGAGAACTAGTGCAAACTCTGCAAGAAGATATTCAAGCAATGAGAGATCATATAAATGACACATAAATTAGTTGGATTCGCTGATTCATCTAATCAGACTAATGTAGAATACATCAAGGCACAGCTTTTGACAATTGCTAATCAATTTGACGGGCTACAAACAGAGTCAGCTGATGAAACTGACTTTCGGCTTGCTAGGTATCTTAAAAATCCAGATCGGCTGCCGTGTTACATACTGTTTAAAAATGAAGCTTATAAGTCTCATGTTCAAGCAAAGTTGTTTGATGAAAAAGCTATAGAGTGGGTGCGTGAAAAACTAGGCTAATGCGTATAAACTTTACTGGCGACTCGTTTTGTTATAAAGGCGGCGCAGATGATGATAGGCCTAACTCAGACATAGCTTGGACTACACTGTTAGCAGATAAGCTTGGAGCTAGCATTGTTGGGCTAGGCAGGAGTGGATCATCTCATGAGCATGTGTTCAAAACATTCAACTCATCAGCGGAAATAAACGTAATTTGCTGGACAGAGCCACAAAGACTCTACCACGACCATTATCCTACATCTTTAAACATGGCAGAGTCTCGTAGAGAGATGAGTAAATACTATCAGGCTGTGTATGACTATTACAAATACATACACAATCCTCACATGGCAAAAGAGCGATATAAAAGAGACCTCTACTGGTTTGATCATACAGTGTTAGCAAACTATGAAGGTCTAGCAGTAAATCTTTTTTCTTTTTCTAATCGTCTCTATAAGTTTACTCATGGAATAAATGACTTTAGAACTCCGCTTAACACTCTTCGTTCAGTTCCTTTTGAAAAACAACCAGATGAAGTTGCAAATCACTTTACTGTAGAGCAAAACGCTGAATTTGCTGGTTGGATGTATGATTTAATTAAAAAGTATCTCTAATGCCTAAAGCTATTGCTTGTATTCCACACAAACAAAGACTAGAAGCTCATAAAGTTGATTATCTCAGAGCTATGGCAGCTGCTATGGATCATCCTTGGCAGTCTGAAGACGGTAGAGAGCCTTCTCCTGCCCATCAAGAGCTTGAACTAAGATGTCGTCAGTATACTGATATCAATCTTTGGCAATTTACCAACTGTTGTACAGATGCTTTACAAGTAGCTTTCCACACATTCTGTAAACCAGGAGATACAGTGATAGTACCTGCCTACGGATGGAGAGCAATTATGAATGCTCCTCTATTTGTAGGCTTAAATGTTATATTTTGTGATATTGATGAGACAGGTAACGTAGATCTTAACATACTCAAAGACTTAGTTAAAAAACACAAACCTGCCGCAGTTTTAATTGTTCACAACTTTGGTGCGCTTGTTAATGTGTCTCATATTAAAACCTATTGTGAGTTGTTTGGTGCTAAAATCATTGAGGACGCAGCTCCTTCATTTACAATGAACGAGCCTTATCCTTATAAACTAGGATCAGCCTCTGATGCAGTATGCTTTTCTTTTGACTTTACTAAGTCTCCAGGGACTCTCGGAGCTGGAGGAGCATTAGCTACAAACAATCTAGAACATCATCAAAAATTTAAGTCTATACTATCTCATACTACAACTGATGTAGGAGTGGGAACTAAATCATACTTAGATACAGTTGCAGCAGCTGTACTTAATAAAGATATGATTTTAATGGACAAAAACCAGTATAGAGCGCAAAAAGTCAAAGTTGCTACTTACTATAAAGACAATCTTCCTTATAAAACTCTAAGCGGAGAAAATTATATTTATCATCGTTTTATAATTTTACCTGAAAAAGATGAAAGAAATAATCTTGTTGAGAAGTTAAAGTCAGAAAAAATACTAGCTAAACCAGTATATGCAGCTAATACAGATACTTGTCAGAAGGCAAATGAGTTTGTTTCGAGAGCAATTGAGTTACCATGTCATTCGTTTATTGATATAGATGACCTAAAATCTAGAGTTGATCGAATATTATGAAAATACTTATAACAGGAGGATTAGGCTTTGTAGGTGCTCATCTAGTAGCCTCTCTAGGAAAAACTCATGATGTAGACATACTTGATGGGTTTGATAAAAACTATGTAGGTTTTAAGTATATTCATAGAGGCAATCAAGGACTTCAAGAAACTAATTACATAGAAAAGTTTCATAGAAATCTTAACTTACAGTATAGAGTTAATCTAATAAAAAATAGATTCAATGAGTTTTATAAAACTCATTCTTTTGAAGCTTCATTTCCTTTTACTAAATATGACTTAATTATAAATTGTGGTTCTTTATCAGAAGCAATTCTTTCTCAACATTTTCCTGAGTTTACACATGATTCGATAGTAACAGGACTTCATAGAATTAAAAAGTGCTATCCAAACACACCGTGTTTACACATAAGTAGTAGCATGGTTTATGGCACTTGGGAAGGAGTAATTGACGAGCAGTACTCTTTAGGATCAGAAAACCCTTATGGTCTTAGTAAAATAAAGGCAGAAACTATCTGCGGAGATAATGATGTAATTTTGCGACCCATACATATTTATGGTATGGGTGATTCTAAATTTCCAATTTGGATGAACATAGAAAGACAGGTTGCAGCTGGTAAACCTGTCTTAATAGAGCGAGCAGGATGCATTTATATAGACGATTTTGTTCTTACAATCAAAAAGATTATAGACAATTGGAAATCTGGAACGTATAATATTTCATACAACTTTACAAGAACTGCAGAAGCTCTTAATAAAATATTTCCAGAACCTCTTGACATCAAAGAAAAGTTAGGGCCAACTGGAAAACCTAGAGGTTTATTAGTCTCAGAAAAACTAATAAAAACTTTTAATTTTAACTTTAGTTATCAAGACTATGAATCAACCATCAAAGACTACTACACAAAATATGAAAATTTTCGTTCGCAACAATGACGTAGACAAAGCTCTGCGTATACTAAAAAAGAAATTACACAACGAAGGTGTTATGAAAGAGGTTCGTGATAGGCGACACTTCACACCTCCTGGTGAAGAAAAGAGATTAGCTAAAAAGGCTGGTCGTAAAAGGTGGTTGAAAAAACGGCAACAACTTGAACAGCAGTTCGTCAGAGAAGAAAGAAACCAATTAAGAAAGAATAGGAATAACAAAAATGTACACAGACACAATAAAAGTTCAACTCAACACAGAAACAGAACACGTTCATCTGGCTCTTAAAGTAGGCCCTTACCATGTTCAAAACTTTGTTTTATCTTTCGGACAGTTTATCAAACTAGTAGGAGAAGATAAAAAAGTTGAAACAGGAGAATGGACCTTCAGAGTTTTAAAGGATCATGTAAAAATATACGACACTGATTATATGAGGCATTTTAGAATCCCTGCTGACGAGTGGACTTCAGTAAGGTTTACTTTTGCTAAGTTATTTAGCGAATATCAAGATGCAAAAAAAGCCACCGAAACAAGTGAAGAGTAATACGTTTTGTTCTAGGCCTTGGAATGATGTATTTCTTGCTAATAAAGGGTTTTCGCCCTGTTGTATGATAAAAGAAAATAATTTTGATTCACTTCAAGATTATCTAACTAGTGACTATTTAAATGACATTAAGCACTCTTTGTTGAGAGGCCAAAAACATCCCGCCTGTAAAGTCTGCTGGGACCAAGAAGACGCTAAAGTCTGGTCTAACAGAGTTCAAGCAGAAGTTGACTTTGAAAACCCTAAAATCAAATATGCAGGTATTGATTTTTCAAACACCTGTAACTTAGCCTGTCAAATGTGCCAGCCCTATCTATCTACCAGTCTTGGTAAAAGACTCAATAAACGAGATGGAACTAAGATAGAAATATGGAACACTCTTGATACAGCAGTTAAAAAACTGGAATTTTATAAAGAATTACTTCCCTCATTAGAACTTTTATCTATGAGCGGAGGCGAACCGTTTCAAAGTCCAGATCATCTTGAATTTCTTAAAATTGCTCCTCAAATAAATAGAAATCTCAATTTATTCTATAATTCTAACGTATCTAACTTATATTTCAAAGGTGAGTATATACCAAAATATTTTAAAAGATTCAACAAAGTGTCTGTGTCTCCATCAATTGATGGCTTTGGCTTAGCAAATGACTATCAACGACTCAATAGTAACTGGGATAAACAAGTTAAGAACATGCTTGAAATAAAAGAATATATTGATTATATTCATGCTACTCCAACTATATATACACTTTTCTCGTTGGGAGACTTGTTTGACTGGGGAATTAAAAACGAGATTAATGTTGAAATCTACATGATTAATCTTGGACCACTTCATCCTTCTATACTTCCTAAAGATATAAAGGTAAACTACGTAAAGCAGATGTTTAATAGATTTAAGAAGTATCCCAAAATTATAAAACAATTTGAAAGTGCGTTTTTTAAATCTATCTTAAAAGAAACCTCTAATAACGAAGAGTTAGTAAACCAGTTTAAAAGACAGACTATCATCAATAATCAGGACTCACACATAAATTTTCCAGACTTTGCTCCAGAACTTAAAGATTGGTACGATTCAATCTTGCTTTAACCTATCAATTTGTGTATACTTGTTAAGTAACATTGGAGGTATACATGAAAGCTTATAAAGGATCTTTTAAGAAGAAAAATGGCGACTCTAGAGAGATGGTTTTTGCCAGACTTTATGACTTGCCAGAAAAGTTTTTGAATGATAAAGTTCAAGGAGCTGGATCAGAACAGACATATCCTGAAGGTATGGAACTGGTTTGGGATCTAGAGTCAGACAATTTTAGGGTCTTTAACTGGAAAACAGTAGAAGGATCAACTACTGAAATTGAAATTGATAGTGCCTTGTTTGACGTAAGGTAAAATAGACGGACTGGACCGGGGGGCGGTACCCCGCGCCTCCACCATAAAAGCATGCTACATGGTAACGTTCAAAGAAAAATGCAGGATATACTATTTAGTCAAAGGTGATTTGTGTAGAGTATCTTGTAAACAAATTGAAGAGTCATATGATGGTTATCTTAAAAGACTTTGGGGTAACCATGAACGAGCTGTGTACGGTGAAGAAGGATTTGAAGAAAACTATAAAAAATTCTGTGCTTTACGCGTGCTTTTATGATGGGGGCGAAATAGGATCGACAGACGTAGTAAAAACTAAACTTAGAGGCAGGTGCGCAAGCGACCTTAACCGCAAGACTTAAATAACTGCAAACGATAACTTTGTAGCCGAGGATTACCGCTTAGCTGCGTGATCTCATGGGGAGGCCACTGCCTAGCAACAGAAGTGTGGCATTTATTTAGAGGGAAAAATGAAACTTTTTATTTTAGGTAACGGCAGCTTTGCTCAGGAAGTGTTTGAGCAAATTGTTGTTGAAAATTCAATTCAAGACTTTGGTGGCTTTGTAATCCTTAGAGAGGACAAAGCCTTTGCTATTACAGAAGAAGGTTCTAGCGTATTTACGTACCCAAAAAATGCTCAATTTGTGTTAGGCACATCTAATCAGCTTTGGAGATCTAAATTTCTAGAGCATTTCTGTCAATACTATGAAATGACAGTAATTCATTGGCCAAACATGGGAGCACCTGCTAGCTATCTGTCGAGTAGTAGTTCTATGGGTATTGGAAATATTTTTCTATCTTTTTCACTCGTCAATGCTAATGCAGAGATAGGTGATTTCAATTTATTTAATATATATTCATCAGTAAATAATGACTGCGTAGTGGGCGATGAAAACATATTTCATCAATATGCTTCAGCAATCAACGGAGTGTCAGTAGGAGATAACAACCTAATATCAGCAGGAGAAGTATTGTTTGACTCTATTGACAATGACATTATCTTTCAATCTGGTATAGGTATTCCAAATGACTAAAGTTGCGGTGATGCAGCCATACTTATTTCCTTATTTAGGCTACTTTCAGCTAACTAATGCTGTAAATGAATTTATATTTTTAGACGATGTATCTTGGATAAAAAAAGGTTGGATCAATCGAAATATGCTAAAAGATGATCACAGATTTACAATACCCGTAGTCAAAGCCTCTCAAAACAAAAAAATAAACGAAATATATATCTCAGAGGGTTGGTCTAACAAACTTATGGAAACCTTGAGACATATGTATTTAGATCAGCCTTACTGGAATAGATACAAAGATTTTATAGAGTTTTTAGTAAGAAACTGTGAAGGAGAGAAGTTTTACAAAGCTTCTAGCTTTGCTGTAGAAGAAATATGTAAATTACTTACCATTAATACAAGATTTCACTATTCATCTGATTTTGAAGTTGGACACTTAAACGCTGAGTTCAAAATTAGACAGATTTGTAAAGATTTTGATGCTGAAATGTATATCAACCCTATAGGAGGGAGAGATTTAGTCTTTTATCAGCCTGATTACTTTAATCCTATAAAATTAAGATTTATGTATAACAAATTCACCCTTCCTACAACGTCAATTATCGATCTCCTATTTATATATGGCGAAGAGAGTATCAAAAATCAACTTAACACATACGAGCTAATTGAAAAATGAAACCAGTTATTGTTTTTGGAGATAGAGATTTAGCGGAGATGGCTAAGTTTTACTTTGGAGATAGGGTAGTTGGTTTTACAAAGCATTTTCCAGAAAAAGACACTTTCTGTAATCTTCCTATGTATGACTTTGAAAAAATAGAATCTACTTTTACAAATGAGGAAGTTGAGATATTTGCTCCTTTAACTGATAACCATACTAGAGCCAACATTTACAAACAAGTAAAAATGATGGGTTATAAAATGTCTACATTTATACACCCAACAGCTCATGTATGGAATCACAAAGCTGTCGGAGATAATTGCTTTATCCAAGAGTTTAATAATATTCAATATCGCACATCTGTTGGAAACAATGTAGTTATGTGGGCAGGTAATCATGTTGGACATCACGGAACAGTTAGGGATCACGTATTTATAACATCTCATGTAGTAGTATCTGGTCATTGTGATATTAAAAACTATTGCTGGTTAGGTGTTAACTCTACTATCAGAGATTTTACGGTATTAGCAGAAGGCACTATGTTAGGCGCTTCAACTAATGTAACTAAGTCTATAAACGAAGCATATGGAGTTTATATAGGAAACCCAGCTAAGAGGATTGGAAATGTGGACTAAGCACGGTTTAATCTACGCGTCGTCTAAAGCTCAGTTGCCAATTTTAGACGCCCGAGGTGACGTTTGGAGAATCTATTACACTTCTAGGAATAGTAAAAACCAAAATATAGGTAACTATTTAGAGGTAGAACCTGGTAGTCCTTACATCATTATAAACCAAAAGAAAAATATTCTCTTACCTGGACCAGAAGGTGACACTGATTCCGCCGGAGTTATGCCTACTGCTGTTTACAAAAATAATCTGTACTACATTGGTTGGACTGTAAGAAAAGACGTACCGTACTTCAACTATTGCTCTGTAGCTAGAGTTTCATCACATTACAGATTCAAAATGTATGAAAAATTTACTAAGCTAGGACCCATTTTATCTCCTGACACAATTGATAAGGGGTACTCAGGAACCCTTAACATCGTTGATCTTGAAGATGAACTCATTGGATACTATTTATCTTGCATCGGATGGGTAAATGATGAGAATGGCAACCTACAGCCGATGTATGACATCAAAATAGCAGTATCTTATGACGGCATTGTGTGGGATAAAACAGGTATTACAGCTATTGAGCTTACAGGAGAAGAGGCAGGTATATCATCGGCATCAGTTGTTGAGGTTGATGGTACTTTTCATATGTGGTTCTCAGTTAGGCACGCCTATGAATTTAGGACTAATAGAGACAGAGCGTATAGAATCATGCACGCTACGTCAAAAGACGGTTATAATTGGACAAGAGATGATAAGTTTGGTATAGTACCAGAATTAGAGTTTGAAAAAACAATGTGTGCTTATCCTAATGTCACACGTTACAATGATACACTTCATATGTTCTACAATGGAGATGGTTTCGGTGAAACAGGAATCGCTCACGCAACAATGGATTTAAAATGGATCTCAACACAGACG
>Ga0222718_10003993_pt1 | contig 12411 bp, 17 predicted proteins | sample C33_27DmetaG_FD_165045 | JGI IMG/M metagenome (GOLD analysis project Ga0222718, IMG submission 165045) | Estuarine water microbial communities from San Francisco Bay, California, United States - C33_27D | ecosystem: Environmental > Aquatic > Marine > Unclassified | place: USA: California... | reverse complement strand
CTAAGAGAAGCGTTTATCAAAGTAAACAACAACTTCTTGGAATTGGATGCACGTAATCCTGAGCAAACCACAGCATCAAATCAATTTGCTGATTCAGTTACAACTGCTGGCGTGTTTAAAGAAAAAGATGGTTTCAATTTAAAATTCAAAAACATCACAGCAGGTCAAAACATAACACTGGCTGTAGATGACAATCAAATCACAATCAATACAACAGGTATTGTGTCCCTTCAATACACAGCAGATGCAGGTGTAATAAATCCTATTGGAGCAACGGATCTTTTCAAATTTGCAGGAGCAGGTGGAACAACAACGACTCTTGGTGTAAATGGTAACAGCATCAAGCAACTCACAATAGACTCAAGACTAGCAAATGAATCTAATCCATCTTTGGGTGGCACATTGAATGCCAACAACAATCAAATAGTTGGAATAAGCACCTTACAAGTAGGTAATATTGATGCCTTAATAAAAGGACAAGATGTAACTGATCTAGATTCATTGATTGGTTTTAATTTTGGAACCTTAACAGCAGGTATCACCAACTGGATAGAATATTTTGAATCTATACATCCAGTAAATCTTGGCACAATTGTAACGCCAGGCACTATTGATATTGATTTAGGCTCTATAGCCTAATACACTTCACGATAAATATAGTTACTATGAGCAGTCTCTGGACAGTCACAACCGGATATAATTTGGGTACTTTTGAAGAAAAAAGTACACTGGACATTTCGTTGCCTGTGAATAGTGTGGATGAAATAAAATTAATAAGTGGAAATTTACCTTTAGGTGTGACCATATCGGACACAAATATTGTAGGAACACCTTTAGAAGTTGTGCGGAGCACTCAATTTAAATTTGTGTTGCGAGCAAATCTAAATGAATCCATTGAAGATCGAACATTTTTTTTAAATTTAGAAGGTCCTGACTCACCACTATGGGCAACTCCAAAAGGAAAATTACCAATAGGAGCAAACAATCAATTGTTTGTGTTGGACAGTGCTAGAGTTGAATATCAATTAACAGCAACAGACATTGATGTATCAGCAGGAGACACACTGGAATATTACATTCCAGATGAAGTAGGTCAATTACCTCCAGGTTTAAGTTTGAGTAAAACAGGATTGATCACAGGTGTGATAGATCCAATATTGGCTTTGGACATTGAATCGAGAACAGGCACTTATGATTCAAATGATTATGACAGATTTCTATTTGATTTCGGTGATCAAGGTGTAAGAGCGGCAAGTAGTTTTTACTATGATTTGTCAATTAACGATACTTCAAGACAACCTAAAAAATTAAATCGTAATTATCAATTTAGCGTTGCAGTCACTGATGGTATTAATACTGTAATACGTCCATTTGAAATATTTGTCATAGGTGAAGATTTTTTAAGAGCAGACAACACAATCATGCAAGTAGGCACAGGAACATTTACTTCAGATGGTACATACTTGAGAAAACCTCAATGGTTAACACCAAGTGATCTTGGATATCGCAGAGCAAACAATTATGTCACACTGTTTTTAGAAATATTTGATCCTAACGCCACCCAAGGTTTATTGAGATATGTACTAGAAAATCAAAATGATGATGGCACACAAACACAATTACCACCAGGCACAGTGTTAGACACAATAACTGGAGAAGTGGCAGGAAGAATTCCATACCAACCAGCAGTTTCTAAAAATTATAAATTCACAGTAAGTGCATTGCGATATGGCAATGAGAATGAATTAGTCGGAGTTACAATTAATCCTTTTGAAGATCAAATACAAGGCACAGATCAATTGAAAATTGCAAAACTGTCATTGGGATTGGAAGACGGTATAGATGATTTGAATTCTTTAATCAACCAATCAATTACAGTCAACAACAGAACTTATGTGGTGTTAGCAGTTGATGGTACCAATGATTTCTATGATGTTTTAACATTGAGCAGAGCTCTTGAAGGAAATGACTTGTTAGCATACACAAATACTGTGTACAATCCGGACACCTACAGTAGTAATCCAACACCAATTGTCAGAGCCAACAATGAAATTTTTGTGTACAATAGAATAGACAAACAAAAATATGTTGGAAAAACTTTAATTTTTTCCAGCAGTGAACAATATGTTATTCAAGACATACAAACTGTGTTAGATGAAGGTGAACCTGCACTACAAAACATTAACGCAACAGCAATTGACAAATTGATATTGAGTAAACCTTTAGAAAGAAATTTCACTAATCAACAAAATATTAGTATAGGTGCATTCCAAGGTGATACCTATTTCAAATTATTTTTAACAGGCAGTACAGACAAAGCAGTCGAAAGCACAAAAACTTTTTCAGTAAACATTTTAGGAGAAGTGGACAGCACAATTACTTGGCAATCTGATTCGTCTATAGGATCAATCACTCCAGATGAAGTTAGCAATTACAGTATTACTGCCAACAGTACAGTTACAGATGCAAATTTAAAATATGTCTTGATAGACGGTTCTTTACCACCAGGACTATCTTTGAGTATAAATGGAGAAATCAATGGAGCATTGGATGGACAATCTGTAACTTTTATCGATGGTGGAGATTTTACATTAGATGCAGGCTCTACCAGCATTGATAGAAAATACGATTTCACAGTTACTTCCAGAGACAGATTTGGATTCACCAGTGAAAACAAACAATTCAACATCACTATAGATGTTTCTGATCCCAAGGAATATTCAGATTTATACGTCAAGCCATTTCTTGTACAGCATCAAAGAACACTGTTTAAAGATTTTATCAGTGATCCAGATATATTCAATCCGGAAAATATTTACAGACCCAGCGATGCACAGTTTGGTATTCAAAAAGACTTACACATGTTGGTGTATGCAGGAATTGAAACACAGAATGTGGAAAAATATGTGAGTGCTGTGGCAGTTAATCACAAACGCAGAAGATTTAATTTTGGAGATATAAAAGTTGCTGAGGCAAAATTTGAAGGAACAACCGACACAATTTACGAAGTAATATATGCTGAAATAGTTGATCAACAAGATTCTACTAATGGGCAAGTTTCTAAATCATTCCAACCTAAAGACACAAAACGAATCACAATAGATCAAACAGACATTGAGGTCTTGGATGATACCACAAGGCTAAACATTGGTGGTGCTTTTTATCAATTGTTTAATCAAGCAGGCAATCAATTGATAACCCAAGCGATAGGTGATGACTTACAGATTGTGGCTAGAAGCGGTAATCTTGTGTTCGACGCCGAAAACGGAGAATTAATTGTGGAGTTAAGAGGTGGACTACCTGTTGTGGTTGGTAAAGTACAAAACAATGCACCAACAGATCCTTATAGAAATAGACCAATTAATAATGTGATTAAAGTTGACAGTACATTTATTAAAACCAGTGCCAGCGAAGAAAACACAAAGTACATCAGCAATATCACAAATATGCGTGATCAAGTAAAAGCAACAGGAAATACAAAAGGATCAATGTTGCCATTATGGATGCGTACACCACAAGGACAATCAGTCACACAATTAGGATATATCACAGCAGTGCCATTAGCATACTGTAAGCCAGGTACCAGTGCAACTGTGTTGAGTGCAATTCAAAATAATGATTTTGATATCAAAAACATAAACTTTGAAATTGATAGATACGTGGTTTCTAAATCTAATGAAAGATCAGATCAACAATATGTGCTGTTTCCAAATTATGAGTACAATTTATAGATAAATATAAGTAATAGTATGGCAAGCAATATAAACCCAAACGATATAGCAGAGCAATTTCCTGAAGCAGGCAAGGATAATCCTAGTCAAGGCTTTAGAGATAATTTTACCGCTATTCAAACTAATTTTTCAACAGCCCAATCAGAAATTACCAGTCTACAAAATAACACTGCAAAATTAAATGCAAACAACAATTTTCAAAGCAATGAATTGAGTAATGCTTTGATGATCAACAATAAAATCAAAATTTTTGACGGTGGTGTAGTTTCTAGTTCACAAGATATCAATATCAGCAATGGACATTATCAAAAATTCACTTGTAGTGCATTAGTAACACTCAAATTTAGTGAATGGTCAAGTGTCAATGGACACATGGATGTTGTTTACATTGAATTAAAATCCAACAATGCAGATTCAAAAAATGTTACTTTTGACACAGTAGCAGGTGGAACAATCAAAGTCCAAACAGGTTACACAAATCCTGTTGCAGTTGACGATGCAAACAATCCTCTATTGTATAAATTTTGGAGTTATGACGGTGGGTTGACTGTGTTCATGCAGTTTGTTGGTAAATTTGAATAATGACAATCAACAACACTCATCCAATGACTGAAAACTTATCCAAAGTTCCTACCAGTGAATTAGAACAAAAATTAAACGAATTAAGAAAAAAATATCTCAGTGCTACAAATCCTCAGATCAAAAACCAAATATTTTATTTTCTTACTGACTATCAAGAAGAACTTAAATTAAGGTATGCTCAAGAACAAGCAGAATTGGAAAAACAATCTGATTCTGACCTTGACAATTTGATCAACGTAGATTAGTATATCAATACTATTGACTTTTAATCACAAATAAGTTATAATACATTTATGAAATTAGATTCTTTGGGTGTGCCCAGTTTTGGTGTAGATGATTTGGTAGAATTAATATATCAAGGCAATATTAAAAAGATAGATCAAGTGTTGTGTGAAAAAAATGCACACACAGAAGAATTCAATCAAAGTGTAAAAGAAACAGAAATTGGCAACTTGCTGAAATACTATCAACACATAGATATTGATCAATCAGAATTTGATTCAGCATTACAATCAGAATGGTTTATGCCAAACAGTTTCAAAAATTTTGATGTTGAAAAACACATAATGAATATATGTCCAGATACTGATGAAGCACACACAAGAGTACAAGAAGAAATCACAGCATTGAAATCCAAAAATTTAATGCCTGTGCTGAAATTTATGCACTTTTTGGTATCATACATGAGAGAAAACAACATCGTGTGGGGCGTTGGCAGAGGCAGTTCTGTGGCAAGTTACGTTTTGTTCTTGTTGGGTGTACACAAAGTAGACTCGATTCAATATGAGCTGGACTGGCGAGAGTTCATTAGATAAATACATACATAATAGGAGAAAAATATAATGGCTATTAAACAAACAGGAAAAAAGACTTATAAAACAATGCAAGGCAAGCCTATTGACATGGACTTGTTGCGTAAAAGAAATGAGCTGACTCCAGCAGTTGGAAATGCAAAAGTGAATGCTCGTGGTGATGAGTTAGGACCTGGTGGCAAAATTATTAAGAAAAGAGAAGATGTTCTAGCAGATTACTACAGAGATAATCCTGCAAAAGTTCCTGAAAAACAACAGGTTGCTCAACCTAAGCAAGAAGCACCTAAACAAGAAACTGTTGAACAAGAGACACCTAAGCAAGAAGATGTACAATCTGATGCAGAATGGGTTGAAGATGCAGAAGGAAACTTTGTTAAAAAAGAACAATAATGGCGGCACATTTTAGAATTTACGAAGGCAATCTTAAACCAATTAAAACCAGAGTACTTGTCACTGACATGAACTTTGAGGCTTATAAAACAAAGTCTGGATTAATTATTCCTGGCGATGACGGTGTTGTGCATGGAATAAAACCAAGATGGGCTAAAGTTTTAGCAGTGGGACCAAAAGCACCCAGTGAATTAAAAGAAGGCGACTGGATCTTAATTCAACATGGACGTTGGAGTAGAGGCATCAAAATGCAAGATCCGAAATCAAAAGAAACAAAAACAATTTGGATGGTTGAATCTGAATCAATTTTATTACGAGGTGATCGTAAACCAGATGACTATTACTCTGCCAAAGTAATAGATTAATTCTTGACTTCTAACACATAACCTAATATACTAACAGTATGAAATTACCACATTCATACTCTGGAATTAATACCACTGGACTAACTGGAATTGTTTTAATGACCTTACACCTAACAGGGTTTTTAACAGGTGCATATTGGCCACTGGCTTATGTGTTATTAATACTGTCAGGCATAGGACAAGAATACAGGAAGTATTATGATTAAAGTTTATTGGACTAGATCATATCCAAAGCACAAAGACCTACAAGCAATGGGATTGAATCCTTCCTCAATGATGAGTGGATTGCGTATACCTGCTCCTGAACCTTTACTAAAACATCTGGACTATCAAACTTTTTTTGGCCCATTAGTATCTAAATGTCCAGCCATTGTGGATGATTTAAAAAATGTGTTTGTGATTAAATCGCCTGTGGACATCACAATAGATATAGACATCATTACTAAAAAAATGAATATCACTAAACAAGATCTGGATTTTGCAAAATCATTTATAGGAGATCCTCAGGGCAAATGGGGAATACATCAATTGGGGATTGGATATTTGTTTTTTGCAGAAAAATCTTTACAGGCTACACAATTGCCTGCGTACTATGATGAAAATGATTTTACAAAAGGTACACACACTATTTCCAGCAGTTTTGACATTGGTAATTGGTTTAGAGTTGCAGGTAAACCTGCTTTTATGATAAAGCCTGGCACAAAAAGTATTGACATCAAGGAGGGTGATCCGTTAATATACTACAAGTTTAACACAACAGAAAAAATTAAATTAATTGAGTTTGATGATCAAGAACTGCAACGCCTTGAAGAAAAAAGTCCAGAATGGTTGTGCAGTACTCTTAAAGATCATACAGATAAAGTGATCACATTAGAAAGATGTTATGCATATTTTAATCAATTTAAAATGAGACAAAGAATACTAAAACTTATAAAAAGGAATCTAATATGAAAGAACTATGGGTAGAAAAATATCGTCCTAAAACTGTGGACGGATACGTGTTTAGAGATGATCACCAACGCAATCAAGTGCAACAATGGGTAAAAGAAAAAACTATTCCGCATTTGTTATTTTCAGGTAATGCTGGTATAGGTAAAACAACATTGGCTAAAATTCTATTTAATGAATTAGAACTTAATGATTTAGACATTTTAGAAATAAATGCATCACGAACCAACTCGGTAGACGATGTACGTGACAAAATAATCAACTTTGTACAGATGATCCCATTTGGTGACTTTAAAGTTGTACTGCTAGATGAGGCTGATTACTTGTCGCCAAACGCACAAGCGGCACTGCGTGGAGTAATGGAAGAGTATCACACAACCAGTAGATTCATATTGACGTGTAACTATCCCAACAGAATTATTCCGGCACTGCATTCAAGATGTCAAGGCTTTCACATTGAACGTATCGACCAAACAGAATTCACAACTAGAGTGGCAAAGATATTGATGGATGAAGGTATAACTCCGGACTTGGATGTATTGGACACTTATGTAAAAGCAACTTATCCAGACTTGAGAAAATGCATCAACACTGTGCAGATGAATTCACAAGATGGTACATTGGTTGCTCCTGATAAATCAGACAAAGCAGAAGCAGACTACAAATTAGAAATGACCGAATTGTTTAAGGCAGGCAAAATAAGTCAAGCCAGAAAGTTGGTGTGCAGTCAAGCACGTCCAGATGAGATTGAAGATATTTACAAATGGTTGTATGATAATATCACACTGTTTGGTGATGAACCCAAACAAGAAAAAGCAATACTTGTAATCAAACAAGGTTTAGTTGATCACACACTGGTTGCTGATCCAGAAATAAATCTTGCGGCTACAATGATCAAATTACAAAATATCTAAGCACTATGACGTATGTTGTTAATGATAAATGCATCATGTGTAAACACACTACCTGCGTGTCAGTTTGCCCTGTAGATTGCTTCTATGAGGGAGAAAACATGCTGGTTATCAAACCCGATGAGTGTATTGATTGTGGAGTGTGTGAACCAGAGTGTCCTGAAGATGCTATTAAGTCTGATCAGGATCCTGAAGGAGAAAGATGGGTAGAGTTTAACAAACAATGGTCTGAAGCATGGCAAGTTTTAGATGTTCAAAAACAACCCATGCCTGAATACGAAAAACATTCAGGTGAAGCCGACAAATTAAAGAAATATTTCAAAGACAAATAAATGCAAATAGACAACCATCTATATCTTTATCATCATATTCCAAGAACCGGAGGGACATTTTTTATTACCAACGGACCAAACACAGTAAGAGATCATACAGAACAATGGCTCACACACTATACATATGTGGAACGTTGGACCGACTGGCAACTTTCTATCGGAGATACACCTGTGCTGAAAAACAGAACAAGAATACAACAAAACAAAATAAAATTGTTTTCAGGCCATTCAGTGTATTGCAACAGTGATCAATGGCTCCAGGGTACAAGAACAAAATTGTTAATAACCACAGTGAGAGATCCTCTTCACAGAGTGTTAAGCAGTTTTAATCATAGACATCAAAGATCAATGTTGAATCAGGATGACACACTTTTCACTTCTGGCAATCCTGAAATGAATTTAAAATCTAAAAGTGACAATCACACAGCCAAAGATTACAAGACGCTGTGGCAATACTACAGAGATAATCCTGCAGAACACAATTTACAGTGTAAATGGATTGTAAAAAGTTTCTGCAAAATGGAAGATAGATTTGTAGACCTTGGCTATGTGCCTGGACCAGATGTGCTGTTGTGTGGCAATCAAAATGCCGATCTCACATGGCCATGGTGGTTCAACCGTGACAGTGGGCAGGCTGAATGGTATAGTTTAGCAGAACCTTTTATTGGCAAGTTTTGGTGGATCGGAAACACAGACACATTGAAAAAAGATGTAAAAGATTTTTATGATTACGCAGGATTAGAACAGCGTGAAAAATCCCAAAGAAATGATTCTAAAATCAAATATTGGACAGTGGAAGAAGTTATGAAACAGCACGATATACAAAATTTAATCGACTCTGAAAAACATGATTACACACTATACAATTATTGTAAGTCAATACCAAGACCTTTTTAACAACGGAGAAAAACAATGTACAGAGCAAGTCACATACTAATAGCATACAAAGGAGCCCAGAGAGCAACCAGTCAAAGGATACAGGAAGAAGCACTGTTTGAAGCGGGAAGAATCCAACAAGAAATCAACAGCGGTGCAATCACATTCGAACAAGCCGCACAACAATACAGTGATTGTCCCAGTGGCAAAGCCAACAGCGGAAATCTAGGTGTGTTTGAACGCAAAACTATGGATCAGGATTTTATATCATTCCTAGAAAATTTAGCCGTAGGAGAGATGAGTGGTCCTTGTCCCACTGTGTATGGATACCATCTAATTAGAAAAAACTAATTGTAAATATCTAAAACCTCACTAACCACTCTGTGCCTTACAACATCTTTGTAGTTAAAGTGTACCATACTGATTCTATCAGATTGTTTCTTGTGAGGAAATCTATTAACAAAATCAGATAACCCGTTTCTGTTTGGTCTGTCTGTTTGTTCTAGATCTCCAGTCACCACAATTTTACTTCGATCACCAATCCTAGTTAATAGCATCTTCATTTGATTGGCTGAAGCATTTTGCATCTCATCTGCCACGATGATAGATTTTTTAAATGTTCTTCCTCTCATATATGCTAACGGTGCCATCTCTATGATGCCTTCATACATCATGTTACGTATATCATTGGTGTTGTAGTACATTTTGAACACATCAAAAATAGGTATAGTCCATGGAGCCATTTTTTCTTCCAAAGTTCCTGGAAGAAATCCTATGTCTTCATCTACACTTACCACTGGACGTGTTACAATTATTTTGTCTACTACTTTTTCTTTAAACAATTTGATAGCAACTTGAACTGCTAACATGGTTTTACCTGTTCCTGCCGGACCTACACCAATAACAATATCCCTTGATGGATTTAATAAATCCAACATGTATGTTTCTTGATTTACATTTTTTGGAATAATGGAAACCGATGACGGTTTCACTGGTTGATTAGTGTGTATAGGTAAGATGTTAGTCTTGTTCGAGCGCCGTTTTATGGCTTTTTTTCCCATGCACTCTCCTTATTCATTGTAGTATTATTTAACAATTTACAGAATTATTAAACTGCTCACATAAGAAACACCTTTAGATAAATACAAACAGTTATGCAAGACACAGTAGATATCATAAAAACCATTCAAAATGTGTATGAAAACGACCCTGTTTTTACAGTGCTCAAAGACTACGAAAGAGTGTTGGATGAATTAGGGCTGTATGTTTACGAAAATTGGGAAGATGGTGAAATAGTATCAGGACCAAACATCAGTAGACATTTCGTTGAATGCACTTTCATGTATGCAAGAGAACACATGCCTGATCCAATGGGTGGCAAAAGACTATTAGATTACGATTGTAAAGTGTCTTTTAAAAAAGATTATGTTGTTGAACCAAGAAAAATTATTGAACCCGATGACGTTAGACCAGGAACTAAAAAAGGCAAGTTAGACAAATTGCCTGTATGGTTAGTGACTATTATTGTTCCAAAACAATTGATGAAATCAATTTATAGTGGATATCAAATGAATCAAGAATACGCAAAAGATCCTGCCACTTCTGAAAAAGTGACTCCTGAATCGGATCCTGTGGATAACTTATCAAACACAGACGGAGAAGTATAATGACTCTAAGAGCAGGTGATTTAAAATACTGTGTTGAAAATACATTAGAAATAGATTCTTACAAAAGCAAAATGGGTGAAGACAAAGACATTGTGGTTTTGGCATTCAGTGTCAAAGGCGAAGAACCTGCAAACGATCTTGTCAAGTTTGTTGAATCTGGTTACGACTTTGTACTAGATGCAGACAAAACATCTGGCGAACAGTCCGATGGAAAATTTAGGGTGTTTGTTGAATTGGAAAGAAACAAAAAAGTTCCTTCACAAGTGCTTGAAATAGCCGACGGTGTGAAAAAATTAAGTGAAATTGACAATTTTAGATTTAGATATTACAAAAGTTTTAGAAGTTCGACATTGGATGAACAAACTTTACAGGGTGAAATTCCTTTAGATTCAGCCAGTTATGAAATTAAAATTAATGAAACACAATTGGAAAACTATAAAAATTTCTTTTCTAACAGTTACGTAGATGAAGTTGTGATGAATGAAAACAGAATTACCTTTTACAAAAAACACAGTCAGCCACTCAGTTTTGATTTTCAAAACTTTGGCGATTCAGACTCTATCCAAAAACAAATTGAAGAATCATTTGATATTACCAAAATGCCAGAAGTTATGTTTTTAAGTAAATTTGTGGGCGATTTTAACATACAAATATACGGTGATAAATATCTATTTGAGCACCAACAGAAATCTGTTGTGCTATATAACAAGCAATATGAATCTAAGTAAAAATTTTACATTAACAGAATTTACCAAAAGTCAAACTGCTTTACGCATGGGCATAGACAACACTCCCAATGATGAACATTTGGCATCAGCAAAAAGTTTGTTTGAAAATGTTGTACAAAAGGTTAGAGAAGAATTTGGTCCAACAGTTATTAATTCTGGATATAGAGGATCGGAATTAAACAAAGCAATTGGTGGTTCTGAGAGATCACAACACTGCAAAGGTGAAGCAGTTGATATTGAAGTGCCAGGCACATCTAATTATGAAATTGCAAAATATATAAGAGACAACTTAGAGTTCGATCAACTAATTTTAGAATTTTACACTCCAGGCATACCAGATTCAGGTTGGGTACATGTGAGCTACAAAGAAGAGGGCAACAGAAAACAAGTTTTGACTGCTCTTAAAGAAGATGGCAAAACTGTGTACAAACCTAAACTGATTGCTTAATGCCAGACAAAAAAATTACCCAAATAGATTTTATCGAGAGTTTATGGTATCATGATTTAGAAGTTAATGATGATCTTAAAGAGTATGTGTCTAAAATAAAACTCACAAAAATAGATCACGTTAAAACGAATTTTTACCAACAGGAACAAGATGAAAAATTGAATGAACTAATCTTAAAACAAGTTGAACCGTTTTTTAAAGAAGTTGGAACAAAATTAAAAAAAACTGGTATGAGCGTTTTGAAAGTTTGGATACAACAATATGAAGAAAACAACTATCATCCAGTGCATGTACATGAGCCACACCATGATAGTTTCTCATTTATATTCTATTTGAATTGTACAGAAACTTCTGCATGTACAGTTTTTTATTCTCCAGGTTACCCTTATGTTGATCATACCACATTTAAACTAGAACCAAAGGTCGGTAGATGTGTATTATTTCCTGGTGCTTTACCACACGAGGCCATGCCTAACACAGACAAAGAACGTTTGATTGTGAGTGGCAACATAAGATTTCATTGATAAATAGTAGCATATAACTTATGACTACTGATAATAAAAAACACTGCTTAAATTGTGGACATGAAGCACACTGTAATAACGCCTTATGGCGAACAGA
>Ga0222718_10003990_pt1 | contig 12421 bp, 14 predicted proteins | sample C33_27DmetaG_FD_165045 | JGI IMG/M metagenome (GOLD analysis project Ga0222718, IMG submission 165045) | Estuarine water microbial communities from San Francisco Bay, California, United States - C33_27D | ecosystem: Environmental > Aquatic > Marine > Unclassified | place: USA: California... | reverse complement strand
GTCCGCTTCCGATTCAAATACTACTGAATCTATTGTTTACTTTGTGCTGGCAATCGTGTCTCGGTTCCTCGACAGCATTATGGATTTCCTGATGACTGGCAAGGGTGCTCTCTCGTACATTACTTGGGACAAGGGTGGGGAGGGTGTGGATTCGCCGACCTCGGACAACCCTCGTACTTGGTTGACTCTTCTTGGGCTGATGGCGTCTCTGGTGTTCGCTTCGCTGGTCATGGGCGACCAGATCGAGAATATTAAGTTGGGAAGCAATGTGACAGATGCGTCTGGAGCAGTCACCGACGAGTCGCGTCCTCTCCAAAAGGAGTTGTCGGACAGTATGATTGTGGCTGTGACGTTCATTGCGGTGCACCTCGCCGTGGTCATTATCGGTCTTGTGTCCGAGATCCCGGGAGCCGAGGGAGCATCTCTCGGTGCGCTTAGTCGTTCCAAGTTTGTCCGCTTCGCCGTGACGACGACTGTGCTGTGCTCTTTGGTTGTGGCTATGGGGGCTCTGCCTGAAGATGAGAAAACCAACAGTGATGGGGTATTCGGTCACCTGGTGAGTGCGCTGGTGGCGTATTTGTTTACGGATGTGGTGGGACGTGCGTTACTGTAAGTGTATATAAATGGAGTATTATTTTATAATGAGAGCGTCTAAATGGCGCAAGTGTCTATGTCCTTCTTCCCCGTATTCCCCTCTTACTCTTGTATCAGGTCCGTATGACGAGCAAATTGTTCTTGATCTGAACAGAACCTTTAAAGAAGTTGAGTGGTTCGATGCACACCGCGAGACGCTGCGGGCGCTCCTGAATACCTTTTCGGTCGTGAATGAAGGGTTTGGGTACCCGCAGGGGTTGAACTACCTGTGTTTTCCACTTTACTACGTGTATTACCGCGATGCTCCTAAAACCGCGGTGGAAGACACGTTCTACTCTTTGCAGTCTCTTGTGCGTGTGGTTCTCCCTTTGTACCCGTTGGATGCTAAGGACTATGCTGCGTACGACACTATATGTGCAGTGGCAAACATGGTTGTTCTGAATTGTTACGAGGAGGATGCTAGGTTGCACGTCTTGTTTAAAGATTCCCACATGCCGTTTATGGTAAGTCTTGTGTCGTCGGCTCTACCTACACTGTATGCGAATGTGTTCACATTGGATGACACTTTATTGCTGTGGGATGAAATAATTTGTGAAAGGTCTATTACGATGTTTAAATCAATACTGATGGTATTGGTACGTGCAATATTATTTCATAAAGGCATGTTTTTACATATGCCAATATATAAAGGCATCGTTCTTTTTCAACAGATTCTACGAGAATCCATTTCGATTTGCGTATAACGGTGTATATATGATAGAGTGATATGGTGTACAGATGTCATTCGACGATAAAGAGCGTTTGGAGCAGAGAGAAGCAGAGGAGGACAATATTTATGCGATTTTTTTTGGTCACGATGACGTACAGCCGTTCGTGACGAGGATCGCAGCCCATTTGCGAACAATACTGACGGAACAACGGTATTTGGATATAGTGAATAAGGTTGAAACGGAGCACGACCGTTTCCCGAAATTGGCATTGGTCATTTTTGCCATCTGGTTGTGTCCAGAGTTGGAATTAGGAAAAAATGCACAACCTCGACGTTTTGAACCTTTTTTGCAGGGGGTACAGAAAATGTGTATGAATATATTAGAAGGTAGAATGTTATCATTGCAGGAGTTTGTAGGGAATACAGTTACAGATTATGTCGTTACACCTAAAGCTTAGTTTTCTCTCTTTCTTTTGAGTTGCGGTACATACTCTCCATCGGAATCATCGTCCTCGTCCTCTTCCTCGTCCTCGTCCTCTTCCTCGTCCTCGTCCTCTTCCTCGTCCTCGTCTTCTTCCTCGTCCTCGTCCTCTTCCTCGTCCTCGTTTGAATCAGCGCAAGATTCATCTTCTGATTCAGGGTCCGATTCTGGTTCGTATTCGCTACAGGAAGATTCTTCATGATTGAATAGTTGGCTATATATGGTATCGTACATGGACGCCCCCTTGTTTGCTTTCATCCACGTTTCCATGTGTTTGAGTGGTAGTGGGTCTGCACCGCACGAGTAAATCTTTTTTGAGAACCATTCGCGAATAATCTCAAGATCTTCTTTGTCGACTACGCTGAATGTTATCGGCGTTGTACCATAGAAAAAAACCATGTCGAATGTTTTCGTGCGTGCTGAAACACGCTGTAGGAAGATGGCGTCTGGTGGTTCTAGAATGACACGGTCTTCGAATCCGACGACCTTTGACCCCAGATAGTATTCAGATAATTTTTTTTCGAGTTTACCAGTGAAATACTTCGTGAGTTTTGGACAGTCTGGGAGCTGTGCATTAACCATATCTATTTTATCAACATCTTCCTCAGCATCGGTATGGATCCAAGATCGTTTCCAAAACTGCCCTGTTTTAAAGGATACGACATATGCGTGTTCCTTAACACCAGAGCACGGTACAGCGTATGACGGTGACTCTAGGTCGCACAGATTATGGATGCACTGCATTTGTGGAGAGATATTGTCCCTAATAGTCAAACATTTTTGTTTGCATGGTGTATAAGTAACATGGATGTTGTCAAAAATGAGCGGTTTGGATAATTTGGGAAATACTTGTTATATGAACAGCATCGTGCAAATATTGCGTTATATAAAACCAATGGTGCAGGGGCTGGTCAAGGTCGAGCCAGAAGACAAGGGACTAAAACATTTCGTAGATCTTCTGTACCAGGGTTCAGCTCCTGAAAACTTTGCAGCGTGTCTTAAAGATTTTGGTTTTGATCCAATATACCAGCACGATGCGCATGAATTTTTGTTGACTATGTTGGACAGGCTATATGAGTCTATTGATTTGGAAAACCCGTTTGAGGGGAAGATGACTACCACATTGGTCTGTGCGAATGGGCACAGGAGCTGTCGAACGGATCCTTTCATATGTCTGTCTATTAATGGTGGCATAGAAGACGGTATTCCCAACATGATGGAACCAGAAATTGTGGACTGCAAGTGTGAAAAATGTGATGAAGAGGTCATGACGAAAACAATTGACATTAAACCGAATGATGTTGTGTGTGTGCATTATAAACGTTTTAATGTTGATCGCAAATTGAGGTACAAAGTGCCCATTATGGAACGGTGGAACGGGTACGACCTCGTTGGGGCATGCAACCACACTGGGGGTCTGCATGGGGGTCACTACACCGCCACTGTAAGGACAGACAGGGGATGGATGCATATGAATGACGATTATGTTGAAAAATTAGATGGTCTTCCGAAAGAGTCTAAGGTGCCTTATATAATGGTGTATGTTCGTGAATAAAGGATGGACACGAACATGTCTGAACTACTCGACCCTTCCGATGGTCGCTTCGTATTGCACCCTATTAGACACCCTGATATATTCAAGATGGGTAAAGATGCCATTGCGTCGTTCTGGACAGTAGAGGAGCTCGATTTCAGCAACGATAAGGTTGAATTTGACAAAATGAAACCAGACGAACAACATTTTATTCGTCAAATCCTTGCTTTCTTCGCCTCTGCAGATGGGATAGTGATTGAGAATTTGGTGGAGAATTTCTGTTCAGACGTGCAGTTGCCTGAAGCCAGGTATTTTTACGGGTACCAAGCTTTCAACGAACAGATACACGCAGAAACGTACGCGAGGCTCCTCGAAGTGTACGTTGGGGACCAAGACGATGTCAAGCTTCTTCTTGATGAAGCGCGCAAATCTCCAGCAGTTTTGGCTAAAACAGAGTTTGCGAAGAGTCATTTCAATATCCCGGAATCTGTAGAGCCCGACCGATATAAAAACTTTGCCAAGCGATTGATTGCGTTCGCGTGTGTAGAGGGTATTAACTTCAGCTCATCCTTTTGTGGCATATACTGGATTAAGGACAACTACGAGTGCAGGGCACTAACGTTGTCCAATGAGTTCATCTCGAGGGACGAGGGGTTGCACAGGAATTTCGCTGTTGCTCTGTACAACAAGTTCATGCACAACCTGACCGCAGAGGAGATCATCACCATTGTGAAAGAAAGTGTAGTAGTGGAAGAAATTTGGGTGCGAAACAGTGCTTTACCAGAGCGTCTTGTGGGTATGAACCAAGACTTAATGGTTCAGTACGTCAAGTACACTGCCGATATTCTGCTATCGGATCTTCAAGTGTCACCATACTATAAGGTGAAGAATCCGTTTAAGTTTATGGATCAAATTTCGATAGGTTCGAAAACAAATTTCTTCGAGAGGAGAGTGTCCGAGTACGCTTTGTCGAGTGAGAAGGAAGAGTTTAATTTAGACGAAGATTTTTAAATAGTTTTTGTTGTATATATATCCCCATGCGTAATAAAAACATGGACGCGGCAGAACACCGGTTGCAATTGTTTGATAAGCACATGCCACGAGAATATCTTTTGTTCGAAGGAGCAGACTTACTATTGCTAAACGTACTAAGACGCATTGCGCAAGATAACTTCATCCACCAGAATCTTGATGGGGTTCGGTTCGAAAAAGAGGAAGACAGAATATCATACCTACTTACTGAATTCGAAAAAGTACGTAAATTTAGACTCACTGACCTTGGTAATTCTAAGCTGGAGTTGACACTCGGGGGAACGGGGTACCCGAGACCTAATCTACAGGCATTGGAGAATCATTTATTCCACCATTTGCTACACTCTGTCAAAGTAGAGGACGTAGACATTTCTTTAAAAAATATTCCCTGGGGTTATTATCAAAAAGTGGAGCGATTGGAATTTTTGTCACAGGCTCCTGTGCCGGCGAATGCATTTCAAAAAGCATACTTCAAGACTATCGTCCTTCACGGCTCGAAAAGTTTAATGTCGGGTTGTTTTCAAACCTGCATAAGGTTGACGAGTATCAATTTATCAGGGTTAAAGTCTATGGGGGCAAGATGTTTTAAGTATTGTTTGGCGCTTCAAAGTATTGATTTATCAGAAACCGACTTGACATCGATTCCTCCGTCATGCTTTGATGGGTGTAGGAGTCTGACGACTGTAAACTTTCCACCAAGACTGGCAAGGATTAACGAGAAAGCCTTCAGAGGTTGCCCGTTAGTTGACGTTAAAATCGATCCGATTGCATTTGCGCATCCGCTTTTTTTCGTGGACCCGTCTGCGTTTGACATAAACGTGGTACTCCCAGAAAAGCCGGACTATTCACCGAAAATACAAATGGGCGAGCTTTCCTTCCCATCTGGGACTACATTTTACTCCCTACTCTCTGCTCCAATATACAACAGTACTCATGCAGACGTGTTGTTTTTTGCAAAAAATATCCAGTTATGTTTACAGGCTACCCAATCTCACGATGCTCAAGAATGGTGGTTGCACATGTTTAAGACAAAGCGAGACATAAAACTCTTGACATCACCACGCAATTCCAGAGAGGGGGTGTATCGTATGTGGGAAGAGACAAAAGACAGCGAAGAGGTTGAGCACCTCAGAGTAGAGAGAAAGCTCGTTCAATTGTGTAACCAATATAATTACGACGGGTGGCACACGCGCTTGTCGCTCGACAATTACGCGAATGTTCTCTCAAAGATGATGTACGAAACTGCGCTTTTGTCGCAGAAGTTTGACTCTTGCTTAACTCAAATCGCGAAAGTCAAAGTGGACAGAGAGAAAATTAAAACAGCAACTGCTGCTGTCCTGATGGAACAAAAGATAAGGATTAAATCGAGGCGGAAGATACTCATGGACATTCATATTCCGCATAAACCAGTTTCTGGGAGCGCATCAAGACCACCTAAAAAACAGAAGCGCTTGTCTGAAATGTTTTGTGGATTAAGGTTTTAAGTTGTTAAACTCAGAAAAATTGTAGTGTTTTGTTTATGCCAAAATTATCATTATGAACAACTGTATTAGTTTCCACATGCAATCTTATCCGTGTTCTAAAGTACCCAGGTGTAGTCCCACACTTGCTGCAAAGGCTTGAAATGTTTAAAACCTAAGATTTTCTAATTGTATTTTTTTAGATGGTACGGGATTGGGTGTGCGCTTCTTCCTCTTCTTGTACCACACGCAGGCAGAGACAACTGTGTCGAGCACGAGCCAAGCCCCAGCTACAGCCATGTTGTGATTCGGTATAAACGCGATTGCTCCGATACACATGTAGGAGAGCCCGTGCAAAACCCCGTGCAATGTGCGTCTTGCAGATATTGAAAAACCAAGTATAATAGCCCCCAATAATATGGGTATGTTATCTGCTGAAGTACCCCAGTGAATTAAAATAGCTGCAATGAAAAAACGCGATGGGATAGACCCAAGGCAGTAGAATACGACTCGTTTTAAATCAGAGTCATTTTCATGGACGTGTGCTATGGCGGATCCTAACGATACAAACGCAAAAAGATGCCATAAGCTATGTGCGTACGGTTCTTTGTCCCAGACAAAGAATGCGATGGCGAGAAGTTGCGTGCTTATGAAGGAAACGAAGTAAATGTCTTTTATATTAAGCCTCTGGGGTGTGTCCTCCTTGGTCTTATATTCGTACAGAAAGGTTAACACGGATGCTAGGATGATTATACCGATAAAAAATTCTGTGATGTTTATGTCATAATTATATTCCAAACAAACCACAATTAGGAGTAGAACAATAGCTACATACATAGGTTTGTATGTATCGTTCATATACACCATGAAAGTCACTATAATAAGAGCACAGCTGGCAAACTCGTCAAAGAGTAGAGAAAGTTTGGTCTCGTTTGTATGGTAGATGAAAGAAATAATAACAGTGATGGCAGTGAGAGCAAGGAGTTCAGTTTGTTTTGTTATATATGCAAGATACATTGGCAAGATGCCAAACAAGTGTGATGCCAAATCGAACCAGTTCATTCATAAACATTACATTATTTAAATACTCCACACCACGACCGACATGTCATCTATTGTGTCTAATGAAACTTTCAAGCAGCTTTGATCCCATTCGTAAGCAAATGTTTGTGGTGTTTGAAACGATATTTGTAGCAGGTCGTGTTCTGGTTTGGTCATGTTAATGTGTATCGTATTGTTGACCCACTTGTGAAACTCCATACCAAACAGTTTCCCTTGCGCACCGTCTTTATGAAAGCGTCCTGCACCTACTACTTGTGGGCTGAAAACACGTTGTTTGATGGTATCACCATAGTTTGCCCAAAGTTGTATAAGCATAAACGTGAACACTGCCGTGGCGACAATTCCCATAACGATCCTACATGTGTTGTGAATACAGCTTCTTTTCTGAATACGTACGTTTCTTAGCAATCCAGCATCTTCTCGAAACCGGTGGTCGGGTTCAATATCATCATCCTCAGACATTTCAAGCTGTGTACCAGTAAGCTCAATATCGTCTTCGTCACTGGCAAGTCTTTTTCTTTGACCGGGGTGACTCATTTTTTCATTTGTTGCGACATATATATAGGTTATGATTGTAATAAAATGTTGCGCACTGCTTTGGAAATCATAGCCGTGGTTGGATACACGATTACAATTATCTACCACGGCATGGATATAACAAGTATACCGATTCCAGTCGTAGGACTCGCGTGGTTGGCATCTATTAGGTGTATACCACCCGCTGTCGACCGTATCGCTTTATTTTGGGTGACATATGCTTTTCTCGTCTACCAACTCGTGTGTTTCCACGATTTAAACGGGTGTTTACTGCACGAGTGTGATACGACGTTTATTGTTTCTTGTATAACACTTGGCAGTACTGTGGTTTTTTGGATTTCTATGAAAGATACATCGCCGACCAAATACAAGCTGGACAAAAAAGTGCTAGTGGAACCAGCGTTAAATCAACCAGAACCGAGCATCAAGATTCGTGTGAATACTATGAAACCCTCGGGTCCTATTCGATTGAGAATGGTTGATCCTCTTCAACCCAGATGGGTATAAAACACGTGAGACTCATTGTAAATGTACAAAAGCACGTATCTGGCTGTCCGCGTACACACCGAGCATGAGGCGCTCTCAATAGAACCCACAGGAGACACAGATACCCTTTTATGGTTAATTGATGTATACGATCTGGGACAAAACCAGAATTGTGCTTTGGCAGTGAAGAAACTGATCCTAAATAATTATTTCAAATTAAATGAGCGGGTGCCTGGCATGCTGCCCCGATGGACAAAAGGTATGATGGCTTGGGTGACGTATTTGAACGCAATGGTACCTAGCTACGAACACGATGAAGACTGGGTCATACGTAATAATTTTATGATTAAAAAAGATCCTGAGACGTGGAATGTGGAAGACATGTTGACCGCACTCGACGCGTTGGCAATGCGGTGGGAGACTGCGTATGCGTTAGAACGAAAACCATTGCTGGATTATCTGCATTGTATATGGAGTAACGCGAAAAAATGGACTATGCACCTTCATCGCAGCGTGCCAGGTGGGTTGAAAGAAGGTGAACACATGAAAATCCATCCGAAACAGATTATGGCATGCTTTTCACGTTTTTTTTGGTTTCATAAAACGTTAGATATGTACGATTCATACGAAAGACAGGAAATGACAGTTCATTGTGGTACCTTTTTTAAAGATGAATTGCGACATTTTATTCTTCGAAAGTTTCGTGATCAGTTACTAACAGACGTATGGGAAACTGTACCCTTCTGGGGGGACAAAGAGATTGCTGGACATGACCAACTCGGAGACACGATCTCCACGTACTCTGCGCTGTATAAGCGACACCCTGTATGCTTGTTACAGCGTGTGCAGAGGTCCGTGCTTTATGAGGAACCAGAGCAGGTCAGGGCGAATTTTCAGGACGCAGTGGATCTGAAAATTATTCAAACTTATTTTCAGAACAATTATAAAGTTGATTTCATGAAATTCTTCGTTTGTTTGGAAAAAAACCATCCCAAACATCAGCACGCGGTAAAGGAGTCCACAGTGCCAATTATTATCCAGAGTTTTAAAAAATACAGTGTCATTCATAACGGCATAGCATACTGCCACGGTACTGTTGCTGAAGCGTTTCCAGTGTGGGTAAAACTTGCCACCAAACCTCACGGGCTCAACATTTCCGATTTAAGAAGAAAATTAATTGAAGAAACCAAGACTTCTGCTGAGGGGACTATATATGAACTTTCTGTATTATAACAATGAACTATGCCACGAATATAGTTGATGAAGAGGAGGTGTGCGAGTTAGAAGAGCCAGATCTCGGGATCTGCCCTCTGTGTAAATACCAAGATGATAATATTATTCGGTCTATGACGGACGTGGAACAAAATCTGACTGGAAACATAGAAAAGGACGAGATCTACAATGTCCTGTGCTCAATGTACAATAAACACACAGCACCACTATTACGACAAGGGAAAAAACTCATGCAGTTAACACCTGAGTTATGCAAAGAACATTACACGAAACACGTCGTGAATCCAAGACAGCAAGTTGCAGACGACATTCAATACTGTTGTAAACTTCAGCGGCATTATAAGAAAAATATTGGTGTCAGGAGCCACCAAACCGGCAATGTCACGCTAAATCCACATCATGTAAACGAATTCATAAAGTTAAGCAGGCATAAATTAGATTTGGTCAAATACATGAACACGATGCAGAAAAAAACAGAGACCAAAACTGGCTCGAGCCAACCGTATGTATTCTCATCCTAAATTAACGAGTATATATAGGTAGCTGAAATCACTTAAATGAGCATCACGTCTGTTTTAGGCAAGCGTGAACGACCCCCCTACGCCAAGCATTATTACCCGTCCGGACCTGGTGCAATGCCGAATGTGTCGAATCGCCCTAGTGGTCCTCAGAGACCCCCATCGTTGTCTGGGTTGATCCCAGCTCAGTCCAGAAGTACTGTGAAATACTTGGAAACGAATCCTACTGGTTCTATTCCACTTATGATTCGCCCTTGGGCAGAACATTACGAAAAAGATTACGCACCTGGGTGTTTGATTTTTTGCAAGCAAGAAAAAAAAGGCAGGTCTCCTTTAATAACCTGTGCAGATGTACCTACATTGAACTACCTTTTCGCAGACGGTGTCGTACACCCTGAAGTTGGATTGAAGGCAGAGGATTACGAATTCTTTGGTGTGTTCAGGAACGATGCAGGTAAGCAAGTGGATTATCTGGGATTTCCTAGGTACACGAACCCTAAACAGCGTCTTATCCAGTGCGACGTGTACGGACGCGCAAAGGTGGCGAATTTCTGGGGCAAGAAAGTGCGAACAGGGCAGCGTATTGGCATGGCTCTCGTGTGGAAACGTATTAGTATTCTGAAACAGCCGAATCGCCACGCACGCACGTTGCCACAATCGACAACAGTATTGCAACTCATCCCGACAGTAAACGAATGCAAGCCAGAGACGGACGTACAAATAGATAAACAAGAGGATTTTGCAGAACCACAGATTGATCACTACGTGAAGAAATGGCATATTGGTGTGGTGAGTCAGGCAGCGTTCGAGCCACCTACCAAGGGAAAAATCGCCCTCGCGCTTCATGATTCTCAACAGAGAACGGATTTGCCCCAGATAGAGATTTTAATGATATAATCAACAAATTTTCATGACTATTTAGACTACCGTTTATATAAAGAAATGAGTGTGCCCCTTGCAAGACGTCTGGCAGGACCCTCCTTCAGCCTCAACGTCAGGTACGACCAAGCGTGGATGACAAAAAGACGTGAGCAAGCGCGACAAGAATTGAAAATTGGTGAGTGTAAGTGCGACTTTGTAAGTGAATACGAAGTCTTCGACGTAGCCGAGGGTGAGATTCTTGTTTCTAAACAGGCTCCTGGGCGCATTTCTGATGGTTACGCACGTGTGTTCTCCACTGTCAACGGGTGGCAGGGGATGGATTCTGGTGTTCGATTGAGTGATGACGACGACGCTAAGAAAAAAGAAATTAAGAAAAAGTGCAAGTTTATTGGTGTAGCTGTGACGGGTCATAGGACCGAAAAGATTGCAAAGTTTGACCAGGGATTTGTAGCCTGTATTAGTGGTATTATAACAGTGATGAATGAGGGACCTGACACCCTCCACCCAGGAGCCCTCCTCACGTGGGAAGTGTGTGATAAATACCCGGTGCAACACGGTATTCACGCTCGCAAAGTGCGGTTTCGATTTGGAAAAGCTAAAGACAAAGACGACGATATCGTAGGTAAGGTTTTAAGTTACAGTAAAAAGGGGAGTACAGTGGATATTTTGCTCCATCCAGTTAAGAGTAGGTAACTATAAATGTATTGTATTCTTATTAAATGGCTGCCGATTTAGGCGAACATCTACTTTTATCCATGAACGCGGTGATTACAGCCAGACGCCAGCCTCGTGAAGAGTCCTTTTGGTCCAAACACTTTTACTCCAAAAAGCAACTTCCCAAACTCCTGGGCACCTCTCTAACAACACTAAAAATGCAAGGGTTTCTCCCACAGGATTTCATTGAACACGAAATCGCCTGGAAGGACATGCCTTATTCGATCGACAACGCCATAGAGTTTGGATTCACATTTGCGCACATGATTCGAATGGGATTTGAACCACAGCACTTTAAACAATTCGAATGGAGACACTATAAAGAATTACACGTTGACGCAGACAAAATGATACAGACATGTATGAGTATTCACGATTTAAACTCTCTTAAACTATCTCCACAGCAATTACATCAGCTCAAATGGACCTGGGCGAAGATGCGCTCGATAGGTGGCACACAGTTTAACGTGCCGATTTCCAGCTCAGATAAGCAGCTGTATTTTAACACAGCACCAGTGCAAACACAAACGTCCGCACCGAAACAAGTAGGAGCCTTTAAATTTTAAAAACGGAGCATAGGTGCGTTTTCGTTTTTCTTCTTATAATATCCAGTATCCAACATTTTCCTTTTATATTCACCTAAAATGGCATCTGCAGGCATAGCTGATACATAATTTCCGACGTGACCAGGACCCGGTACCAGTGCATCACCACTCTCAATGTCGTTACCGTCAACACTTCTTTCACCTGATCTAAGGGCACGCGGAACTACTTGTGGAACTACTTGTGGAACTGGAGGTGTGACCACCACATCAGCACTATTATCTGAAGGCATGTCCAGCACCCCATCATTGGACTTGCTCTCACCACCTGATTCTATACGCAGTCTTATCTTATTCTTTATCTTATTCTTTATCTGGATCTGCGTGTCACTACTGTTGAAGTCGACATTCATTTTATTAGCAAGTATTACAGCGTCGTCTTTCTTTTTTACGATAATATCAAGATCATTGACTGTTATCCTATCGGCTAAATCACTTAAGGATCTATATTCGTTGTCTAATTTTTTTTTCTCGCCTATTGCCCTTTTATAAGTTGCCTCATAATTAAAACCCCAGTTTGTTTCCCCATCTAGGGATGCATCTCCGTCTTCTTCTTCTTCTCCGCCTTCTTCTCCGC
>Ga0222718_10003987_pt1 | contig 12427 bp, 15 predicted proteins | sample C33_27DmetaG_FD_165045 | JGI IMG/M metagenome (GOLD analysis project Ga0222718, IMG submission 165045) | Estuarine water microbial communities from San Francisco Bay, California, United States - C33_27D | ecosystem: Environmental > Aquatic > Marine > Unclassified | place: USA: California... | reverse complement strand
ACGAAGAAGAAGATGTTTATGTTGTATCCTTTCTGGAAAAATCTGGCAACTTTTATAATTTCTCACCCGAATTTGAGCGTGTACCCAAAGAGTCTATTGCTGGATTTTATGATGTTGAAAATCTTGAAGATACTGACCTGTATATGAAAGTTCGGGGTGGATATGAACTTATAGATGATAGTGAAGATGAGGATTTTGTATATTCAGAATCTGACGAATCTGAGAGTGAATCCGTCGTTGACGACGATGATGAAGATGATGAGGCTTAAATAATATAATCGTTTAATTTGTATGGAATGTCCGGTGTGTTACACATCGAAGGCAAAATATAAACTCGTTTGTGGTCATTCCTTTTGTTATCAATGTATTACCCATTGGTGCCAAGAGTGTCATAGTCACACATGTCCCATGTGCCGTAAAGATATACACTTTGAGCACGATGGTGACACCCGAGAAATTCACGTACAGTGTACATCAAGTTCAAAAATAGATGATTATCTTAAATTTCAAGAACTTTTAGACAAGTATACGGATTTTGAAATAAAAGATATTCAATATCTAAAACGACAAAAATGGGTTCATTGGGTTATGGAATATAGAGCTAAAGAACAATTATATACAAAGTATATATTTCATGGACTACAAGGAGCCACAGAAACGAGTCACCAAAAACGACAAGAAAGCGCAACGGGGGATGTACTCTCAAAAGCATATAAGGATTAAAACCGAACTATTAGAAAAGAAAAATCAAAATGGCTCCGTATTGTCCACCAACCTCTCATTACTCCCAAATGGATGTAAGTGAGTATGATGAAGATCACATCTTCTCCTTCATTGGTAAAACTGGTAAAAGGTTTTACTGGTTGACACGCCTTCTTGATCTTGAATATCTTTGGTACGACAAGGAGAGAAAAGTTATTGAAATTTGGGGTCCTTATCATACTCATCTCAATAAACAATCTGAACATGTTATCAAATGTGAATTAGATTTTTTCAAACCTAAGTTAGAGGATAATATCTCCATTTCATAAAGTATGTACAAGAGACCTCCATTACGTGTGAGAGATTTACCAACGGAAACTAATCATGTAAAAGTTTTACCAGATACTTTTCTCTACAACATCACAAATCCTCCACCTACATTTGTCCGCAAACATGTGAAGAGACCAGTTTATATGAAAGAAGTGTATTTATCCCTTTTAGAGAAAAATTGTAAAAGTATGGGACTTGAATACAAAAACCCGGATATTCCAGATTACGTGCCGAGATTAAAAGCGGAAATTATAAAAGAACCTACACTTGGATATGCGGAACAGGTATATTTGAAGCTCAGAATTCTTAAAAGTGGTATTATTCGTGTCAAATTGGATACTTCATTTGCTACAATATATGAAAAGTATTATAGTAAACAAAAGATTCCACCCATTAAGACTTCCATACAAGCATATAAATCAATGGGATTTAGTGATACTTTTATTGAAAAAATTAAAAAGAAATGTGATAACAAGATTGCATTTGGTAAAAAAGTTTCCAGTATTATTGATTCTATATTCAACAAGGAACCTGCTAAAAAACCAAAAAATACTAAAAAGAAAGAAGATCTTGTTGAAGAAGAAGAGGAGGAGGAAGAACAAGATCCAGATGATGTTCAACCAGAAGAAGATGAAGCTCTTGATATGGAAGTTGATGAAGATTTAGAAGAGCAACCACAAGAAGATGAAGAAGCATACCTTTCGGATTAGGTACGTTTAAGTGGTGGAACTCTTACACCAAGAGACCGAAGTGAATTTCTTTTTTCCATTGAAAGTTCAGTATCTGGATCTTTTTGATATTCTAACCATATAAATAAATCCGGTGTTCCACTATCTTCTGAAAGTATGTTGAGATGTTTATGAGTTCTGTGAAAATTATTAAGTTTTGTAAACATTGTTATCCATTGATCTTCGGATGGACATACCCATTCATCTTTATGCGTAGGATCTTCTAAATAGTCTATAGCACGTTGTAAGAATATGTCATAATATTCATTATAATTATAGTCCCTTACTTCCACCAATGGTGGATCTATTAGTAACTCTAATTCGACAAGTTCAATTGGAAATGCCCACTGTATCATTTCAATCGCATCCGTGCTTGACATGATATACCGTATCATACCTGCCGTAAGTAAACTGCGCCCACGTTTCTTTTTGTTTTTGTTGTGCTTTTTGTGGTTTGCATTAATGTAGTCTTCACGCATCAGTTGAAACGAATTCTCAATGATTATTTCTTGAAGTTCAATTGGTAATGTATCCCACAAACTCATCTCCCTTAAAATCTTATGACATTTTAAATTTTGATTGCCTAAGTCGGTGTATGATATGAAAAAATTACTTTTAAAATGTTCATCACAAACGTTGTTGTTGGTGATCATATCCTCGACCGAGCGATTTTCTGGGACTTGAAAGAAGCCTCTGATTACGCTCAAGAAACTGTGAGACACAAAGTGTGGGAACTTGGAAACGGTCAGTTCTACTACGGAAGTGTTGAAGCAAAAGTTTACGAACCATTTCTTTACACAACATCTGACTACAAAGATGAATATATTCTTTCTTTCACTGGACCCCTCAGAGATAGCACGAATGTCGTGTGATCAACACGTTGTCAAGATACAACTTGAAATTGTACAAATGCTCTACACAGCCTGGCATTTTGCGCAGCAAGAAGAATATATAGCCAAGTATGCTCCCTTCACAAAAGATGGTTCGCGAAGAGGGTATAGATGCGCTCACCCCAAGCATCCAATGACTATGTGGGTTGCGTCAAGTTTTGAAAACTATATGTACGCGTGTGAAATTGGGATCGCTTTGACCCTTGAATACACACGTAGATATGGAAAAATACATACATGTGCTCGACATCTCATGTGGCTTTGGGATCACCACCCTTCACACTTTGAAGAGCGTCGTAGTGAGACAGCGTATTATTCCAGTGAAGGAATCCCAGAATGTATGCCCGACCAATACAGGCAGCCAAGTATTGTGGATGCATATCAACTTTATTATATGGTTGAGAAAATGTCTTTCGCGCGATACAAATAAGTTAAAGTTGTAATTGATATTAAATGTAATTATGGAAGATCAAAGACGTCTCTATGAAAAAAAATTCATAGAAACGTGTAGATTTTTAAAAAAATCAATTGTGCCTCACAAAACAAATCTTAAAAAGGTAAGAGTTGGTAGACGCGGTGATGGTGGTTATGTCATGTGTCAGTTACAAGATGATACATATGACGCACTTTATAGTTATGGTTCGGATGATAACATTACCTTTGAGAAGTCTTTCTATGAACAATATGGGACATCATCCTATGTTTATGATCACACAATTGAAAAAATTACCAATAAACCAGAATATATTAATTTCTTCAAAGAAGGCGTTGCTTCCACCAAACGAGAATCACTCGATACCATCGATAATCACATTATTAAAAATGGACACACAGATTCTAAAAAATTGATTGCTCAAATTGATGTAGAAGGTGCTGAGTGGTTTCTTTTTAACGAGAATTTTAAATATATTGATAACTTTTCACAATTAATTATTGAATTCCATATATTTAAAGATGTTACATTGTATGAAAAATTGATTAAAAAAACATTTGAATTTTTAAATGAAAAATTTGTATGTGTTCATATTCATGCAAACAATTGCCTTCTTCAACCATGGGTTGATGGCAACTTTCCGAGAGCTTTTGAAGTTACATACGTAAGAAAAGACTTGGTTTCGGAAGCTGAAATTGAACCAAACCCTTTTCCAGATCCAAATCTGGATGCATGCTCCGATCCAACACGACCAACTCTTGTATTAGATTATTGGTTAAATGAATACAAGTAGACATGTTCAGGTCTTTCTTCGGGATCACCATATCCCAATGACTTGAGATATTTTGGAACTTTATTATTTTCAAAATCAAATATTTCAATGAGTAATGTCGGCATATATTTTTTAATTATATTTTCAGCTCCCATCAAAACTTCTAATTCGTGACCTTCAACATCAATCTTAATAACCGATGTCACACCTTTATATATATCATCTAATCTACGACATTCAACTTCGGTTTTAGTTGTTTCGTCCATTCCATTTGTCTTTTGCATTGAAGAACCACCGTAGTTTCTTAATCCTGTTTGTTTCACAGCTTTAGGAAAATACATCATTTTGTTTTCATTTTTATTGGATAGTGCAATCGGAGCAACATATATATTATTTTTGAGTTTGTTGTTTTCTACATTCATTGTAGTAACTTTATGAAAAAGTGGTTCAAATGCATAAACTGGACCGTAATCTGAAAACATGAGGGAATTATACCCAATATTTGCACCAACATCCAATATTTCTGTACCTTCTTTGTAATACTTTTCTAAATCCTCGCGCATCCATCCATCCCATTCATATCCAGAAGCTATAGTTGGTCCAATATATTCATCATCCGCCATGAAGAATACATTATACCTACCGTTATTTATACATTTAACTTGAAGTGTTCGTGACATTTTACATTAAAAGTTAATTAAAACTTTAACCAGTGTCTAATAAAACGATGTTTAGCATTGGCAATGGTGTACCGGTCTCAGCTCCACCTGTTAAGGTTGTAAAGAAAGAACGTGCTTATCAACCGAGAACATACAGTGAGTTTGTGAAGGGTCTCAAGAATAATGAACTCCCAGAAGTTCTTATTAGACCAAATCAAAACATTGCAGCCTTTGAAGACAGTGAAGGTAACTATGGCGATGTTCAAATTATCCAAAACCAAGACCTTTGGCAAACTATTTCTGAAAGTGATGCTAATGTTCGCATTGATATGAAGTCTGATGTTTCAATTTCGGACACAATTTCAGTTTTTTTTCTTTTGACTTTTATCTTTTTTGTTTTCAGAAGCTTTTTGGGTGGTCCTGGTAGTGCAGGTCCAATGGGCAACCCATTTCTAAAGAATCAAGACTTCAATGCTGAGCGGGAAATTACAACACGCTTTAGTGATGTTGAGGGTATTGATGCTGCAAAAGATGAACTTGAGGAGATTGTTGATTTTCTCAAGAATCCAGAACGCTACTTTGGAAGTGGTGCCAAGATCCCACGAGGTGCCCTCCTCGCAGGTAAGCCTGGAACCGGGAAGACTCTTCTCGCCCGCGCTATCGCAGGTGAATCTAATGTTCCTTTCATCCAATGCTCCGCCGCGAACTTTGTTGAGATGTTCGTTGGTGTGGGTGCTAAGAGAGTGCGCGACCTCTTTGAGGTGGCTCGTGAGAACCAGCCTTGTATTGTCTTCATTGATGAGATTGATGCCGTTGGTAAGCAGCGTAGTGCTGGTGGTATGCCAGCGAATGATGAACGCGAACAGACTATCAATCAACTTCTTACAGAGATGGATGGCTTTGATAATGAAACTGGTATTGTTGTTATTGCAGCCACCAACCGAATTGATATTCTTGATGATGCACTTCTCCGACCAGGTCGCTTTGATCGTAAGATTACCGTGTCTCTTCCAAGTGTGCGAGGTCGTGAGAAGATTTTGGGTGTTCATGCTCGTGACAAGAAGTTATCCGATGATGTAAAGTTGCGCTCTATTGCTAAACAAACTACGGGTTTCTCTGGTGCAGACTTGGCAAATCTTCTCAATGAATGTGCCATCCGAGCTGTACGTGATGGTAATGGCACTATTACAAATGACATTGTAGAAAATGTCTATCAGCGTATCGTTGTGGGTGCTAAAGGTGATACGAAGTTTTCTCCGAGAAAGAAGGAACTTGTGGCGTATCACGAGGCTGGACATGCCATTATTGGTGCAATCCTCCCAAATTATGACACTGTACGTAAAGTATCTATTATTCCACGTGGTGACGCGGGTGGTGTAACATTCTTTCAACCCTCAGATGAGAATGCAGAATCCGCGATGTACACCAAGGAATATCTCACACACCAAATCACAGTGGCTCTCGGTGGGCGAGCGGCAGAGGAAATCATTTACGGCGAAGACCGTATCACTACGGGTGCATCTGGTGACTTTTCCCAAGTCTATATGATTGCCCGTGAGATGTTGACAACATATGGGTTTGGTTCGTATAATTTTGATTATCGTAGTATGTCGGGTGAGGCAGCGCGTCTTGTGGATATGGAAATTGATCAACTCGTTGATGGGTGCTACAAGGAAGCAAAGGCTATTTTGGTGACGAATAAACGTGAATTGGAAGTCCTCAAGGATAAGCTCATTGAAGAAGAAATCGTTGATGGTGAATGGGTGTATGAACTTGTGTGTGGTACATGTAAATATAGACACACATCATCAGACCTTGATAGTTTAGATTTTGATTAAAAATGTTTAAAAACGAAACACACTTACTTATAAATGAAGTTTGGAAAGATCTATGGGCGCTTTTTTCTTAAGCAACACCTTGATCAACCTGACGATGACACCCCAGATCTCTGTACAATTTCTGAACTCATTGAGACCTATCCCATGTGGTCGCAATGGATTCACCATGTGCCCGAAAAGAAGGTTCAACTTTATACAATGTTTGAAACTTCCGATGTCCATCCCGATATAATAAAAGAAATGAAGCTTTTTGATAAGGTTATCGTTCCATTTGACTATTTGAAAGATATTCTTGTGAAACATGGTGTAAATTGTGAAGCCGTAAATTGGTACACATCACCTCTTGTGAGTAAAAAACCACAAGTTATTTCAAAAACCAAAAACCCCCAAAAGATTGTATTCCTATATGTGGGTACGAATGACGTTCGCAAAAATACCATTAATTTGGTGAATACATTTGCGAAAGCTCTTGAAGGTACAGATCATCTTCTTATCATGAAGACAAATAATAAAGATGGATTAATTGAAAGTCGTAATATAAAATATGTAACCGATAAGATTAGTTTAGATGAGTTAGCAGGTCTTTACAATATTTGTGATTATATGGTATCCTTTACGAGAGGTGAAGGTGTTGGTCTCCCAATGTTGGAAGCGCAGTACTTCAAAAAGCCTGTGATTGCTCATGATCAAGGAGTCTTTGTTCATATCAAGGATGAGTCTTGGATTACTCTCCCATCCCGAGAAGTTCCCATTGATTATAGAGAAGTTCCACAATTTCTTAAAAAGGTCTTTCATGGGACCTGGTGGGAAGTTGATTACGAGAAGGCTCAAGAAGTCATCATGTCCTTGATCAAATCGTGAATAGTATTCTTTTGATTCCATCCAATACTCTTAATCTTCGATGCGTTGCCGATGAGAGCATCTACTTCGCATGGACGATAGAACTTTGGAGAAACTTTAATGATAGTTTTTCCATCTACAATACCAATTTCATTTTCCGCTTCACCTTCCCACTTGATTTCTTTGCCAAATTCCTTCACACACATTTCAACAAACTCTCTGACAGTGTGAGTTTCACCGGTGGCTACGACATACTCGTCAGCCTCATCTTGTTGAAGCATGAGCCACATGGCTTCCACATAATCCTTGGCATGACCCCAATCTCTGGCAGCATTGAGGTTACCAAGTTCAAGGAATTCCTTTTCACCCTTGAAAATATGCTTGAGACCTTCGGTAATCTTCTTTGTAACAAAGTCAGAACCGCGTCGGGGTGATTCGTGATTGAAGAGGATTCCAGAGCAGGCAAACATACCATAGGATTCTCGGTAGTTCTTGACAAGCCAATGAGCAGCAACCTTTGATACACCATAGACTGAGCGTGGATAGAATGGAGTTTCTTCACTTTGTGGAGTTTCACGAACTTTACCAAACATTTCGGAAGTTGAAGCTTGATAAATGCGATACTTGGTGTGATCTTTGGTTTGTCTCACACTTTCAAGAATATTCATGATGCCAAAAGTGTTTGTTTCAAAAGTGTAACTTGGACACTTGAAAGATGTATGAACATGACTTTGAGCTGCGAGGTTATAGATTTCAACGCGATCATATTCTTCACAATCTTGAATTATCTTATGGACAATCGGTTGATCCAATACATCACCTTCATAAAGTTGAATTGAATCCAACTTTGATTTGAGGTTACCAGTTTCAATGTCGTATGTTGATCTTCTCACAAGACACTTGACATCATACCCTTTTTCCAAAAGAAGCTCACAAAGATATGAGCCATCTTGACCAGTAGCACCCGTGATTATAGCAGCTTTACGACTCATTTATATATGGGGTATCTGTGTCTTTAACTAAATTATTTTGGGTAGGTATATTAGATATGAACAACAGCACTAACAGGAAATGTGTTGATGGTTCTACCATTTATTACAACCTTGAAACTATACCAGAAAATGTAGTGACAAAAGGTCCATTTGAAGCTGTGTTTCTTGGAAATGTTATAAGTGAAATGTCTGAAGGATGTTTGTTTGTTAAACAACAGTGTAAATCACAATACCCAGTAGTTAATAGTCAAAACTGGAGACAGTGGATTACTTCAATTGATCAGGAAAATAGAATTTCACTTGCTCACACAATTGAAAAATCTGGAATTCCAATTCTTTACAACACACCAAGATTGTGTGACCCAGGTATTAGCATAAGTAAAAATTGGAGTCTTCGGAACTACATTGAAACCAGATTATACATGTTTAAGTTTGTATATGATTACGGGCGTGATTTCAAACCAACTGGAAATGCTACATGCTATCCAACTAATATTTTTGATTTCAGACCATTTCAGTACAAATTGGCTTTACCCGGTTCTCAAAATCCCCTTTATGTAACGGAGTATATTACAGTTGATCAATTTACAAAAAAAGCGGCATTTACTCCTCACATGGCGATTAGTAAATTTCAAATTAAACCAAAAGTTTCAAGTACCGAACAAATATTTGAAGAAATGGTAAAGTTTATCATCTTTGGTGAAGAATATGGTAAAAACAGGAAAAGTATATCTAATCAATCATACTATCTTGGACCAGCGAATAATACAGGTATGAATATGACATCTTTCATGACTGGATTTAAAAAGTTTATACAGGAATATGACAGAGTGAAATTTGTTGGTGAAAGTGGGTTATTAAATAATAGAACAGGTATTCAAACTATAAATCTCACAGATGATGTCATGCGTGTCATGTTTTACGATTTAATCCACGATGGTGTTATTACAAAAAGTTACAAGTTTAGTACTTTTAAGAAGAAATTTATTGATGAGTTCAAAAACTTCAAGGGATTTGATAATGGTATTGTAAGTTTCAAAGAATGGGTTGGAGCTAAAACGGCTGAAAATTCCTGGAAGGCTTATAACACTATACTGGAACCCACTCGTATAGTTAAGACAACGAAAGTAAAAACAAAAGCTGGTATTGCCGAAATAAAACAATTCCCGGCTATATTTAAAACTCTTGGAGATCTTTCACAGTTTATGTATGCTTCAAGATATGGGACTATTGTAGCCAGTGGCGATAAAATGGGTTTGGGGGTAGGTTTGTACATTAATGCCAAGAATAATAGAACTGTCAAATGTATGATGGAAGATGCTATCACTGGATTTATAGTTTATACAGGTATGCAAAATATTGATTTTACTACAAAGCGTGGTTGTGGTAATCTCGGAAATACAAACCGTGGTACATGTCTCATGAAAAATGCCACAAATGTGAAACCTGGAAGTGTTGTAACTCAGATTATGCAATCAGTTCCACAAAATCAACAGGGATATGCAAATGCCATTATAGCTGCGAAGCCTCGAGTACCCGGTGGAAAGCGTCTCATCAAGTTATGGCTTAATCAAGATCTCAATAGGAATACAGCAGTCACTGTACTCAATACTATAGATAAATTTAAGAACTTCTGGGATGACAGTGATATCGTTAAGATCAAAACTGTTCTTAATAAAATGAGAAATGGAAGTGGGATTACCAATTCTAATAAGATCAGAGCTTCACAGCTCATGGGACAACTTAATGCAAGAACTCCTAATCAAACACCCGTAAAAAGAAATAGAAACAACCAATCAGTGGCGACACCAACGAATAATAATTTCCCACAATCCAAACGCTTAAAAACTAACTCTCCCTATAGACCAAATGGCGCGAAGTAATCGCCATGATAGTGATGAAGAAACCAATTTTTTTGAAGAATATGAACAGGCTATCAAAGACCGTGTAAAGTCCCTCAAAAAAGTTGAAGATGCTATGGATGCCAAGGCTCTCATTACCCTTTCCGAGAAACTTCCAAAGACCAAGTACAAGATCTACGAAGATTTCCAAAAGAAGGCGAAAAAAATTGTGGAAGAAATGGATGAAGTCATGAGAGTGTTTGTTGCCGAGGAATTGCGAGAAGAATATTTAGCACCTCAAGAAGATGATGAGACTGTGGTGTGCGAACACTGTGACCTTGTGAGAGGTGAGTGTCACTATGTGGAATGTGAATGTGACAAAGAGAGAATGCAAAGATTTGCGGATGAGATTGGTGTCCCCCTAAGTTAGAGAAAACTATTAGAAAAATTTAGTAAAAAAAGATGGTGAAAAAGATTGTCATTCATAATCATTTTTATGACGGTGATAAAAAATCAGCAATTCAAAAGAAAAAAGCAGAACAAAAATCTTATTGGAACCATTCAAAGCGTGAGCTACACAGAAAGCATTTAAAGCGTGTATGTTCAACCATGGAGGCATCTTTAGATCTGATGGGACTTGAAAAAGCGTATCGTAATTATGCAAACTATCGTCTCGAAGAATATTTCACAAAGTTTCAAGGTCCATTAAACATAACACCAAACACCATCGCACTGTCTATAGCATATATTGTTTATTGGTTGTGTGATAATTATGACGAGTTTAGTAAATTGGTTCATATCAAAGAAATTACATTAAATAAGGCTGCTAAAATTTTAGAACCGAAGTATTTTAAAGATTAACCTAAGTCCTACCTTTTAATACAAAAATCAAAAGATGGTGAAGAAAGTAGTCCACAAACATTACCATTATCATTATGGTATCAATAAAATTCATAAAAAAAGAAAGACAATGTAATTAAAAAGGTTCTCAAATGGTCTCAAACATCATACGAATTGCATCGTAAACATTTGAAGCGGGCAGTTCGTATTATGAATATGAAATTGGTCAACGATCCAAAGGTTCAAAAATATTATAGAAAATGGGCCACCGAAGAACTGGAGAAATATTTTAAGATGCCTCGACCAGTACAAGTTATGCCAAATACTTCCATTATGGCTATTATATACAAAATATACTTCAATTTTAAGTATTATGACACGTTTAATAAATTATTTCATGTTCGATTCGAAACATTAACGAACGCATGCAAATTGATGTTTAACTGACCTGTTGTGACCTAAGTGAATATTCACGTTTATAAAATGTTTGAACATCTCATGTGGATTTATGTATTGGCGTGTGCTCACGAAAAGTATTATGTTGGGCGCACAACTACAAAAGATAGAATTCAAGCACACTTTGAGGGTAATGGGTCGGCATGGACTAAAATACACAAACCATATAAGAAATTATTGGTGGTAAAGGGTGATAAGTTTGATGAAGATAAGTATGTATTTAAATACATGGAACAATATGGAATTCAAAACGTTCGGGGTGGATGTTTCTCACAAGTGGTTTTACCCGAAGATAAAGTACGATTGATTGAAACTATATTAATAGGTGTAGATGATCGTTGTTTTAATTGTGGAGAGCCTGGTCATTTTATAAATGATTGCCCAGAGAGGAATATACAAGAAAATACAGAATCGCATGAATGGATATGGGGATTTTTAAGATGTTTTTTAGGGACTTGTTTTACTAAAAAAACTAATAATTATACTCAAATAAATGACCTAAGTGACCCCTTGTAATTAAAAAATCAAAATGAATTCCCTCCTTGAAACCCTCCGTAGCGCGATCTCAATCTCCAGTATCATCTGGTCGGTTGGTGAAATTCATTACCGTATTATTAATCATATGTAATGTAAATGCAACGTCATATTTTCACAACTCTCTCCATAATTTCTCTCACCTCCCTATCAGGCGCTGGTATCGGTATGGGATCTTGGCTTGCTATGTCAATCCCTAAGTCAGATAAAGAATTGAGAATATCTTAACTTAATCTGAACCATGGCATTACCGTCCGGTCAAATATGTGCATGGGACACAGAGACCTGTGGTCTCCCCAAGACGCGATCAAGACCAACCAAAGAAAATCTATCAAAGTTTGACGATGCTCGCATTGTATCACTCTCCGCGGTGAAGTTCAGTTCTCGTGGGAGAGAAATTGACACTTTCAATCGTATTATTAAACCTGAGGGGTATCAGGTGGGGGCGACCCATATTCATGGAATTACACATGAATATGCCGTAGAACATGGTGTTCCATTTAAAACGGCGTTTCAAGAGTTTATTGAGTTTATTGGAAATCAATGTACTATTCTTGCGGCACACAACAGTA
>Ga0222718_10003985_pt1 | contig 12431 bp, 10 predicted proteins | sample C33_27DmetaG_FD_165045 | JGI IMG/M metagenome (GOLD analysis project Ga0222718, IMG submission 165045) | Estuarine water microbial communities from San Francisco Bay, California, United States - C33_27D | ecosystem: Environmental > Aquatic > Marine > Unclassified | place: USA: California... | reverse complement strand
GGATCTGCTCTGGACTATGTCTCTTGTTCGGCATTTCTACCCCCTTCAAAGACCAGAGTTTCTAACATTTACCCTGGTCTACTTTTTGGGGGGCAGGTCAATTTTTTCAGCCCTCTCGATTCTCGAACTTGTTCATCATGCTTGGTCGGGGTCTCTTGGGAACTCAAACCAGAACGTGGCGCCGCCCTGAGAATTGTTGTTTACGCCTATTTTGCCGCCATGCGCTCCGATTACGGATTTACAGATAGCGAGTCCCAACCCTGAACCCTCACGCCCACGCGCATTTCCTTCACGTAAGCGATAGAACTTGTCAAAAATATCTTTATGTTGCGAAGTTGGAATGCCTTCGCCTTGATCAATCACTTCAGTGCGGATTGTGTCACTTTCACCATTGTATGAGTTAACGATGGTCACGTTGCCGGGGGCGTATTTCATCGCATTGCTCAGCAGATTATCCAACACTCGCCCAAGTTGTCCCGGGTCTGCGTACATTTCGGGCAGGTCGGATGGGATAGATTCTCGGATTGAACGACCCTGACCGTGGAGAGAATTTAGTGATCGCCGGACAGCATCGTGAACAATATCGGCTATGTGGCAGATTTCTCGTTCAACACCACGTGTTCCAGATTCGATTCTCGACATATCGAGGATGTTCGAAACGAGCTCTGTCATGTGGTCGACTTCTTCGTCGATCGCATCGAGGCCTGTTTGGATGTCGCTTTCTGGCTTTGAGATCGCATTGAGCGAACCGGCCATCCCTTTGATTGTGGCAAGGGGGGATCGAAGATCGTGAGTGATCATCGACAAAAATTCTTTCTTGGCGTCATCAACTTCGTGAATTTGAGTCACGTCTTGGAAAATTAGAACCGCTGAATCCAATCCACCATCGTCGGCACCGATTGGGGCAGCAGTGACGACAACTGGAACACGAGAGCCGTCATCACGTTCAAAGAGCATGTCCTGCGGTCGGGTCATCTCTCGTTTTGCAAGAGCTCTTTCGAGCGGCAACTCATCGTGAGTCACGAGACGTCCATTGCTGTCATACAGGGTTGCCAGTTGGTTTACTTCATCGAGAGTCATCCCTAGATCGAGTGAATGCCCAAATAGTCGCCTTGCTTCCTGACTCGACCCGAGAAGTACTCTCGTTCCTGCTTCGACGATCACAACGCCGACAGTTGATTCTTCAATTACTGCCTGAAAACGTCGCTCTGCCGACTCCGCTAGCACGCGGTTTTCTCGTTCTCGCTCGTACAGATTTGCCGAATCGAGTGCGAGTTGTGCGAAATGGGTCAACTGAGTTAGCTGATGCTCGTCGGCGTCGGTAAATCCGCGCCCACCCGGTGAGTTTGCGAGATAGAGATTCGCTTTGAGTCCGGCACTATTCGCAACCTGAACGCCCAGAAGTGCCTTCATAGGCGGGTGCCAGTCTGGAAATCCGTACGAATCAGGGTGTTCTGAGAGATCTTCCATTCTGAGAGGCGAATCGGCATGACCAAGCTTGCCAAGAACTCCTCGACCACGAGGCAGTTCTTCAGATTGCCAATCGATATCACTGGAAAGACCATCGTGGTAGATGCGCAACGGGCGGCCGTTGGTCTCTTGAACCGTGACGGCAGCGTAGTCGGCACCCGTAAGTTCTCGGGCTAGTTTCGGAATATCGCCGAGCGCACGATCAACAGTCGGTGCATCGATCTGATTGCGTGCCGCTTCCGACGCTTCGAGTGCCCTTGCATAACGTTCGACATCACGTCGCGAGAATCGATTCCAGCCACCAGGAGTTGAAGTGACGGGTTGAATATCGCCGCGCTCAACTGCTCGTGCGAGAGTCGAGTGGTGCACGCCGATGATCTCGGCAGCACGGCGCAATGAAATAGGACGTTCTGGCAAAAGTAGGGAATCCAGCCTTAGGTTCGTTAATACTCAGAATGCTAGATCACCGAATCGTTAATTGGCGCGAATGGAGCGTGATGAAAGAGGGAGGAGCCACTCGCTCAGAACCCACAACGCATGAGGATTTCGTGAGGAGCGCACTTTCTAATCGTCGATACTGCTCCTAAGCAACGACCTCTGACTCGACTGTTTCAGTCGGGTGAAGTTGTTTGTGCCATGTTGCTAATAGATCCTTCGCTGTTTTCTTGGAAGTCCCTTCTGGGACATCACGCATGAATCCGCAGTTCAGGCACTGGAGATAGTTACCGTGAGGATCGAAATTGTGTTCGACCGTACCTGTTGTGCATTTTGAGCACGACTTGAAATAGAGCATTTAAGTATTCATCCCTTCACTTACCCATCATCGACCTGCTTATGACATGCCCTGCCAATTGCAAATCTCACTCGAGTTAGTTCGATGCAATCGGCGATGCTGTCGATGCGTTAAACACACTAGGGGGTAACTGTCAAGACACTGTGGGGATCACGTATCGAGGATTCACTGGCTGATGTGTAGCTACGCGCAACGAAATGCTGAGTTTGCAGCAGTTTGGAAAACATCGCCCTGAGAAAAAGTGAAAGTTGCGCTTTTCCGCAATAGCTTTAGGCGATTCAGCCTACTGGACGGTCGGGGTTTACTGCCATCCTGAGGTAGTGGCATCCGCTACATCGGTTGTGAACAGGTATCCACTGAGCAGTTCGACATCCGGGTGAAGAAGCCCAACAAATCGCTCGGCACGAATCAGTCAGTAACAGAGGTCTCAATGTCCGTACGCACTTCTAGGAAAGCAATTACACCCGACCAGCCAGCTGGGCGACTTCAGCGTGGTATCTCTGGTGTGACCATAGCTGTGGTGATGACAGCATGTGCAGTAGTTACCCTGACGATTATTCAGGCAGCCACTTCTGGCGACGCGTCGGCAGCTCAGACAGGCATCCCTGGCCTGATCGGCTAGTTTTCTAGAATTGATTTCGTAAATTTGGCGATGCCGAGCTAAACAAGCACGGCGTCGTTCAGCTTCAACAGGCGACCCGCTTGAACCACGGTTGAAGCTCTGTCCATGTCACGAATGTTCTTCGCAGGGTCGCCAGCAAAGGCAGCTAGATCGGCCTTCATACCCGCCTGAAGGCTGCCTATTTCTTTGTTGAGACCCAGCGCTTCAGCTGTTCCAGCCGTCGCTGCGTTGATGGCTTTCCAGTTCGCCCAGCCGAGATATTCAACTAGTGCCCATGCGTTAGCTGCCGATCTATCGTGGGTTCCGTACGCCATTCCCATGTCGAGTCCGGTAGTAAACCGAACTCCTGCATCGTGCATGTTGTTGAGAGTTTCGAGATGGTCAGCTTCTGGAACGACCTTGAATGACACTGCCCAGTGCGGATCGGCAGGTCCCTCTTCGCCTCGATCTTTGGCTTCCTGACCAAGCAAATGATGCCCGATAGTAGGGTCGACCCACTGTCCCTGATCGGCCATCTGCTTCACTGTGTCGGCGGTGTAGTCGAGCCCTTTTGTTGGGTCGGAGTGGTACCAGCGAGAGTGAATGAGATGATCGACTCCGGCTTCGACAACGTTTCGTGTGCCCTGAGCCGAAAGTGTGTGCGTGACGATAGGCACGTTCATTCGGTGTGCCTCTTCAACAGCAGCCTTCAGCATTTCGACCGAGTACTGCGGTGTTCGAGGATTGGCGGTTGGAGTGAACATTCCTCCTGTTGCCATCATCTTGATCACGTTGGCGCCGAGCTTCACTTGAGTTCGAACTGCGGTTCGTACTTCAGCTTCAGTGTCGGCTTCTGTTCCGAAGAACCAGCAGTGACCGGCAGTGATAGTGATAGGTGTGCCGGCAAGCAGTAGTCGAGGACCTGGAATATGACCGTCATCGATCATTTGCCGAACTGCGAAAGCTACTTCGTTTTTCGATCCCAGATCACGAATCGTTGTTGTTCCAGCCAGAACTGCTTTTCGCATGTTGTTAGTGGCACGAATCGTGAGCTGCTGATTGTTCTCAGTTAGCGCTAAACGCTGCGCATCATGAGTTGCACTGCAGTGCATGTGCGAGTGAGCATCGACAAGGCCTGGAAGCAACGAAACATCGCCAAGGTCGTGAACGGTGTATTCGTTGGCATCGTCTGAGACTGAATCAGAAGGTTCGACAGCAGTTATCACACCGTCTTCGACTACTACAGCGTGATCTTCGAGCCAGCCTGAAACATCGGCGTTGGCGACTCGTTTTGCTTTGTAAATGCTCTTGTTGGTCATGGTTTTCATTCGGCGATCAGTAATTCCGTGAGTCGCCTTGCTGCTATCTACTGTCGATCTTAATTTGAGAAAAATTACTTTTCGTCGTTGTAGTGAATCTCGAATGCGCCATCAGTGATGAAGATGCCCACCATGTCGCCTTCGTCGGTAGCTCCGTGCTCCATTGTTTCGCCCTGCGGGAACCATACCCATGTTCCGGGACCGTAGACACCCTTATGCGTGCGCAGTTTTCCTTCTAGAACGAAGATTCCGTGTCCGCACGGGTGAGTGTGCTCAGGATTTAGAACGCCTTTTGGATAGCGAATCATTCGTATTTCAGAACCGCTGTCGGGATCTTTACGAAGCATAAGACGACCGAGATCGACGCCCAGTTTCGGATTGTGACTCAAGTCCCATTCGATCGATTTGGTATCGATTGTGTTGTAGACGTTCTCGCCGGCGTTGTTATCTAGGTCTGCCATATTTTCTTTCCGGAGTTGATTTCAATAATGATTTTGTGTTTTGGTGTGAAATTGAAGAACTACTAAAGCGCTTTCCAGTAGCGCTTGCCTTCCCATCGGATCAGCGTGCCCCATCCGGGATAGCTCAGGTGACTGCCTATGACTATCGCATTGGTCTGTTCGGCCTGGTCGAGAATATTTTTTCTCGCCTTGATACCCATCGGACCGTCCCAATCGGGCGAATAGTGTAGGTCGGTTTCGGTAGCCTGCATTGGTGAGCCCAGTATGTCGCCCACAAGCAAGGAACGTTCGTTGTTCGAGGCAATCAATAGGCTCATATGCCCGGGAGTGTGCCCGGGAGTCGGGAATGCCGTTACGCCTGGTGCGAGTTCAGTTTCTCCGTCCATAAGATCGAGAACGCCTTGTGCTTCAAGCGGCATGACGCTGCGATTAGTTGCCTCTCCACGAAGAGGATCGGAAAGCATTTCATCGGTTGTGAAGTGCTTCCAATCGGCTTCGTGAACTCGATATCTTGCATTCGGGAAGCTCAGAGGACGCTCTGGAAGGTCTTCTCGCAAGTTCCAGCCCACGTGGTCGCCGTGCAAGTGGGTTAGGAACACCGTGTCGATTGAACCTAGCCCGATCCCGTTTCGTTCGAAGTCGGCGATAAGCTCGCCCGGAGCTGGATGTCCGAGCATGTCGCCATGGGGTCCGAAACCCGAATCAGCAAGAACTCTCTTACCACCCGAACTAAACACGAATGATCCGAGATTGTTCTGGAAGAACTGTCCTGAAAAATACTCTGGGAATCGATCGTAGAACGGCTCCCAGATTTCGAGCGATTCTTCTGGAAACAACACCCGTGGATCGAACGACACGCTGCCATCGGATAGACCCGTGATGTGCACATCGCCGACTTGAAGTGTGTTTTTTAGGCTGGCGGACATTAATTGCTTCTCGAGAATCGGTGAGTTTAGTTCGCTAACGGAACTCATTGTTCAGAGCAGTCGCAATATACGCCAATCTTGAGCTCGAATCGTTTCAGATTATTGCGATCAGGGCGTGAAGTTGGTCAGACAGTTCTCGAACCCTCGTCACTGATACCGTACATTTTTTGTCTTCGAAACAGGCCAGCCTGAGAGGTAAATAACGTGGCACTGATGGGATTCAATCCCACGTACCGCCGACTAGAAATCAGGTTGTCTCAACAGTTGAGTTACCGTCCCGCGCATAATTGTGATAATGCTTTCCGGCGTGCTAAAGAACACTAAACCTAATGGGTTTTCGAACGCCCACGGTCTAGCGAATTAAGTGGCTACGGTCGAGTTTCCGGCTTACATAGTTCTAAGCTGCTTATTTATTGTGAAAGACCCAAACCTCACGCCAGACTTTGCATGCTGCTCCAGTGGCGAACTGACCTCGGTGTTCGTGAAATAGTCAACATCATCACGATCGATGTTCGCCTAACCTCCGCATTCTCAACAGCGCTCAGGTTGTGTAAGCGCCGCACAGGCGATCCATTTGTAGGCGTTTCCAGACAGCGTGGCAGAGATACAAAGAATCCCTGAATCCCTGTTACAACGTCGGTTTGGCCAATGAAGGTAGCCTTGCGGCGCAGGCACGCTTCGGCACTCTGCAGCTCGTTGCTGGCAAATGAACGGTGTTCCCGTCAAAGTTGTGAGCTATTGTTTCGGCCATGCGAACTTGAAAGCCACGATGATTTAGTTACAGCTAGTTAGTGATTCAGGTGGATTTATGGAACGTGTGCGATTATCAGCCTGTTAGGCTCCCCCGCATCGAGGAGGAGATATAGAAATTATCAAGGGAAGTTAAAAGAAAAAGGACTCCCGATTTAAACTAGGAGTCCTTCTCAAAAAACTTTGATGGCGATCCCGAGCAGATTCGAACTGCCGATCTCCTCCTTGACAGGGAGGCGTGTTAGGCCGCTACACCACGGGACCGCGTCAGCGGCAATCGAAATCAACCGCTTCCATTGAGAGTAAGGCTGGTACCTAACCTCAGTCAACACTTCGTTCGGGTCGACTGGCGATTTATTATCACCCTTTTACTCGAAAGACTGCCGAATCATCGCAAGAACGGCGCGTTATCCGTAGTTGCAGCCAATGCCCTTGTAGCCGATTTCGACTTCGCCGGTAGCCGTTACCATTACCGGAGTGATTTTGTCGCCACCGGAGAGCCGTTCCACATCCACCCACTTTTCCGGCTCTTTAGAAACGTCGATCTCGCGATACGACACGCCGTCTTTCACCAGATCTTCCTTCAGCAGATCGCAATACCCGCAAGTTGGGTGTGTGTAGACGATTGCAATGCCATCTGCTGGCGCCTGTTCGGTTTTAGGCATTCCTGTTCCTGATTCGCCGTTGCAAACTCAACGGCGCACTAACTGACTAATTTTGAAATGTAACTGAATCGTATCGATGAATCGATGAGATGCAGGTCAAAACGCTTTCGATGCAATTCTTCGTGAAAATTTGCAACGACGATATTACATCTCTATCGATTTTTCGCCAGATAAGTAACCTTCTGGATCTTTTTCAAACGCTACTCGGCAGCCTGGGCCGCAGAAGTAGTAAACGGTTCCCTCATGAGTCGACGCCCCACCAGGTGGGTTCGAGGTGTCGACGTTCATGCCGCAAACGGGGTCGATTGCAGGTTCAGCTTTGTTGCTGCTTAGGAATGGAATTTTCAACTCATGTCTCCTGTAATTTTTCGAATTACTTTCTAGGCCGTTACTTCAATATTTGTTGGTTCGCTCGGCGGTGTGCGACGTGCTTTATTGCGTACGCCACGACCTAACCTCAACGAGTTGGTTACTACTGTTACCGAACTGAACGCCATTGCTCCAGCCGCCACAACTGGGTTCAAAAAGCCGATTTCACCGATGATTGGCTGTAAGTAGCCGGGCACAGTTGCTGAATCTGAACTGAATACCGGATAGAGCGCTCCGGCAGCGATTGGGATGAGCATTACGTTGTAAAAGAACGCCCAGAACAGATTTTGCTTGATAGTTCGCATGGTGCTGCGACTAAGTTCGATTAGCTCTGCGACCACAGCGGGATCGCCAGATGTAATCGTGACATCGGCGGCTTCAATAGCTATGTCAGTACCAGAGCCAATCGCAACGCCAACATCGGCGGTAGCGAGTGCAGGGGCGTCGTTTATGCCATCGCCAACCATTGCGACGACGTTGCCTTCTCGCTGTAGTTCTGAAATTGCAGCGGTTTTTCCGTCGGGCATAACTTCTGCGATGACGTGATCGATTCCGATTGCGGTTGCCACTTTGTCGGCGGTTCGTTGGTTGTCACCAGTCAACATCACAGTTCGAATTCCACGTGACTTCAGATCGGAAATCGCCTGAGCCGCTTCTCGTTTCACGATGTCTGAAACGCCGATAAGTCCGACTGGATGATCGTCCTTAGCGACTGCGAGCACCGTTTCGCCACGATCTGCAATCACAATACTCAATTCCGAGAATTCGTAGCTGGCAGACGTTTGTTCTGCGATATAAACAGGGCTTCCCACCAAGATTCTTGATCCTTCAACAGTGGCGGATATCCCTCGTCCCGGATTCGCTTCCACGTTGGTGGCAGCGGGTAAGTCGATGCCTGAAGCCTTCGCCTCAAGCAAAACTGCGCTTGCCAGCGGGTGTTCGGAGCTGATTTCGGCAGCTGCTGCAAGTCGGATCAGCTCACGATTCGTTACACCGTGTCCCTCAATCGTCGATACTGCTGGCTTGCCCTCGGTAAGAGTTCCCGTTTTGTCGAAAACCACCGTGTCGAGCCGGTGCGCACGTTCGAGAGCGTCAGCATTGCGTATGAGTGCTCCACTTGAGGCACCCCGTCCCATCCCGACCATGATCGCAGTAGGAGTGGCGAGTCCGAGAGCACAAGGGCAGGCGATTACGAGTACAGCGACCGTCATTAGTAGGGCGTTGATGATGGCAGGTTCAGGAGCCAAGAACGACCATGTTGCGAACGTCAGGATCGCAATAAGCAGTACGGCTGGAACGAATCGAGCGGTGACTTTGTCGACCAAGTGCTCGATTGGAGCGCGTGATGATTGCGCTTGCTGAACCATTCGAACGATACCTGCCAGAACGGTTTCGCGACCGACTGCCGAAGCGACGAATCTAACAGCGCCGGTTCCGTTTACTGTTCCAGTAAACACCTTGTCGCCGGTTTGTTTGTCTGCCGGAAGTGGTTCGCCGGTAAGCATCGATTCGTCGATTGCTGTTTGACCTTCGATAATCTCGCCATCAACAGGAACTCGTTCTCCCGGCCGAAGGACAATTGTGTCGCCTGCAAGCACTTCGGCGATATCGATCTTAGTTGGCTCACCATCTCTGATAATCACGGCTGTAGATGGCTGGAGACCCATCAGTTTCTTGATAGCGTCGGAAGTTCTCCCGCGCGCACGACCTTCGAGCCATCTACCGAGCAGAATTAGACCGATAATCGACGCTGAAACGTCGAAATAAGTTCCGGTCGAGTGACTTCCACCTACGGCAGCGCCTGAGAACGTAAGCGAATCTTCAAACACCGGTCGGAGTATCGTGACCGCAACGCTATAGAAGTAAGCCGTCGACGTGCCAATAGCGACCAGCGTGTTCATGTTCGAAGTGCCGAGCCGTGCAGCTGCCCAGGCTGATCGATAAAAACGCCTTCCAGCCCAGAACTGCACCGGGGTTGCTAGCACCAGAAAGAAGATATTTACCGCGGTTGTCGAAAGGTCGGCGAGTGATTCGACCTTGGTGTAGTTCATGGCGATCATCACGAGCGAAGCTACTGCAAGGCTGACAATCATCATGTCGCGGGTGGATTTGAGTTCCGCTTCGCGTATTTTTCGGTCGCCATGAGCGAAAATCGAATTGTCTTCGTCGGCGAAACTTCTTACTGAGTATCCGGCGCCTGAAAGCGCATCTCTAACGTCAGGCTTGATGATTGATCTAGAAGCGAACTCAACAGTAGCTGTTTCAGTTCCGAGGCTCACTTGCGCATCGACAATCCCGGGCAACTCTCGTAGTGCGTTGCCAACATGGTGCACGCACGCGGCACAAGTCATGCCACCAACGCTAAACGTCAGTGTCGAAAGGTTTTCGGCGACCTGTTCTTCAGATGGAAGCTGATTTTGCAGCTGATCGGTATTAGCGGTCTGCAATTTCGTACAGCTCCACTAGCTCGCTTAATACCTGTTCTTCGCGGCCCTCTTTGACGCCATCTACGACGCAAGTGCGCAGGTGACCGTCGATTAGCTGCGATTCGAGTTTCTGCAGAGCGCGCCGTACTGCGAAAGTTTGGCGAAGGATGTCGACACAGTAGCGGTCATCGTCGACCATCTTTTTCACACCGGCTAAATGACCCTCGATGTAGCTGAGACGTTTGATCGCGTCGCTCTTTGTTTCCGCTTTAGCTTCATCGTGGTGGTTTCCGTGAGCGTGCTCGGCGTGTTCGTGAATCATGGAAATCTCGAGAATTTAGATCGTATATATATTCGGAATGTGTGTAGTATATACCCATACCGGGGGGGTCTGGGTTGTTCGTGACGAAATGGCGTGAACAGTGATATTGGACTGGCAATTGAAAAAACGAACGACTAAATCGCTATCGTTGACCTTGCTCATGGTGCTAGGAGCCATGTTCGCTTATGGCGCATGCGGCGATAACAGCATCGATACGAGAGTCGACTCCCCCGAAGCGACTTCAATTGTGTTTCCGATCGATATCACTAGCGATCGTGTCTCGCATGGCGAGAATGTCTACGCTCAAAACTGTGCTTCATGCCACGGACCAGCAGACGGTCAGCCGGTAGTGGAAGGCGCACCACCCCACGGAGATTCAGGGCACACATGGCATCATCCTGATCGGTTGCTGTTCCAGTGGGTACTCGACAAACCGCCGCTCGCAACTACGATGCCGGCGTTTCGAGGGGTGCTTTCAGACGAGCAAGTGGCGCAGGTTCTTGCCTACATAAAGAGCCAGTGGCTCCCCTAGATTCAGGCACGCCAGAACGAAGGTTCAGTTCAGTACGAGGCTCAGGTTGTTGAGTTCGGGTCTGAATGAACGCTGGACGTCCGGCGACTGTGAAAGCCGAATAGTCGAGTAGGAAGACGCAACCCTTGATCTCATCGGCTGAATGGCGTGCCCGCCTCTGAGAATGAAATCAGCGAGCAACTGCTGGCGAAGGTCGTGAACTTGAACCGTTCCAACACGTTTCCGCCAATTTTGATCGAGTTCACGCAGTTGTGAAAGTAGATCACCTGCCCACTCGTTCATCTGGTCGTCGTAGTGGTTCCACCAGCGATTTGCGTAGAGGGCGACCATGAGAAGAATCGCGCCAGCAACAGCATCGAGAACATAGTGATTGGCCGTTGCGATGATGGCGATGAACATGAACGCCTGATACAAGAATCCACCGATTTTGAACCACATGCCTCCCATCTTGAAGGCTGCGACCATTACCAAAAGCGCCCATGCGTAGTGAAGGCTGGGCATCGCTGCAAACCGGTTGTAGCTGATAGCTGAATCGGAGTGCGGCGCGGGGTCTAGACCAAGAAGGGTTACCGTGTCGGTCATTCCAAGGCCGGGCATGAATCTGGGCGGTGCCAGCGGGTAGATAGCGAAAACTATCGCGCCAAAGATCATTGAGAAAACAAATGTTCGACGTAAGTTCAGGTAAACGGTTCTACTCTTGGCGAACGTATAGATGGCTGTCGCAACGAGACCAATCCACATACCAGCGACGTAGAAATAGGTAGTGGCGATCATCGCACCGAGTGAAATTCGGCTAATGATTTGCTGAACGGTGGCTTCAAAGTTTAGAGCCAGCGCTGATTCGAGTTTTAGTACGCCCCATCCGTTCGTAACCGCTTTTAACACCGGGGAAGGGTCAGTCAAGTTTTTGACAAGCGCAAATGCCAGGTAGCAAGCCCCGATAAGCGCAACTTCTTTGGTGATAGTCCTTAGCACCGCAAAACCCTGAAATGTTTGCTCGAATATTCTCTCTCTTAGAGAGAGGCTCTATTATCAACAATTCCACACATTTTTTGCAAACCGCGTGTTTTAGTCAAGTTATGAGAACGAAATTGGCTAAATCAGGGCGCTATTGTCTGAATTAATAGCACTTCGAACATAGTCATTTTTATTGAAATACGCCCACATTTGATCTCAACTCGGCGCGCGAACGGCAAATTTCACAAAACTTGCGTTGACAGTTGGGATGGTGTACGGCTAGACTTTGAGGCTGTCAGAGAAATGTCCATCTCTTTTCGTCTCGTTCTGGTTCATATTTTTTAATTCCCAACAACACCGAAAGTCCGTGCGGTAGCGCCGCGCGTGCTTCGGTTTCTTCGCGTTCGAGGTTTTGTCTCGCACGCGTGTAATCCATCCTTCATCACGCTTAAGCGTATGGGAGTGTGTGTGCATGGTCATCGCTGATCGTCGGTTAGCCCCATCTGAGCAACCCGGTTACAAAGGCTTCAACAGCATCGCCAACAACGTCGACGTTCCAAGTCTCGTTCAGGTTCAGGTCAATTCATTCGAATGGCTGAAAACCGACGGACTCAAGGACCTCCTCGATGAGATTTCCCCTATTGAGGACTTCTCTGGTGGTCGATTCGATCTCGAATTTGTAGGTCACGAAGTTCGTGAGCCTAAGTACACCGAGCGTGAATGCCGTAAGCGCGAAATAACCTATTCGGCTCCGCTCTACATCACAGTAAAGCTAGTGATTAAAGAGACGGGTGAAATCAAGGAACAGACTCTGTTCTTTGGTGACGTGCCGATGATGAC
>Ga0222718_10003984_pt1 | contig 12438 bp, 12 predicted proteins | sample C33_27DmetaG_FD_165045 | JGI IMG/M metagenome (GOLD analysis project Ga0222718, IMG submission 165045) | Estuarine water microbial communities from San Francisco Bay, California, United States - C33_27D | ecosystem: Environmental > Aquatic > Marine > Unclassified | place: USA: California... | reverse complement strand
AGTAAATTGTGTTACTAAAAAGACCGAAGAAAGTCAAGTCTTTATAAAAATGTTACCACTTTTAAATGTATTACATTATTTGACTAACACTTATAATGTAGATTCTTCAATTCTACCAAATAAATATAATTATTTATCCCAAAAAAAAATTAATAATCCGAATAATAATGCCTATATAGATGTATTCTTCTCATATTTGGCAAGTAATTTAACAGAAACAGGAGCTTGCCCCACATTTCCTATTTTCTATGGAACATATAGTGGAATTAAGGAAAATTTCAAGTTTGACATAACTGAAGATTATGATGACTTAATAAATAATACGGGTTTTCAATCGGGTTTAGGTAACGATTATACACTAGAACAATTAGACTTTGAAAAAGATTTAACAGTTAATGATAATTTGCTTAATTCAGAATGTGATATTAATTATACTTCGCTAAATGAAAACAATTTTAACCTTGATTATGAAGAATGTAGTAATATAGAAAATAAGGACGAATTTATAAGAAATGTGGATATTTTCGCAGATATAGTAACTGATAGACAGGTTGACGAACTTATAGAAGATGCGGTTCCAAATTTAGATATTTTGTCGGAAACGGATGAATCAGGTTCAGAAGTTAATTCTGAATTAGAATTAGAATCTGATTTAGTTAATGATATTAATATACCAGTCAATAATGATAATGCGGATGTTAATTCTGATGCTAATGGGGAGGTTCATTCTGATGCTAATGCTGATGTTCATTCTGATGATAATTCTGATGAGGAATCTAATAGTGAATTAGATGAAATGTTTAAATATGGTTTGAAAAAATCTAGCTTATCAGATATTAAAGTGATTGATTGTGATGATAATTTATCGGATATATCAGCCACAAGTGAAAAAAGCAATGTTATGCAATGTATAAATATAAAAGAATTTCCTATTCAGCTAAATTTTCTAGAAAAAATGGATTATACACTTGATCATTATATCGATAATTCAATAAACAAGAAAATATCAGCAACTGAATGGACAAGTATTTTATTCCAAATATGTTTTGGATTAGCAGTAGGTCAAAGAAGGTATAATTTTGTTCACAATGATCTTCATTCAAGTAATATCATGTTTAAAAAAACAGAAATGGAACACTTATATTTTAACTGTTTTAACAAATACTATAAAATTCCTACATTTGGAAAAATCACAAAAATAATAGATTTTGGTAGAGCAACTTTTAAAGTAAATAATAAAATATATTTTAGTGATGTTTTTAAAAAAAATGAAGATGCTGGGGGGCAGTATACTTATCCATATCACAATTCTCTTAAGAATTGTAAAATAACTCCAAATAAAAGCTTTGATTTGAGTAGGTTGGCAACAACAATAATTCAACGTTTCAGAAATTGTGATGAATCTTATACTGAAATTATTGAATTATTAGAATGTTGGACTACCGATAAGTATGGTAATAATTTGATGAATTTAGAAGAAGATTTTTCTTTATATAAAGTGATTGCTAAAAATGCACAATCCGCAAATCCTATAAAACAGTTCAATAAAAAAATATGGAAAAATTTTGAAGTTAGTAAAGATGATATTTCTTCATCGCAATACATCTACAAATTGAGCTAATTATAATAAAATTGATTACATTATGCTTATTGAAATAACTAAATATAAAGCAGACTCAGAATTAAATCTTTAGTTATGGAATACCCTCTCTATTTTTATGGACATACTAACAGAAGCGGTCAAAAGAAGGTATTAAGTAATTGGTATCAGTGTAAATTTATCGATCCTCATGATGCGCAAAGTTATTTGACTACAGAACAATATATGATGGCCAAAAAGGCTCAATTGTTCAAAGATGATGATTCCTACATGTCAATTATGAACACTAGTTCTCCGTATGAAGCTAAAATGTTAGGTAGAAAAGTAAAAAATTTTAATCAAGATATTTGGAACAAAAATGCGAAAAATATAGTTATTTGTGGCTGTTATATAAAATTTACCGAAAGTGAAATTCTAAAGACGTTTTTACTATCAACTGGTGATCGTACTCTTGTTGAAGCAAGTCCAAATGATAAAATTTGGGGAATTGGAATTTCTCTTTTAGAGGCAAAAAGTGGTAAACCTTGGAATGGAACTAATTGGCTTGGTGAATGTCTAATGAAGGTTAGAGAGTTAATTAAAAATAACGAAAATATAGATCAATATAGAGAATTTAAATATTAATTGATATAAATAAAATTGCTAAGACCATTCCTAATACAATATTGTAGCTAGCAATTATTATTATAGATATTAAAAATAGTAAATTTATAGTTATTATTTGTGCTTTGTTCATTTTGTCATAATAAAACTTATCTTCCTGTTTTAATTGAAGGGTTTTTGCGGCTAACAGAGCGACGATAAATCCAACTATATAATTTGTATCATTATTTTGAATAATTCGTATAAGAGGATCCACATTTAGCTGAATAAGCGACTCAAATTTCTTTCTCATTGTTCTATTAATAAATATATATATTTTTTTTTAGAAATTTGGATTACCTATATCAACTGACTGATAATTTGATGTATTTATTGAAGATGTTTCTAAGGTACCTCCTGTATTAGATAAACCTGGTGTTGTAGTTCCGAGAACTGATCCTAAACCTCCACCACTCTGTTGTTTTATTGAATTTATCGGCACAATACCACGTTTAATAAGCATGACAACTACATAAACATTTATTACAACAAGAATAAAAATTTTTAAGTAGTATTTAGACGGATGTTTTTCCTTTGAATATTTAGATTCCGCAAAAGCCAAAACTACTGAGATTACACCACAGAATAACGCCAAATAATGTGTTTGTTCTAAATAATTTAAATAATTCATTTATAAATCAAAATTAGGAAAAAATAAATAAATTTAACCGATCAAATTAATAAATAATATTTACTTAATATTATTTATATTATTTAAATTTTAAATAAAAGCATTAATCAAAAAAACTAAAATTTTTTTTACGTGAATATCTATTGTAGACTTTTTGTTTAATAGTTGAATTGTCATCACTATCTTCATTATCATCATTATCTTCACTATATTCTGGTGTAATATCTAAATTTTCATCATTTGATGATCTAGTTCCTTTTTTTGTATCTATGATAATAGTTTTTACTGGTGGAGATGTTTCTGCGATTTCCATTTTTATTGAATTGCTACTTGATTTATTGGTTTCATTTTCTTTATCAGAACTAACAGTTTTAGAGTTGGAAGAATTGTTTATATTTAATGAAGATAAATCTTTTGATGGATTTGATAAGTTATCTGTATATACCTCTTCTAAAGTTGATAAATCATCCATATCTAAATCTAATGATTCAATAACCAACCCAGTATCATTTGTACTATTAGATATATCTAATTTATCTACATTTGATTTTATCACATCCTCGACTTCTTGTTTTTCTTCACTATTAAGTTCCTGTGGGGTTTTTGGTCTATCAGATGCTTCGGTATCTACATTAACTGATTCTTTAGTAGCCGATTTAGTTTCTAATTTTGAGTCAGTTGTATCTAATATTTTTGCTTCAGAATTATCTAATTTGCTATCTGATTTGATATCTGATTTGCTATCAGAATTATTAGATTCTTCAGTTATATCAACGACGTGTATTTCATTTAAATCAACAATATTATCTAGAGCTGATAAATTTTTGGTTTCATTTTTACCTTTAGACTCCTTAGTATTTAAATTTTTATCTTCAACAGGTGTGTTTTCGCTTACTCTATTGTTTTCGCTTACTGTATTGTTGTTGCTTACTGTATTGTTGTCGCTTACTGTATTGTTTTCGCTTACTGTATTGTTGTCGCTTACGGTATTGTTTTCGCTTACTGTGTTGTTGTCGCTTACTGTATTGTTGTCGCTTACTGTGTTGTTGTCGCTTACTGTATTGTTGTCGCTTACTGTGTTGTCGCTTAAATTCTCTTCATCATTAACGATTGAAAATTTCTCTAATTTTTCTTTAGAACAATTTTCAATTTCTGCTTTTACTAATTTTCTTAAATTCTCCTTGTAACTTGAATCTTCGCCAATATCTTCTTCGGGTTCATCTACTTCAGCGTAATCATTACCTAAATATTCTTTGAGAATTGATTTTACTGGTAATTGTCTTCGTATTGTTTCATTAATCTGACTTTCTATAATAGTTTCGGCTTCACGGCGATTACGTTGAAATTCATACTTATTAATTGAATCATCGAATAAATATGGTGTTTTCCAAAAGCTTCTCGCAACTTCAATGTAGCACTGATGAATAAAATGATCTGTTTTAGGTATTTTTAGATTGACTTTATTTTTATTTTTACTAAAATTTATGGAAGTTAAAATACGTGTATGGCTAACAAATACAGCCATTATTAAATCGTCTAACCAATCGCATTTTGATTCACTAATTATATTTTCACACTCATCATTAATAACTTCTTGATTCCACTTAGGAATTTTACTTAATTTTAGTTGAAATTCATGAAGTGTATTACTCATTTCATCTTTTTCAAAACAATGTTCTTTTGCCTCAAAGTAAATGCCTTTGATACCATCATATATATATGGAGCCAAAACTGATACAAGTTGTTTTGTATACTCTGTTTTTGCGTCCACAAGTATCGCAAGATTTCCTTCCTCCATTTTATTAATTTTCTAGAAAAATATCCATTCTTCTAGACGCGCATTATAAAAATATTTATATTTTTGATATTTCAATATTTTGAATTAAATGTAATATAACTAACTTAAAAACCTATGTTCAATTATCTATATACTATTATGTCAACTAAAGGAATATCTGCTATTGCGGTGTTTGATTCACCTAAATGTAAAGGAACTGTAACTATTCATGAAACCATAAAAGATGACTTCTTATGGTTTGACGTAAAGCTTTCTAATTTAAAACCAGGACTTCATGGATTTCACATTCATGAAGCTGGAAATCTGAGTGAAGGTTGTACATCATGTTGCGCACATTTTAATCCTCTAAAACAAAAACATGGAGGATTGAATATAACTAGTGGAGGAAAAAAAAATAGACATCTTGGAGATCTAGGAAATATTGAAGTTAAAAAGGATGGAACATGTAATCAACAATTTTATGTTAGATTTATAAAATTAAGAGGAGCTAAGTATAATATTATTGGACGAAGTTTGGTTGTCCATGATAAACCAGATGATCTTGGATTAGGTGGAGATGCCGAAAGTCTGAAAACTGGAAATGCTGGCGCCCGTATTGGTTGCGCGGTTATTGGATATAAAGATGCCTATTATTTCTAAAAATCCATACACTCTCGTACACATGATCCATAATTTTTAGAAAAATGTGTATTACAACAATCACGGCATCCTGAAACACCATCTCGTTTTCCTAAACATCTTGTAAATTGACTTCGATTATTAAAAGATTCTACACTTCCATAAATGGATTTAAGTAAAGATATCCTTTCTTTTGCCAATTCCTTGTCTTTACTACAAACCAACGTATTATGTCTAATATGATAAAAATCATCTGGCAAATTTTGGCGAATATTTTTAGGTAATTCACCAAAAAGTCTAGTAATTTCTTTAGTAATCGATTTTGAAATTTTACACGAATTATTTTTTAGTACAGACATCATATCTCGTTTAACTTGTTCGTCTAGATATTCTTTATATAAAACATAAATTTCAACAAAAAACTGAAAATCAGTTAAAATAGTAATTTGTTTAACCTTTTCTAAAGTATTAGAAGATTTGTTATTTTGTTTATTTAAAAAATCTATAGTTTTCATTGCTCCTGGACATATAAAACCAAATCTGAGTTCCTTAACCTTTTTGGGATATTTTTTGAAAAGATTATTTATTTTTACATTTTTGTATATCTCTTGTCTAGAAATAGCTTCTAATTCATATACTTTATTAATATTCATATTACTTACTTTACTATAAGATTTTTTAATAATCAAAATTATAAATAATATTATTAGTAATGAAAATATTGCTATAATTACACGTTTCATATATAAATACTAATTTTTATTATTTATTTATTACAAAAATAATTGAACCATTTAGCTAATAAAGATTACTTTATCGCGAATCAAATAATTTCTGGCTATTTATTATATAGTAATGGATAGTAGTCCACAACAAGTAGATATAAATAGTATATTAAAAAGCTTAAATTCTTCAAATGAACAACAAACATCTAGTAAACCAAATATTAAAATGACAATTAAAAATAGAAATACCAGAAGAAATAACAATGCTACAAGAAATAACAGTTCTACAAGAAATAATAGTAATAGAAATAATAGTAGAAATATCGTAAATCGTAAACGTTCTAAAGTGGTACGATGTAAGGGAACTCTCGTAAATAGAAATGGACAAATGGTTCCGAAGGTAAAATGTTCTTCAAAATCAATATATGGTAATAATCGTTCAAATTCAAGAAATAATCGTTCAAATTCAAGAAATACCCGGTCAAATAGAAGATACAATCGCAGAAATAATAACTTGAATATGGAAGAATTAATGCCTGTTAATTTTGGTGTTCATGGAGAAAATACAACACCTAAAAGCAAAGAGGCTTTATCAGAAATTATAGGAGAAATTACCAAATTAAGAAGAAATAACCAATATTACAATTCTTTAAAAAATAAAAATAGAAAGAAGGCATTAGAAAACATGATTTTAAAAAATATAATTAAAAATCAGCGTGTCAAAAATCTCAGACCAAAAAAATCATGTAGAAAAAAATTTAAAATTGTACAAGTTCCTGTAAACGATGAGAATATGAATCATCAAAATACAACTAGTACTTCATATCGTAATTTAAATAGAATTGGGGTTGATCCTGACCTTAAAAAAATTTTAAAGCAAGTCCAACATAAACACAACAAATCTGGTAAAAAGGGAAAGTGTAGAGTTATTGCTAAGGCAAAATATAAATCTCTTTAATTATTTTTTTTTTATTTTTATTCTGATTCAGAAGCTGAACCAGAACTATATCCCGAAGTACCTCGGTTTGCTCCAAAACGTCTATTGAGTGATAAGGCAAATGGATTACGTTTCAATTGATTTAGCTGAGATGGATTAAATCGTTCAACTTGAGCTACATTAGTTAAAGGAGTTCGATAAGTTGTTATATTTTCTTCGCTTGAGTCTCTATTTATTTGAGCAACTCTGCTAATCTTTAATTGTCTGCTTGGCGAAACGTTTAGAGTTTGACGTTTATTCAATATATTAACTGAACCGCTGCCACCATTAAACTGTTTTGCTCCTGATTGTGTTGGCGATCTACCTCTAGATAATTTTTCACGCAGTGAATTTGTAATCGCATTGTAGGCACTTGTGTAACTTGTAGATGCCTTTGCTCCAGCCGTTCCAGCCGAACCAATATATTCAAAGTCACTCGTAAATTGTTTAATTGTAGCCGGGGCATAAAATTCATTTGATAGATATCCCCCAGACGAATACTGTGATGAATATACATTACCTTCGTATTCATGATCACTTGTAAGTTGTTTAAGAGTTGCTGGTGCGAAGAATTCGTTAGATAAATAACCTTTACCATCACCTCGCACATATGCTACATTATTTATATGTTTATTATCTATTGTTGTTTCCTTCATAGTGGTTTTAGGCGCCTGAATATTATTGTTTGTAGGACGACTTGGAACCTGTTCACGTAGATTACCATTGTGTTTATTATGAATTGTGGTTTCTTTCACTGTTGTCTTTGCTACATCATTTGGATCATATACAGTAACTTTTTGAGCTCCAGATAAAACTGAGTAATTTTTGCTATGAAGTGTCGTTTCTTTAATAGTTGTTCTAGCAATATCATTTGGATCATAAACAGTTTGCTTTTCGGGTCCTTTTATGTGTCCATCATGATCATATTCAATTGTAGTCTCCTTAATAGTGGTTCTTGCTACATCATTCGGATCATGAACCGTAAGTTTTTCAGGACCTTTAATGTTACCATCGTGATCGTATTCAAGTGTTGTTTCCTTAATTGTTGTTTTAGCGATATCATTTGGATCGTAAGCGGTCTGTTTTTTGGGCATATCAGCCGCAAAGTAACCTTCGGGATTAGGATTACCTACAACGAATTCTTTTCGCGAAGCCTTCATCTTATCTTGAAGAGGAGCAATAATTGATTTTATCATACTAATTAAATTGGTCATGTGTGTGCGCTTTTGAGTAACATCACGTTCATTAGGAATAGATTTAAATGATGACTTACCATAATCTGAGTTACTTCTCTGCGCATCCCAAGAATTGCTGCTATAAGCATTTGTGATACCGGTTGAAGTGTAAACATTCCGCATTGAATCTTGAACTTTTCCTTTAGTATATGTTCTCTTACTACTAACAGGGGCGGCGGATCCCATAACTGATCTAGAAACCATACGATTGGTATCTGGAACAATTGTTGTTGGACGGCTTGCTTCTCGTGTAAATGCTCCAGTAGTTGTAAACCTGCGATCATTTCCTAAGGCAAATGTTTTAGTAACTCTATTTCTCACAACATTTGGTGTTGATGAAGGTTTATCTATACCTTTACCACTAACTATCGGTCTACGATATGTCACCTTTGGATTGCTTATTGATCTCAATTGATCTACATTTCTTGGTCTAGCAATTTCATCGATTTCGAATTGATGATGACCACCTATACCTTGATTTCCATAATTTTGTCCTAATCCAGGAGCAACACGTTCTTGTTGAAATGGTAATTCATTTTGTCTATTATTTGATTGAACCATTCTTTCACGGATCTGATTTGTTCTGTTTGGAGAACCGTTCACATTTCCATTATTTTCAACAGGAACAAAAAAGTTGCTGGTTTCACGTTTGTGAAAGTTAAATTGCGACGTTCCTGTAAAGCTTTCTAATCGATTTTGAAATGATTCAACATTCATAGGTTGTCTAGCAACCGATCCAAAATATGGAACTGCCCAAGAATTATTTACATTTTCATTTCCTACAGCTCCATCTTTAGCTATAATCTTGCTATTGGTAAAGTCGGTTAAATTCATCTCTGTGCCAGTTAGAGAACTAAATACTTTATCTTTTGTCTTTGGTGTATATTTTAAAATACCATCACTAACTTCTTTGTTTAAATCATCTTTCTTACCAGTTTCATTTAATTTTCTCATTCTATATAATTCTTTAGACTTTGGATCCATTAATGATCCAAAATCTCTATTTTCTATTGTTTTACAATCTTTATCTAATTGAGAACCATATTCGCCTTCTAATCTTTTTATTGTATCTGATATTGGTTCAGTTTTTACTGGCAATTCTTCACTTTCAGCTTTTGTAATATCTACACCAGGAAGAGGATTTATTTTACCTATGGCATTTTTTTGATATGTGTTTTTTTGATTAAAATAAGATCCTAATCCAAAAAGTAAGATAGCTAAATATAACTCTATCATATATTAATTAATTATATTTTATTTTTTGTTCTTGAGCAATATGATTTTACTTAAAAGCAAAATATTAAAATTGAAAATCTTATAAAAACATTTTTAATATCATACTTAAAAGATAAATACCTTAATTAATTAGCGTAGAAATATGGCGACAATTCTTGAACAACTTAATTTCTTTAGATATTCAAAGGATACTTTTTTAAATGAAAAAGAAAAAATTCAAATTGATTGTAGTGAAAGACTAAAAACTATAATAAATATTATTGAATCTAACATTAAACGGTCTGGTGGCGATAATAGTCCATTTTCAAATACAGCCTATGGAAATATCCGTAATAGTTATGGAATTTCAAAAAATGCTAAAGGCGAAAAGACATCTTCAAAAGGTAAAAGTTGGAGAATAACAAAAACCAGTATTATACCCAAAAATTTAACGGTAATTCAGCAAAAGTGTAATGAAATAAATTCATTACTTAATAAAATGACTTCTAAAAATTACACTTCAGTCACCGAAAAAATCAAAGCTTATTTTAAAGATGGACCAGAAAAAGAAGATATTATAAATAAGACAATTACTGACATATTTATGAAAGCTGTTATGCAACCTATATATTGTCCAGATTATGTTAAATTTTTAAATACAATCAGTTTAAATTATGATAAATCGGAAATTATAAATAAAAAGTGTATAGATTTTAGACAAGTTATAAAGGTTAACGATAATGAAACCATTGAAACAGATACCCAACCAAGTTTGTCAGAAAAAGAAGAATATGATTTATTTTGTAAAGCAAATAAAGAAAAGAAGTATAAAGAAGGATACGCTCAATTTATAGGTGAGATGTATAATAAAAAGATGATCTCTATGGAAACGTTAATCAATAATATCGATTATTTCGTTGTTACTTTAGAATCACAATCTCAAATCGATATACAAGATACAATGGTTGAAGATATTCTAATTTGCTTATGTAAGCTCTTCGTGACAGTAAAAAATAGAGAAACAAAACCTAAACTATTGTTATATATTGAAAGAATTACAGAAATAAAAAAAATACCTGGATTACAAAAAAGACTTCAATTTAAGATCTTGGATTTATATGATTTATTTAAAAAGAGATTTTAAAGGTTATTTGTGAGTTTCCATATCAATTACATAATTAAAAGAACTAGTTGTTTTATTTAATGTTATGTCCTTTTTATTTTTTGAAAAATCATTAATTTTATTTTTTACTAAAGCTTGATACATATATGAGTATGAATTACTATTGTTTTCTAAATTGAAATTATATTTATTATTAATTATATTTGTTCTTAGAGGAATCCTTGACGGTGTTGACATATTTCTTATTAATTTACTAATCATAATACTAATAATCCAATTTGACTTTTTAAATAACTTTAATTTAAACTATTTACTTATAAATGAATAATTTTTAAAATAAATATAAATACTTAAACATATACATAGTATGTCAATAAATGGAAGGTTATATAAACGTAGTTGAAAATAGAATAGATAGCTTAGTACAAATAACTATAAAAGAACGTAAAGAAAATGGTCTTGGGTGCCTATTTTTAAACTTTTCTAAACCAAATCATTTAGACTGTGCCTATATCAGTATAACTAGTGATGATTTTCCAGAACATTTAAATGAATATAAAGAAAGAATGAAAACTGTTCCTTCAAGTATCATTTTTTTTTATGTATTTGATGATAAGGATAATAAAATGATAGAGATGGATCTAGATAAAAATTCAAAATTTTTTGAAAGTGAAACTAAAAAATGATAATTTAAATTAATTTACGGGTTGTTTGTTATAAGCTGTGTTTGTTCTTTTTCTTCTGATACATTTTGACATCTACTTTTTATACATGTAAAATTCGATTTATAATCTATTATTACTTGATTGAAATCCTTTACAGTATTTATATTTTGTATATCCTCGGATACCATAAGATCTGCGTGATTACTAAATAAATAAACATTTGCTACTGGTCTAGTTATACTAAATACAATATTAAGTAAAAATCTGATATATTGATTTTTAACTATTATAATAGAACCAAGAAGATATTGTTTTTCCATTTTTTTAAGTTTTTTTATGAATGAAGACATTTTATAAGCATATTTTATATTTAAATTATTTAAATTTCTAGTATCAAACACAAAATAAATTGGAGTTTTTTGGGTATAAAATAAAAGCCATTCGTCTAATAATTGTTCAAATTCAGCTTCAACTTGTGTTTCATCTGTGAAATTCACTTTAACAATTGGCATTTTTGATTTGTCTATATCGCACCACATAATAAATATTACCTATATAAATTTTTTTGATATAAAACACAAATTTTACAAGTCTGAAGTTGCCCGGGATATATCGTTATATAGACTACTATCTGAATAGTTAGATGGCGGATTTACATCTAAATAATCTACATCTTGAGAATTTACATTAGGACCTATATCTTGATATCCTTCTTCATTCTCGCTATCAATAAATGAAGATTTATATAATGTTGCTCTTGAAGCTTCTTGTTCAGCTTGACCATTGTATATCGGATTATCAAATGATGATACATTTCGTGGTTCAATAGCTACTGGTTTATTAACAGATTTATATAATACAACTATCACAAATAATACTAACAATACAGCACAAGTAACTATTAAAACAATGTATCCAGGGGATAAACTATCATCTGTATGAATATTAACATAATTTACATTAGTAGATGATGGTGATATTGGAGTTGTAGTTTGGCTTGATGTTGGAGTTGTGGTTTGGCTTGATGTTGGAGTTGTGGTTTGGCTTGATGTTGGAGTTGTAGTTTGGCTTGATGTTGGAGTTGTGGTTTGGCTTGATGTTGGAGTTGTAGTTTGGCTTGACGTTGGAGTTGTAGTTTGGCTTGATGTTGGTGTTGTAGTTTGGCTGGATGTTGGTGTTGTAGTTTGGCTGGATGTTGGTGTTGTAGTTT
>Ga0222718_10003982_pt1 | contig 12443 bp, 17 predicted proteins | sample C33_27DmetaG_FD_165045 | JGI IMG/M metagenome (GOLD analysis project Ga0222718, IMG submission 165045) | Estuarine water microbial communities from San Francisco Bay, California, United States - C33_27D | ecosystem: Environmental > Aquatic > Marine > Unclassified | place: USA: California... | reverse complement strand
ATGATAATTAAATTTAGAAGCACTTAACATAAAACCATTTAGAGAAGCGTCTATGGTTGTTTTTAAATCTATTATTGTTTTGTTTTTTTTGTTAAAATAATCAGGTCTACATTTAACTTTTACACCTTCTAATTTACTAAAATAAGACTCTTCAGGTACTCCATCACATAAAAATTGTTTACAAATATCATCATTTAATATTTTATCACTCATTTTTTTTAATATATCATATTCTTTTCTGTTTAGTATTTTTATATCATTGTTTAATATTTCTTGATATTTTTGTTTATCTTCTTTTTTTCTTTTGTTAAAATCGTGTACTATATACTCTTTATCAAAATTTTTAGGCTCTAGCACTAATGTGTGTAAAGCACTACCAAAAGTAAAAGCGTCTGTATTTTGCTTAAATTTATCTTTGTTTTTAAAATAATAAGGACTTTTTTTAATTAATAATAAGTCACTATTAGATATTTCAAGGCGGTTGTGATATTCTTTGTTAGTCATTGTTTAATCCTTTAATTTATTACATATTATATATATATTGTGTTTAAAAGTTGATTAAAAAATATTATTTCCATAAAAATTTTATGAAAATAATAAAAATTATAATAGAAATTGTTGATACTATTAAGTTTAATAGTTAATAGTATCTAAATATCTTTTTTTAGCAAGTTAAACTTATCAGAAGGGATAAGTAAAAAAGATATTTTGAGTATTAATACTAAATTCACAGCAGGTGCTAAAGGATTAGTAAAACACCCACAAAAAAATTATATTAAAAATAATATTAAATATAGCTTAAACACTTAACGCTCTTTTTATCCAACCTTTTTTAAAAATTTTAAAAGATGGATTTTTATTTATTATATCTTTATAATATTGAACTTCATGCTCATCAAATATAATATTGAAATCATCTTCATTAAAGCTATTTAAAGCGTTTAATGTTACATTACCTATAATTCCATCAATAGATACATTTAATATCTTCTGTGCCTTCCTAATAGCTGTAGACATACCAACGTTGACACCAAAAATAAATATTTCTTGACATTTTTTTAAAGAGTTTATTTTGTCTAGTTTAGCTTTATCCCAAAAATTCTTTTTGTAGAATTCTTGACATAATTTGTTTAAATATTCATTATTATATAATTCTTTAGAATTTGTTTTAAAATCAAGATAATCATACTCTCTTAAATACTCTTCTATTAAATCCCATAATTTTAATTTAGGATGTGCTGTTTGATATATTCCTCTAAAAGTGAAACCATTTTCATTTTTATTAATATGTAAACAATTTTCTGGATTAGAATGCTCTAAGCTCATTAATTTATTATATGATTTTAAAAAATTATCATTCATTTTTTAGTTCCAAACTTTTGACCTAAAGAATTAATTCCATTTATAGCAAATGATGAAGTTAATATTATTAAAAACATTTGATAAATATTTTTTGATAAGTCTTCTATATTTTCTAATATAATTTTTATATCAATAAAAAATGGAGTAAAACAACTTAAGATTATATTTAAAAAAACTACAAAAATAAATAAGCTAGTCATCTTTTTAGTAATAATTAGTCTCATTTGTCCTTTAGGGTCAACTGTCTCTAATTGTTTTATCGTTAGCTCTGTAAATTTAAGTTTGTTTTCTTGCACTTCTTGTTTTGTGTATATAGATTTGTCTATTAAGGGTGATACGTCTTTAAATATTGAAGTTATAAAATTCCACATTTATTAATCCTTTTTTTATTTATTATACTATTTTAAAGTTGATATTTTTATTATTTTATAAAAGTTTTATAAATAGTAAAACTAGACGCTACTGCTGTTACTAAAATGATATAAAAAAGATTATAATATTTATTTTTAAAAATTAACATGTCTTCATTAAATTTTTTATTAATTATTCTATGTATTCTTTCTGGATCGTCTAATTTGTTATTAATTTTTAACAGTTGGTCATCTAATTTGTTATTAATTTTTGTTAGTTGTTCTTTTAAAAATTTGTTTTTTTCGTCTGCATCTTTTTTTAGATAATCAAAATCTTTTTTTAAAAGTTTTATCTCTATTTCAAGATTTGAATTATCCATTTTTAATCTTTAATCTTTTAATTTGTAGAGTATAAATAAACCAAAAATATGCATTAAAATTGAAATTGGAATACTAAAATATGCTGTTTGTAACAAATAATAGCATAAGTTATAATCATTTAAAAGTATATCATAATTAAGTTTGTGCTTTTTTATAAATGGAATTGTAAAAAATATGGCTTGAAAATATGAAAAACCGATACAAAATAAAAAAAACATTGTTGTACAAAATTTATCATTTAATGTAGAAGTTAAATTTAATATTTTTTCTTTTGTCAAAAACATTGAATAAGCTATTATCTGAAAATATAAAACAATTCCTGTAAATAAAGCACCCAGCCCTATCCAGGCACACAAAGGTAAACCACCACCTTTGGTTAAAAAAATTAAAAATGCTATAGGCAGACAAGCAAAAATTAATCTAAAAAACCACGCACAAGCGCTAAGTGCTATAATTGTTGGAATACTCCACCAACTAAAACACCATTTTTTAAAAGTTATATCATTGCTTAATATTTTTTTCATATTTTTTTCCTATTTTAAAAGATTGAAGTATAAATAAAAAATCATTTGGAGATAAATTTGTTGACATATTTATTTTGTCTTTCATGATAAAATTACTTAATATAAAATATGCAAATTCACTACAATTAAAACTTTTATTATCTTGATAATTTGTATTGTTAACAAAGCCTAAAATAGATCTGTAGTCATATGGAATTTTAGGTAATTTAAAATTTATTCCTAAAATTTTTTTATATTTATAAGTTACATTTGTATCTAAATATCTTTTTATTTTAATATATTCATTTTTTGTTAATTCTAACTCTTCTTTAAAAACTAATTTTTGATTCTTTTTCCATTTTGAAAAATCATTTGTTTCATTATAGCTAAAAAAATTTTTTGTTAGCCCTTTAAAAGGTGACATTTTAGCTTCATATGCTGTGTTATCTAGCTCTAGCGAGACGTGATTAAATTGTTGTGTTCTCGTAAAAAATCTAATTAAAACTGCAAATGGTAAATTTGATTTGTGAAAATTAAATTTTAAAATTATCATCAATTTTACTTAGTATTTCGTTTTTTATGTCTATTTTTTTTATATCTTCTAAAGACATACTTAATATTTCTTTTTTTATGCTATTTTTTATTTTTGATACGTGCTCTATTCTTTCTACTACCCAAGACGCAGACTGTCTCGCTTCTTTTTGATAAACAATATCTTGATCATGTCTCAAATTCTGACATCTTTGATAAAAATGTTGCCAAGTATCTAAATAATGTTTAGATTTTGTTTTAAGTCTGCCTATGACATCAGTTCTGATTTTTGGGGGAATAGTTTGAATTACAACGTTACATTCTTTAGTTAACAATTTTATTTTTAACTCTAAAAGTAGATTGTGTTTTCTTTCTTTTTCTTTTTCTTTAACTTCATTTTCCGATCCGATGTGTATTTCTTCTGTTTCAAAATTAATAATACAGTTATCTCCCAAAGTAAAATCATCAGGGGCAAAATACAACCCAACGCCCAAAGATTTTGGCCCTTTGAAAAACCCATAAGACTCATCTTTTGTCTCATTGTCTTTCTCGCACCAATAACTTTGAAGACCCGTTTTTTTATCAAATCCAACTAAATAATTATTCATTATAAACTCCTTCCCTCAAATCAGGCTCACCCAATTAGTAAAGCTTGACCCTTCCCAACAACGATAATACGCTAAATTATACTGTGACGAACTATCTCGATCTGCTGAAAAGATTTTTTGGATTCCGTTATTAGTTCCCCATTCAAAAACTAGTAAAATCATATAGTCTACGCTTGAACTCATAGCTGAAGGCTTATTTCCGCTCCCCAAAGTCACAGCATAACTACCTGTAGATTTCATTGTATTTAAATCAACGGTTAAGCCTGTAGAACTATGACTAAAATTCCCGCTCCCGCTCGGTAAATTCGTTAACTGACTACCATCCACCGCGGGTAAAACGTTATTTGTCATTATGGGTATATTAGTACTCAATCTATCATCAGAAACTGTACCTGTTGTAAGATTAGTTGCGTCTGCATCATTTAATTGTTTCTGAATTTTTTGAAAAGCTGTCAATATTGTGTCACTTGAATTTAAATCAGAAGTTGATGAAGCTATTATATAGCCTGTTAAGACTTGATTAATTACAGATGCTTGTTTGTATCCAAAGATGTTCCATGTAGAACCATCAGAAATATATGTTCCCGCATATTTTTTGTTAATACCTACAACACCCGTAGGTGTTTTTACTACATATTTTTTTCCATCATTGTTTGAGGCTGTAGGTAAATCTGCAAATGTGTTGACTTCACCATCCCAGCCATCTTTTAAAGTTGCAGTATCTATGCCACCGTCTAAAATCTCTCCCAAAGAATTCAAAACGGCTATATTGTTTGCTGTCGCATTTGATACTTTATTAATTTTTGTATTTAATTGTGTATTAACATAACTTGTATCTGCTTTTGTATTTAATTCTGTATTAACATAGCTCGTATCTGCTTTTGTGTTTAATTGTGTATCGACATAACTTGTATCTGCTTTTGTGTTTAGTGAATTATCATCTACGCTAGATATGTTAAGAATTGTTTTTACTTCAGTTATATTTTTTTGAACTGCTTCGTTGTTTGAATCACCTACAAAAAAATTATTCTCATTTAAATCTGAAGAACTGTTATCAAGGCCTAGTTGTACTAACTTTTTTTGTAAATTAGAAAGTGTTATATCATTCTCCATCTTTAAACTCGTTTATATAGTTTATAAGAACTAAAAGTTTCTGAAAGATTCGCATATTCTGTGCCTGTATAAATTGTTTTATTCATTATAGCATAAATATTTTGAATAAAAGAGTCTAAATTTTCATATTTTATAATAAATTCTGTTTTAGAAGGATTTATTGTTTCTTCTATAAATTTAAAGCCTCTTGAAGAATCAAGAGCACCAGTTCTGTTGTTAAAATAAATACTATCTTGTGATAAAATTTTTAAATTTTCTAATTCTTCTTCTGTTAATTCTATAAACGCCATTTTTCAACCTTTTAGTAATTTTAAATATTCTAGTGTAAATCTTTTTGTAAATCTTTTATCAAATGAGTTAGTCATACTATCTTGCAAGTTAAATTGTTTTTTTGTATGTTTTGCTTGTTTAACAAAATTAAATACAGACTTTAAATCGTTACCAAATCTTAAAAAAACACCTAATTTTTTAATTATAAATAATTTATATTTATTGACTTTATATGTTTTGTTTTCGTTTCTACTAAAAGGTGCTTTTTTAAATATTGTGGAAGGTCTTAATCTTTTTGGTAAATTTTTATTTTTTGCTATACCTAAATAACTTTTAATATTTTTTCTATTTGGAATTACTAAAAAGTTATCTTTTGCTTTTTCAGTTCCTCCAAATTGCTGTAATCCAATTTGTTTTATTTTGTGTTTAATTTTAACTAATAAATTAGTTTTATGACTTTTTGTTACAATAAACATTGTTTTTTTAGATATATTTTTAGAACGTATAATTAGTTTTTTATTCATATCTTCAGATATGTTCCCTCTGGAGTCTTCAAACGCTGTATTATTCATAGCTTTTGAAACTAAAAAAGGCATATCCTTATGAAGTTTATTAAACTTATTAAGCTGTTCTGTTATATCTAATGTAATCATATATAAAACTTATTTCTTTCTTTTACAAAAAACAAAGCAAGTTCTTTAAAATTATCTGTTGTTATTTTAAAAACTGTACCATTTTCAAAATTAAAATTAGTGTATTCAAGTCCCAATTCTAAACCACTTTTGACTGCGTTTAGTCCGTTTTGATCTTGTGTTGTTAAGCTTATCTTATAAATATTATCATTATATTTATATTCTACACCTTTAAATTTTTGTTTTGATATTAGCTCTTTTTGTTTAGATAGTTCTTGTTGTTTTATAAAGTCATCATCTTTTAAGAGTATACCATCTTTAACTATTTTAGAATACTTTTGATATCTATTTTCATTTTTGTCTAATTCTAAAGTAATTTTTTGTAAATTTTTATCTTTTACAATATAATCATCTTCATGCTCATAAATATTTTTTGTTGTTTTATCAATATATGTTTTCATTTTTTTCCTTTTATCTTAGTTCGTACCAATTTCCCCATCCAGTGGAGACAACGTATACAGATCCTGCAGGAACAATAGCACTTATTGTGTGGTGGTTGTTTCCATCATAACCATAAGCGCTACCTTTAGAGACAATTTGTGAATCAACTGTTATAGTAATTGTACCATCATATGCATGCCAAATATTTACCATTATAGGCTTACCTGTAGTATTAGTATAAGTAACTCCTGAGCTTCTTGAACTTGTTACATCTTGCCAAGTTTGATTAAACCCCATTCCAAATGGTGATGCATCAAATGAAGTTAATACCCAATTACCTGTCGTTGAACCTACAGGGTCATCATTTGTTACATTATTATTTTGTACTTCATAATATTTATTATCACTACCTAAAACTATATCATTAACACTTTGTGTGGTTATTGAACTTGTGTTGTATGTGTATGTTGATACATATCTACCTTTTAAGGCTTTTGTTAATTGTGATAAATCATCATCAATTAAACTATAACCAGCATTTTCTACAAATGAAAATAAATTAAAAAAATTATCATTTAAAAAACTAGCTGTGATTTTTGTACCGCTGGTAGGGTCGTTTATCGTTCCATCTTTTGCAGTACCGTCTACATTTGATTGATTTACTACTTTATATTTTTGCATATATGTTTCCTTTTTTTTGTTATATAGTACATAATCCACCTAACCCTAGAGTATAAGGTAGTCTTAAGTCTGGATTAATTCTTGGATATGTTATTTGTTGTGTTGGTGGTAAAGTAAATAATACTTCAACGTGAGGTGGCTTAAAATAATCTGATATAAACAATACTTTTTTATAATCTTCACAACTTACATTATTTGTTATGTTAAAAACTATAGCGAATTGTGAACCTGTAGCACCTAAATAACCCAATTTATAGCTAAGTCTAGTTACACCTACCTGTGGTGGTGCTGGTGGTTTAATAGCTGTTACTGCAACATTTAAATAATTACAAAAATCTAATATTAAATCTTGAAAATTTATATCTTTATATATATAGTTGTTTATAATATATTGTTTATCTTGTGATGATAAGTCATTTGTATTTAGTTTATAATCTTTAGCATGTTCTGTTGCTAAATTAGTACTATTTATAATATTAAAATCTTGTTTAAAAGTAGTTATAGATTCATATACCCTATTAACTTCTTTACTAAGTCCATTTTTTATTTTATTAAATGTTGGTTGATTTTCCCATATTTTGCCTTTTGGTAAAAGGTCATCAATGATTTTAACAAATTTTATTGCCAAGTTATAACACCTACATCTAATACTTGAACGCTTGATATGGTTGTAGCATCTGTAGGTGCTGGTGATACTAATCTTGCACCATTATTTAATAATATTTTACTTAAATCTAAATAGCTAAAACTAGAATTTAAACGTTGATATTCATATATATAGTCTTGCATTATTTTTTTTATTTTTGTTTGGTTGGTTGTATTATTAACACTTAATAAAATAGTAAACGCTTGACTTATTATAGTCGGTAAAAAATATGTAACATTTACATATGCAGGAATTGCTTTTTTATTTTCTAAATAAACTTGTACTGTGTCTAAATCGTTTTGTGTAGGTATTCCATTGTTAGATTGTGTTAATATTGTTATTCCTATAGTACCATTTCCAAAAATTCTTTCTGATATAAAACCTGATTTTACATTGTTAACTTCATTAATTATGCTTTTGTAATAATTTATACTGTCTATTTCTTTGTTAGTAGCTTGTTTGTTTATTATTCTAATTCTTAAGTTTTGTATCGTCTCTTCATCAATAGCACCTGTAATACCATTTAAGCAAGTTAAGCCTGTATCAACGCCTTCTATTGGAATATTTAAAAATAATTGTATATTTGATAAAGTATTGTTTAGTATACCTGAATTTACACTTTCTACAGATATATCTACTGAATTATTAGAAATAGTCCCTGATAAAATTGTAATAAATTCTATGTTATTATGTGTTACTTTTGTGCTTATAGGTATTATTGAACCATTGACACCTGTAAATGTAACTATTCCTGTTGATTTTGTAGCTGTCTTTCTTGTTACATTGTTTAAAGGTGAAAAATAATTTAATAGTCTCTCTTCACTACAACTATTTAAAAAACTTTCTTTTTGAACGTTTTCCAGATAGATATATTGTAGTCTTGATACACTAGCTATTGTATTTGATAACACATCAAAAAATGATTTTTTAACAGGAGTTATAGCATTATCAAATGATGATATAAAATCAGTATAAATTCTATTTTTTAAATCATTTAAGCTAATCATTTAATAACTCCATATTTGTATCTAAACTATATTTTAAATTATTTGTATTGTTATCATCTAATATCTGCTCTATTGTAACATAAATCTTATTATTTATAGCTTTAACATCTATATTATTACTAATTACTATGTTATCTTCAATTAAAAAATTTAAAGCGTCTTCTAAACCTTTTTTATAAAGCTTAATATTATCTTCACTTAATTTATTTATATTATAATATTTATTCCCATAAATTTTATTGTCTATAAACTCTGATATATTTGTTTTACTAGCATCTGTAAATATAGCTAATAATGTACTAGCTAATATTGTATTATCTTTTTTTATGTCGTTGTTTTCTAACATTAAATCAAAAATAATATCATTTTCTAAGTCTTCTTTTTTTAAAAATAAATCCATAATTTTATTATACCATATTTTTTTTAAGGTGTTGGGGTTGGAGGTTCTGTATGTGAAGTACCTCCACCGTGGTTTGCTATATGTGTATGAGTACTTAAACTGATATTATTAGTTCCATATTGTGAGACAACGTCTCCTGTTGCTGTAATATCTCCATTGAATTCACTTAAAGGTGCATTTATTACTAATTTAGTTGATGCTGTTATTGTTATAACTCCATTTTCAATTTTAATAGTGTCTCCTGCTTGATTATATATTATAACATTACCAAATGATATATCTTTTATGCTTTGCTCGTTTTCTGTCGCAAGTGTTATTTTTTGATCTGATACTCTTAATATTAACGCTCTTGAGTTTAACGGTGCTTTTGAATTAAACCCAAAAAAACCCATTTTTTTTGTATCTTCTATGCCCCTTAAAGATTTTACTTGGATCTCTTGTAATTTACTATCTTCACTTTTTATATTTGTTATATTTCCAAATTTAAAAATATTTGTTATTGTATTTACTAACTCATTTATCATATATACAATTCCTTATTTATTAATTCAAGTTTAGATATTTTACCACCAGTACTAGAATAAGAATAATTTATACTTTTAATTAAATAAGAGTTTTTAATAATTTGTGTATCTATTTGTAAAATAGTATTTATATCAAAATCCCAATTTAAAACAGATATTGTTAATTTTTCACTATTTGCTTCTCTGTTTTGTTTTTCCCATTTAGATAAATCAAGATTATCTTTATTTTGATTGTTTATTTTTACAAATGGTCTATGCCTAGATATTTTATCATTTTTGACTGTTCCATTCTTTACATCTTTTGTAGTTGTTTCTTTTAAATATGTATACTCACTAAATTGTTTTGATAAATCATTACTATAATTTATACTTAGTAAATCTTTATCTTTTAATGTAATATTATTTTGTTTTTTAGTGTTTTTTACTAGCTCTATATTACCATTTTTATTTGATATTACTAGTATATTATATTGTTTACATATTTTATTAATAGCATTAAAATATGTATCACCTATACTTATATTAAAGTCTAATTTATCAAGTATTAAATTTGTAGATACTGATATGTTAAAATCTTTTATAATATCTTGTATAATACTTAATGGTGTTAATTGTGTATATTGTTTAAATTCTATTATATTACAGTCCACTAAGTCATTAGCAAGACTTCTACCTGATATGGTTAGTGGACTTTTATTACTTGTTATTTGTATATTGTATGTATCAATATAACCTGCAAAAAAAGTTTTTTTATTTTCTAAAATTGTAATTTTATCACCTGCTTTAATATTTAAAGCTTCTTTGGATTCTATTGATATGCTGAAAGAGTTGCATATTTTTAATATATCTTTGCTTATAGATATATTTTCTATACCTTTATAGACTGTATCATTAACAATTATTTCTATCATCTGTTCAATACTTTTAAATTTTGATTAATAAAAAAAGGATCTACAATACTATTATTTTGTATTATCTCATCAACTCGTGATATATTTTGATATTTTTCTAATGATAAATTAAATATATCAATTGTACTGTTTTGCTCTAAATCTTCTAAATTTTGTAAATTACTATATTTTTGAGTAATATATGTTATATATCTATATTTATAGTTTCTTAAATTATTTAACAAAATATTATCATTTGTATTTTTTTCTAAAATATTTAAAATACTTAAAACATCTTCTTTAGTGCTTCCAAAGCTATTTCCACTTGAAAAAACTATATTTTCTAAATTTTCATTTATTGATTGAAGTTGAGATAATGTTAAAATGTTTAAAAATTCTTTTTTATTATTATGTGTTATTAGTTGTATATCGTTTAATTTAATTATATCTATCTCATTTAAATCATTTATATTATTTTTTAAATTAGCATATATATTTTGTGTTTGTTTGCTTGTAGGTGTTGATTCACTTAAAAATTCTGATATACTTTCGCTTAAATCTTTTATATTATTAACTAAATTGATACTGTTTGTGATGGTGTTAATGTTTGTATTTCCTATGATTTCAGTTAAAATATTTTCTAGTACACTTTTTTTACTGCCTTCCATAAACTTCAAAGCTTGAATACTTTGATTGTAATAATCTTGTATACCTGTTGATAAATCTTGCAATATATCATTAGATAGATTTGTTTCAAATGTATTGTTAAAATTATTAATAGATGCTTTTTCTAGTTCTATATCTTTATTTAATGATATAAATTGATTAATTTCTAATTTATTCTCTGTTTTAATAAATGTTATAGTAAAATCGGCACGCCCTAATTTAGATATATTCTCGTTTATTGTGTATGTATCTACAAATACTTCTATATCACCCCAAAAAGTATCTATTAACTGACCTGAGTCTTTACTATCTAAAGCATTTTGTAAAGCTATTTTTTTTGATAAATAGTCACTTCCTGATACATAAGCTTTGATTGTAAATTTCTTTTCTTTGTTCCCATTAGATACTGTTTTAGAACCACTATCTATAAAAAAATGATTTGTTAATCTTTTACCTGACTCTACATTACTATCAATTGTATTAAATAAAACGCCTTTAAAAGATGATTGGTTAAGTTCTTTTGTATCAAATAGCATTAATATTGTGTTCCTTCATCTAAAAATACATTTGTGCGTGTGTTTGTAGAATCAACGCTTTCAACTGATTTTATTTGATTATCCATAATATTTATCTTTATTTGGTTATTATTTATATTGTTATTTGTGTTGTTATTTTGAAATTGTGATATGTTGTCTTGTACTCTTGTTATGTTGCTATTTACTACAGGTGATAGCTGTGGTGATGCACCTAAAAAATTATCAAATAAAGTAAGCATATTTGATATTGGATTAACATCTTTTACAAAATCAATTATTTTTGATATCCAACTAAACGCCGTTTTAAAATTTGATATAACATCTTTCCAACTATCTGATAATAAAATAGTAGCACTTGTTAGAAGTCCTACCCCTGTAACTATTGCCCCTATTGGATTGAGTATCATCACTGCATTTAATCCTATAAAAGTAGTTTTAAGTAATAACAATGAACCTACAACGTTTTTAGAATTTTCAATTAAAAAACTAAAACCTTTAGCAGTAGCTTTAAGCCCTTTAAATAAGTCATTTAATGTATTAGTCACTTTTCTAATAGTATTTTCTCTATAGTCTACATTTTTAAATTTTTCTGTAAAATCTATCATAATATCTGTTAAATTTTTCAAAATAGGTGTTAAAGCTTGTCTTTTTATTGCTTCTAATGGTTGCTTCATTATTGCTAAAGCATCATTAAAATTTTCCGCCGTTTTTACTTGACTATTAGTTATTATAGCACCTAAAGATGCCAATCTTTGTCTAGATTTTGTTAATCCTTTTATTCCTTCATTTAACATTAACAATGATTTTCTACCGCTCATGCCAAATGCTGCATCACTTAAAGCCATTTTTTTTTGTTGTGTTTTTAGCTTAGAGTAAGTTTTTAATAATATCTCATACGCTTT
>Ga0222718_10003981_pt1 | contig 12446 bp, 12 predicted proteins | sample C33_27DmetaG_FD_165045 | JGI IMG/M metagenome (GOLD analysis project Ga0222718, IMG submission 165045) | Estuarine water microbial communities from San Francisco Bay, California, United States - C33_27D | ecosystem: Environmental > Aquatic > Marine > Unclassified | place: USA: California... | reverse complement strand
CCGATGCGGGGATTGGGGTTGAGGGTGTTCTCAACCCGGTACAGTGCAGACGTGTCAAGCTCCCACGTTTCACCGCGCCACGAAGGCCCGCCTGCAGGGGTGATGTACTGGCCCTGTAATGCAAAAGTCGTGCCAGCCAACGCCCGACCCCTGAGCGTGGTCTCTTGAGCATGTGCCGTGGTGTTGCCTGTGGTGACAACGAACCGGCCAAGACTGTTATCACCATACTGAACGGAATACCAAGTGCTGATTCCAGCGGCCGCAGAGTTGCCCCAGACCACACCAGGCGTCAAGGCGGATGAGGACAGGGCCCGCCTGGCCAACTCAACCCACTCACGGCGCCGATGGCCGGTCTTGCCATTGGATGAGGAGGCGAACTCGTTGAGGCGATACCAGACGATGCCCACCCCGTTACTCTCATCAATCTCACACCATATCTCGATTGAGCTTGTGTCTGCTGGCACGTAGTTTGCGGTGCCTCGGGTGATGCCTGAGACCGCGTCCTTGGCTGTGATGGTGCCAAGGCCGAACTCAACCAGCCAACCGCGTTGACTGGTCGTGACCTCGAATGTGGCCGTGATGCTGTTGGGTTGACATCTGCACCGCGCGCCAACGTCAACGCCTGAGGCAAGGGCCGTGCCTTGGCTGAAGTTGCGTGCAGTGCCTGAAGTGCTGACCACGAACCCGCCCGCGTTATCTAGGTAGTCCGAGCCGCCTGATGCTGCTAGGGTCCATCCGTTCTGTTGTGGGTCCTCGAACGATGCCCAGGTCCGGTCAAATCCGGCCGCCTTCGTGTCTGCCGTGCTCTGCTCTGACTGGCCCAGGGTCTTATTGGACCACCCGCCCCAGTAGATGGCTCTAAGGTCCCGGTCAGGTGATGCTGCTGTTGCGGTTGGGATGGTGCAGGTGATGGCCCGCCCCTGCGACCAGGCGGCCCCGTACATGTTGATGTAATCGCTTGACGAATCCATCCGGAACGAGCCCAGGTACTCACTCGGCTGAACAAAGCTTGAGCCCTGGTCGTAGCTGATGTGTGAGAACGTCACGCCTGACGATGTGCCCCAGGCCCAGATGATGCCGGCCGGGTCATAGACTACAGATGTGGACCCGGTCGAGGGTGAGTATGGAAGGTCTGTGAAGCCGCGCTCATAGGCAGAGAAGAAGGCTGACTCAAGCGCGACGGTGCCTGCACCCGTGGCCGTGTTGCCCGCCACGATGAAGCCCGTGGCCTTGTTGCTGACACTGATGCTGGTGAGTTGGCCGGTTGATGTTGACGTCACGTACTGAAGGGTGAGGCCCATGTCATTCGAGCCAAACTGAATAGACTGGCCAGTACCGTACTCAGCGAAATACAGAACCTGCCCGCCTGAGTATGCGGCGCATGCACGATAAGGGGTGCTTGCTAGTTGCTGGCTAGCGACCTTGTCGCCACCGAACGACCAAGAGTCGCCCTCGTCATCCGAGTACCATAGGCGTAGGTACCCATTGACAACCTCATAGACCTGAAGCCGGCCGGATGGCAGGCAGACGATGACAGGGCATCGAGACGTTGAGGCGTCATAAGTCTCAATGTTGACCCGGTTGCCCCATGTGTTGGTTGAGGGGTCTAGCTTAAAAATGTCAGTGCGGTACTCACCCAGGTATGTGTTCTCAACCACCGCAACCACCGCGCCTGAGTTGGCCGTGGTGACGTCGACGAAGTCAGTGGAGTCGCCCGGGTCAGCATCACTGAAGTCAACGACCTCAATCCCGCTCATGATGTGGGCTGGGTCCCAGCCGTACCAGCCCTCGGCGTCCGTGTCTGGGTTCAGCTTGCTCAGGTACGTGGCACCCTGGTAGATGCCGCCTGAGGCCGGCGACACGATAGCTGCGACGCCTGGCTCTTGGACCTTGATGGTAGCTGCCCCGTATGGCTCACCGTAGGCGCTGAGGGCTGTCCTGGTCGCCTGAGAGGGCTGAGGGACGGCCGGCGCTGGTGATGCCTCTGTCAGGTTGAGGTGCTGGCTGTCCCAGGGCTCGACCCCCTCGACTGGTAGCCCGATGCCCTGCTTGCGTGTTCGTGTAATCTCAGCCATTGCGTCTAGCCCTCCTGAGTGCCTTGCGCTTCTGAAGTGGTGAACCCCGGCGCTTCTGGCTGTCCCGGGCTGCTGCGTCATAGATTTTGCCGCTGTACTCGCTCACGACCACCAGCGGGGCTCCGCCATCTGTGCCACGCTCAGTGATGGAGCGGGGCCCGGCCATCTGTGACGGGGTCTGGACTGAGCGACCGCCTGAGCCGCCTGAGGTTGGGGCTGAGTTGCCTGAGGCGCTCGCCAGGTTGGCAATCTGTGCCCCGATGGTCCCGATGGCTGTAGCGGCCGCGACAGGGCCCGCAAACGGACCGCCCTCAGCAAAGGCCCGGGCCACCGCCACCGCCTGGAAGGCGATAGTCTCAAGCAGCTTGGCGGCCGCCATCGTCTCAGAGCTTGCCCCGGCTGCGTCAGCTATAGACATGAAGGCCGAGACGCTGGCCTTGGCGAAGTCCTCACGGCCCTTGATAAGCTCACTGAGTGCCCGCTGGTCCTCTGTTGCTTGCCTGTCTCTGAGTCTGGCCGCCTGGTCTGCTGCTGCTTGCTGAATCTCAGCCAGGCGCTCTTGCTTCTGTCGCTCAAGGTGGATCTGTATGTCAGCCGCCTGTATAAGTTGGTCCTGTATCTCACCCAGGTCACCACCCTCGCGAAGTGCCTGCCTGTAGTCGGCCGTTGCGTTGATAACAAGCTCACGAAGTTTGGTCTGCTTCATCTCGATGGCGTCAAGGGCTGAGTCTCCCGAGGTTCTCTGTTCAGCCTCAATCGCCCTGGCCATGGCATCAATCGCGTCAAGGTTAGCGTTGCGGCTCTCGATGACCTCGCCCCTGATTTGCTTCTCAAGGTTTATCTTGCGTTGGCGCTCCTCGTTCGCCTTCCTTAGTGCCTCCTCATACCCTTTCTCGGCCTTCATGAGGCTTCCCATGGTTGGGAGCACCTCACGACCCTTGGCCGCCATGTCTCCGAACAGGTCAGGGATCTCAACCATGCCAACGACCATGTCAACGCCTGCGTCAGTCAGGTCGGTGAGGCCGTTGTCCAGGTCCTGGATTCCGTCAGCCACCCCGTGCAATGCCTTGCTCATGGCGTTGGTTGTGCCAAGTACGTAGTCAGACAGCCAGCCGAACGCCTTGGCCACACCCTGCACCGCCTTGACGATGAGGTAGAGCGGCAGAGTCACCAGGCGGGTGAAAAGGCTGACCCCAAGCTTGAGTGTGCCCAGCATGGTCATGAATCCCTCTGGTATCCGGTTGATGTAGTCAATAGCCGTGGCCATGGACCCAGCGAAGACCTGGATGCCATACTCAATCTCGGGGGCGAAGTCCTGTGCAATTCTTATGCCAATCTCAGTGAACATGACGCCAACCAACTTGAACGCGGCGTGCATGTCCTTGCTGACCTGGATGGCCTTCTCATTGCCCGCCCTGCTCATGCCGAGGGCATCAGCGTAGGCGCGGTTAGCCTTGGTCAGATTCTCAACCTGATAGACCGTGATACCGATGGTGGCGGCCGTTGCACCGATGGCGATAAGGGACGTGGCGGCCACTGCCAACCCGGCACCCGCCGCGATACCGGCCGGGCCCATGCTGGTGAAGGTCTTGGCCAACCCGCCTGTCAGTTCAATCAGGTCCTCGATGTCACCCATGAAGGGGCCGATAAGCGCATTGGATGACCTGAAGGCGTGCTCATAGTTCTTCTGTACTGAGTCGGCAATCTTGGCCTGACGCCTGGCGAAGTTCTTAGCCTTCCTCGCCTGCATGCGTTCGTTCTTGGCAATGCGCTTGTCACCGTTGCGCATGGCCTTCTTGATGGCGTCATCAGTCATGCCAGGCAGCTTGCGTAGCTGTGACCTGACCTCGTCAAGCTTGACGCCTACTGCAATTTCTACAGCCATGCTATTTCTCCAGGTTCTTTCTTAATTGTTTGACCATGTAGTCCTCAACCGCTGGCCTGATGACGTTCTTGGCGCTGTCCTTCTCGGGCCACCTGATGAGCATCCACATAGGAGCCCCCTTCATGTGCGCCCGGCTGCCAATCTGGTCCAATTCTGCCATCAGTTTGAGCGCCCCAAGGTTGCGCCCCCGGGGGTCATCAACCGGCTGCTCACGGCCCTTGAATGTTAGTGTGACGCCCAACTCAGGCACGTACTCAGTGACGTCCTCGCCCGCTAGTTTCTTGAAGTAGGCCTCACGGTCTCCGCCTATGATCAAGGCAATCTGACTGCTCTGGATATACCGTATCTTTTCGTGCCCTGACACCCGCATCGTGACAGTCCCATCACCTTCAATCTCAACCGACTCACGGATTGAGTCTCGGGCCTGGCCCGTCTTCACCGGCATAAGCCGCCGCGCCTGGTCTCCCAGGCGCTTGGCCTCGCTCCGCATTAGGTCAATGATCTGACGCTCAGCATCACCCAGGGCCTCGTTGAGTTGCCCCTCAAGGTCTGAATCTATGGTCATCTCTAGACCATCTCCGGTCAATCTCTTCAGCATGCTTCTTTTGTTCCTCAGAGTTGATACGGTAAAGGGCTAGGATGATGGTCTGCTGTTGCTTGTCTAGGGCTAGAAACCAGCCGGGGGGTTGTCTGTACTCGTTCTCGATTCTCGCAATGAGGAGGGCTAGCGGGTCCCTTTTAAGGGCTTTCCCGCCTCCTCAACCTCGTCCTCTTTGGGTAGTCCGTCAAGGATATGGACCACGGCCTCACCGCCTGCCCGCGCCACTTCCTCAAGGGCCTGGTGTCCGCTCATCCCTGAAGCAGTCAGGCGCTCAACCAGGAAGTCAAACATCTGGCGCCCGGAGTCAAGGAGGTCAGCATAGTTGATCTTGATAGCAGCCTTGCGAGCCAGGGCAGGACATGCCAGGGCCAGAGCCGCCCCGCTTGTCATCTCAGGGCTTACCTCGAGATTGCGAAGCAGGGCCAGGGCTAGTGAGGGTGATGTCATGGTGACCAATTTTAGGGTCTCGGGTCCGAGCTTGATGGTGGTGCTCATGGTTGTCCTCTCTTGGTTAGATGTATTCGAATTTACAGCCGCGCAGGTGGTTGCCTGGGATGCGTTTGCCGTTTAGGTAGCGACTAACTGAAGCGTAGCATATACCATACAACTCTGAGGCCTCAGGGATTGATGGCCACTCTTCAACCCGGCCATCAGGGAAAGTGACCCGGAAGGGCTTGGCGCATGCCCTGCGGGTTGCGGCCGTGTGGGTCTTGATGTGCTCGGGGTCGGCTGCCTTCTTACGGTTGGCTGCAGCGTTGTTCTTGCGCCACTCCTCGCCATAGTTGCCGCCGCCTGCCTCTCTCATGATATTCAAGAGCAGTTCAGACCCCTCGGAGAACTCACGGTCAAGGTGTTCCTGCTCGATGTCTTGCACGTCCTCAGGCGGGCACAGTTCAAGGACCTCAAACCGTCCAGGGCCATACTTGTTAAATACCGCCTGCATGTGGGGGTTGCAGTGCTTGTCAAGCCTGAGGTAAGACCTGTGCTGCTTCCACCGCCTGTCAAGGTCGACAGAGGAGCCGATATAGTAGTGACCCTTGGGCCAGCTTATCATGTAGATGCCTGAACGTTTCATGCACACAGCATAACCCGAAGGCCGCCAGAGGTCAACCCCTGACGGCCCCGGGCTATGTGTTGTCAGCGATTAAAGGGTGATATCGCCCGATACGTTTCCGTAACAGGTTACCTCGACCGACCAGGTTCCGGGCTCTGCAATATTCGCAGAGCAGATACCTACGCACCGCTCGAAGGTCAGGACATGGTCGCCAGCCTCACCTAAGTCAGTCCCCTCCAGGGTTATCGTGAGATTTACCGCGAACACGTCGCCACCACCGAACGAGGTCGGAAGGGTCGAGACTGCAGCAGCCCAGGCGCCTGCTCGGTTGAATACATCATATGGGCTATGCTCAGAGTTGCCCTCAGCGTCAACAGTGCCGGACCAGTTCGCAAGATGGAACTCAAGGGTGAACGATGGGTTGATTCGGTCCGAGTGCCGGACCGTGGGGAGCCCGCCGCGCGTGGTGTAGGTGACGACATCTTTCATCTTACGGTTGAGGCCGCTGATGCTGACGTTGCCGTTGAACATGCCGAACGAGGCAGTCAGTGGGGTTGATGGTGTCGCGTCAGATACACTGACAGTGCAATCGTAGCGGTGCTTCGTTACAGAGCCTGTAGCCATGCTTTCCTCTCTAGGTTAGGTCGAGTTGATAGGTTGCGCGGATGCGGATGCCCCCGCGTGCGTCAAAGTTCTGGCCAAGTGAGCACTCAGCGTTCAGAACCTCCAACCGGACGGGGGCGCCGACCGGAACTTGGTGGATGAGGCCAATGATCTCATCCTGAAGATTGAGGGTAGTGATGTATGCCTGATGGGCGTTATCCAGTTGCAAGTATCCGAACCACCTGAGCACAAACTCAGAGGACACGTAAGGCTGTGGCGTACCCCGTAGCCGCCTGGATGCGCTGCCCCGGTCATGGTTGGTGAACTCACTGCGTACAAACTGAACCGTAAACGAGCGATGGTGTGAGCCGCTGCTCATGCCATTGTCGTCTGCAAGCTCTGCAGCCCATGACTTGTAGTGCCACGCACCTGAGCCCTGCACAGCCTCAGCGATGACGTCCAGGACCCGACCAGTGTGAGCCGTCAGCATCAGTACCGCCTGCGAGGAGTAGACCCTAACCAGAGCGAGCCAACCGCCTGGCGTTGCTCATCTACGTCACCATCATCATCACGATCGTACCTCAACGATATGGAGCCCATGAACTTCTCAAACTGTTGACGGTAGACTTGCGCGCGTTCTGCAATCTGTGGCGCTCCTCGGATGGCCAAGGACTCATGAATCAAAGCCAGTGAGAGGGCTATCTCAGGCTCTCTGAGCGACGCTGAGTCGATTACGAGCCAGGGCCTTCTTCCGGCTTGAAGAAGCCTGTGCTGGATCGTTAGCCATGCCTCCTGACGCCAGGGCTGCATTGTGGTCTCACGGGTGATGGCTCCAGGCGTCGACGCGTCCAGGTAAGGGCACCGCCTGAAGAGGTCAGCGTCAGTGATGACCGAGTACCCTACCCGCCTGACAAGTGCAGCATCATGGTCAAATATGTGGGTGTGCTCATCGAGGTTATGCCCGTGCCCGTGGGTGAAATCAATGGACCATTGCACGCGCCACCCGTACCCCTTGTCCAGGTTTGCCGTGGTTGCTGCTGTGATAGTGTACTGTGCAATGCTGTCAACGATGGTGGCGGCCCCGTCTGTCACCACCTGGTTGCCTGAGGCATCCCAGACGCTAACGACAGCAGACGTGGGCGATACCAGGCTGTTGCCTGAGTAGACCGGGCAGAACAAGGTTGAGTCGCGGCCGTGCTCAATGAGCGTGACAGGCAACTCATGCCTCACTGTGTAGTCTGGCGCTGATACGGTCATGCTGACACCCCTGGCCCACCAATGAGCACCGAGTCAGCGGCAGTCGTAGCAATTACCGTGCCACTCTGTCTGTCTAGATATTTGCCCACCGCTGACTTGGCCATTGATTACCTCAGATTATCTCGGGGTTGTCGTAGTCTGCTTGAACCGGTGCAGCTGAGCGCTGGAGCTGCTCAAGTTCCGCCTGCACTACCTCAAGGTCACGCTGCAGGCGCTCAAGGTTGCTGGCCCGGCTGCCCTGGTACTGCTGAGGGAGTGAGGCCGCCATCATGCCCGCATTGTCAATGCTGAGGATGATGTCACGCTCAAGCATCTCAAGGGCGTCAAGTTCTGGCGCCTGGATGATGCCACGGTCAACCAGAGACTCAAGCCAATCAACGTAGCCAACCTCATCAAAGGTCACATGATTGCTGCCGCTGTAGGCTGTAGTCCATCGGTCGACATACATGCCAGGGCCTACCCGCTGCATGTATGACCCGAACTCAGGCGCGTCAACGTCCCAGGGGATAATTTGGCGGCCGCGCTCGTCAGCCCATGCACGGAACCCGGACAGGTCCCACTTCTTGCCCACTCGGCGAATGAGGTTGACGCCTGCCGTGATGCGTTGACGTCCCAGGCGGGGGACGATCTTGCCGGCTCTAACCTCCCACTGTGTGCGGGTGTGAGTGAACAAGAACATCTGAGCCCCGTCAATCTTGGGGGGCTTGGGTCCGGGTGCTGATACCTCTTCCGGTGCTGCGTAGCTGGCGCCTGGTGCAATGCGTGCCATGTGGGTTGTCCTCCGTTGGTTAGTTTAGAAAGGGGAAGAGCCCCGGGGGAGTCGGACCCCCGGGGGCTTCGCGGTTATCAGTTCTTGGAGAGAATCTGGACGCCGCGCGCGTCTTCGAATTCGGCGATGCCGAAATAAGTGTGCGCATGCACTTCATCAATGTCCGAACCAGGGACCCGGTCGAACTCAAGCTTGGTGCGGCCAAGAGCAGCCTGACGCACTGGATCAATGATGGTTGGCTGCATGTCAGCGAAAACAACAGCAGACTTACCGATCATCATGCCTTGGCGGTCAGAGCCAGACAGTGGGATATTGGTGCTGACAAAGACGTCAACGCCGAAGAGCTTGCCCTTGTATCCGGTAGCGCCTGAGACGGTAGCCTCAGCAGGTACGAACTGAGCAGCACCGCCAACGCTGAGCAGGTGCTCAGCACGAATGCCGCGCCATTGGTTAGGGTGCAACACTGCGAGGTAAGGGCCAGGGACGTTAGCAGCTTCAAGCTTGTTGATAGCAGCAAGGAAGGTGCTGAGGCTCATCTCAACGCCAGTGGAACCAACAACGTTGGACCAGCCAGCGGCAAGGCCACAAGCAGCGTTCGTCAGGAACCGGCCGGCATCAACGAGCATGCTTTGATACATGGTCTGAAGGCCAAGGACCGGGTCGGTGTCGAGTGCGATGCTGGTGAAGTCGTATGACAAGGAGTGACGGTCAACGCTGATGGTGACGCTGGTATCAGTGAACGCCGTGTTAGCAACGTCATCGTCTTCAGTTGCGGCGCCTGATGCCTTCGTGGTGAATGCATCCTGCCCAAGCCCGTAACGTGCTACGCGTAGGGTCTGAGTGCCAAGGCCAGCGACGGAGCCAGCATACAAGAACTGCGGGTAGAGTTCAGGGCTCAAGATGGAGCGGTCAGCAAGGGTCAACTCATAGACGGCCGAGCGGACGTCAGCAGAGCGTGAGAAGTCGGTGGTAAGGTCTGCAGCCATGTGCTTGAATCCTCATAATGTTGTGTTTTGGTCTAGGGTTTACTTCCTCGACAGTTAACGCACTGAAGGGGCGATGTGGAAGCAAGCCCCAGACACGCCGGGGCCTGCAATGTCTTAACCTATTTCCTCAGGCCTGTCAATGCGGCTTGAAGTTCAACCCGCGCCTGGGTCATCTGGTCAGCACTGCCACCCAGGCGCCTCAGGTTGTTGAGCTTGTCAGTGGCCGCCTGCAGGCGGGCCTTGGGGTCCACTGGTGCACTGGGCGCCTGCTCGGTGATGGTCCCGGGTGCGTTCTGCGGTAAAGAGGGACCCCCGGCGCCCACATCGGCAGGAAGGGAGGACGGCCCCCCGCTGGTGGCGTCGGGGGTCGAGAAGTACGGCGACAGGGCCTTAGGTAGGGTGCCTGCTTCCTTGCTCTGGTTGATCCAGTCAGGCAGGGAGGGGCGATCTGTCTTTGGGAGTCGATTGTATAACGTCTCAGCGATGGCGATGGCCTCAGGGTCTGTGAGCCCTTCCTTGGCTAGGGATAGGTCCCGCCTGGCATTGTCAAGCTGTCCCTGCAGGTCACCCAGTGCGGACACCTGGCCGGTCAACTCCTCAACCTTGGCGCGTAGGTCTGCGCGCTCTTGGCGCAACGCCTTCATCTCATCAAGGAACGCCTTGGGCGGGGCTTGCTCTTGGGTCTTGGCTTGGCCTTGCCCTTGTACTTGCTCACTGCTCGTATCCTGGCTCTGGGCTTGGGGCGGGCTCTGGGTCTGCGTTGTCTCTTCCATTGCTGTCCTCACGGTTTAGGGAGTCGATGGCGGCTAGTTCAGCCGCAGCGTCTAGCACGTCGACGCCTGGGTTTAGGGTGCGGTATGCCTCAATGCGGCTCATCCGTCCAGCGGCTACCTCAGCGTCAACGAACGATTGAGCCTTGAGCAGCTCGTCAATGGACTTGGGTAGGGACTTATATTGGATGCGCCACCCGGTGTCAGGTAGGCCGAACATAGCCGCAATCATGCCCATGAGTTCAAGGTCACCGCGCTCAAACTGGCTCTCATACTTCTTGGCCATCTCGCGCTGACCGTCACGGGTCACAGCCAGGGCATACCCTGAGCGAGGGTCACCACTGACCCGGCTGATGTCAGCGGCCGACAAGCCGGCTGTTGCGTAGACGGTGCGGGTATAGGACTCAACAGCGCTGAGCATCTCGGAAGGGCTCACAGGAGGTGCCCAGGCGCCCACTGTGGGGCTTGCTATCTGTTCGGTGTCCTGGATGCCCTGAAGGACCGTGGCAGGGTCTGCAACGACCTCTGAGCGGCCGTCACGGCTATCGGATGACCCGGACCCTAACCAGTCCACGCCAACCGAGTAGCGCTGAGACCATGCAGAGTTACGCATGATGTGGCCATAATATGAATAGTAAAGGCCGATTCTGAGCGTGGCCTCAGTCAATTCGCAGCCAGTCGACCAGTCATAAAGCTGACCAGTCCGCGCGGCGTGATAGGTTGCAAGGGGCACAAACGGCGTACCGTCGCTGTAGCGGTACGGGTACCGGTCTCCCAAGAATCCGCCTGCAGGGGTGTTCTCAATGACTGCAGCCGTGATGTCGTTGTCTTGAGCGTCAAGAACCACGTAGGCAGGGTTAGCAGGGTCCCGAACATCCCAGCAGTCAAAAGTCCACTGGCGCCGGCCGTCGATGATGCGAGGACGTGACCACTTGGCGAACCCAATCGACTCGGGGTCATCGGGTAACGCCTCACCCTCAACATCAGAGGGGAACACGGGCAACAGGGTGAGGCGGCCAGTGGGTCCAACCACCGGGTGCACATGCATCTCTCTCAGGGCAATGGTGTCCCTCTGCACTCGTGGCATCATCGAGGCCCACCCCGCAGCCTTGAGCGCGTCTGTCATAATCTCAGCGGCTAGGCCGTTGGAGTGCTTGACCTCAGGCGCTCGGTCATACAATGACGCCTGTGCAGTGGCAACGTCAAGCCATGCACACCGGCTGATGTCACCGTGACCCCAGGCGCGTTGGCGAACTGAGCCGATGGCGTCAGTGATGTAGCTGTCAAGGTCCGTCATCCACTCACCGTAGAGCATGCGCCGGCGCCGGGCTGTCTCGCTCATGCGCTTGGCATGTGCGTCGGATGGGTACGGCTTGGCTGCTAATTCGTTGTGGTGTAGTAGCATACTTACTCTGTCCTTAATGTTGCCCGGGTTGAGAACCTTCTTGCCCTCATGATAGTCGGCTCAAGCGCATACCTGAGCGCGTCAATGATGTCCTTGTGCTCGTTATCCTTCCAATCCCACCGCCTCAGAGACTCAATCAACTTGGTGCACCTTTCATCAACCCTGAAGTGCACAGTGTCAAGCATATCACGATCACCGCGTAATTGCAAGTCGTGTAACCATCTTACACCGTAATCTAACCGGCCCCGGGTGTTGGCGCCCTTCTTGGCTTGTCGGATAGGCGGCGCAAGCTTGCCAGCCGGTAAGTTGACGTGCCTATTGTGGGCGATAGCTGCGGCCAGGTCTGCATTAGACTTGCGAGCGGTCGAGCCTCGGATGTGCCTCACGTCGTGTGGCTTGTCGCCTGTGGCGGCTTGCAACTGGTTCCACCTGAGGCCCCACCGCTGGAGCATGGCAACGATACCATCAGCGTCCTGTGTGTGAGTCGTCAGGCCCTCGCCAACGTACTGGTCAAGGACAAATACGCGAGGGGTGCGGCCCCCGCCCTGAACCCCAACAAGTACAGCGCATTGCTTGTGGTCGCGTTCACCGTGGTCAATGCCAACGAAGAGGTCAAGGTCAACCCCTGCCAGTTCCTCAGCCAGGTTCTGACTGACGTGCATGCCGCCTGGTCTGTGGTCAAACGCTGGGAAGGCCTGCCCCTCTGGTGGTGTTTCCCAGTCACCGTCTAGGACAATAGGAGCCTCAAAGCTGAGAACCTGCTTGCGTTGCTCAGCTATGAACTTCTCGTCCATCGGTGTACCATCTAGCAGGCGCCGGGGCTCATCCCACCCCACGGGCACGAACGCCTCAGGAGTCATGGTCGTATGATGCTCAGAGATGGTGCCCTCATCAACCAGCTTCTTGAGCCAGTCGAGGGGCTCAGGGGCATTGATGGGTGTGAAGCCCATGAGCAGGGTCCCGCCTGTGATCATGAGTCGGCGCTCACATTCCGCGTAGATCCGTTGCTTCTGCGGTTCATCCATGATAACTAGGTCAAGG
>Ga0222718_10003974_pt1 | contig 12458 bp, 8 predicted proteins | sample C33_27DmetaG_FD_165045 | JGI IMG/M metagenome (GOLD analysis project Ga0222718, IMG submission 165045) | Estuarine water microbial communities from San Francisco Bay, California, United States - C33_27D | ecosystem: Environmental > Aquatic > Marine > Unclassified | place: USA: California... | reverse complement strand
TAGAATTTCTTTTTCACTCCAATCAGTTGGATATTTTCCTAATTCTTCATTTGTTTGAGAATCAACAAATTTAATAGGACCTAATTTTGTTCCATCACTAATATAATCATTTTCAAAATATTCGATTATATTATTATCAATATTGCATATATAGATAAATAAAATGATAATAACAATAATAATACATGTAATTATTACTAAATCAATTAATTCCATTTAATAATTAAAAATATTAAAATACTATTTATATAAAGATGCATATTTTTAATTTAATATTATTATTAATATTAATTATATTTTATATTTTTATTATTACATTCAAAATTAAAGAAACATTTAATAAAGAAAATTTAAATATTTTCGGTTTAAAAATTTTTATAAGAGAAAACGAAGATGTAGATTGTAATACAAATGATAAAAAAAAATATAAGTGCGGATGGGATATTATTGCAACATATCCGGAAGAATTTCCAATATATGAAAATATTCATATGTATAATAAACCTAATATAATAATTATTAATAAAGGAAAAAAAGGAAAAAAAGGTGACACTGGCGAAAAAGGTGATGAAATCAATGATGATACCAGAAAAATTAATATAAATAAAATTAATGAATATACTAATAAAAATTTAAATATTAATTCTAATACAATTAATATTAACTCTGATAACAAAATTAAATTACATGAATATACTAAATTATGTGTTTTAAATAATTGTTTAGATAATAGAATATTTAAAAAAATTCATAATTATTTTAATAACACTGGAAATGAAGAAAAATTAATTGATAATGATTTAAGACCCAAATATACACATCCTGATGATTGTACTACAGGAAAAACCTGCAATTTTAAAGATATTGCTACTGCTACAATGTTTAAAGCACAAGGACAAATATGTGAATTTCAACCACAATATAATAATATGGTTCAATGTAAACCTTTATAAATAATTATTTATTTATTTAATATATTATTATAGTAAAATGAATAATCTTTTTAAAAATGTATATTTAAATAATATATTAATATTAATTTTATTAGTTATATTATTTATGATAATATATTATTTAAATATTAAATATTATGATAAATTTAATTTAAAAGAAGATAGTAAATTAAATGCTCAAATATATTTAGAAAATTCTGATAATCAAATAGATTTTAAATTACAACAACCAGATTTAACAAAAACAGGTCCTATTAAATTTGTTGATGCTGAAAATACTAATATTGTTTTGGGTAAATATCCAAAAGATTGGACTGAAGAAGAACTTATTCAAAATCAAATGACACCAACTATTATTAAAATACCAAGAGGTAATAAAGGCGATACTGGAGAACAAGGCGAATCATCAGTATTAGATATAAAAGATACTGTTTCTTTAGAAGAAATCAATTCTGATAATTTAAAAATAAATACAAATAATTTAAATTTAAATGCAAAAAAAATAAATTTTAATAATTCTTTATGTTTTGGAGAAGGCAATAATTATTGTATTGATGCCGATTTAATTAATTATATGAAAGATACAAATAATTTAATTGATGATAAATCGCAAAAAACTCTTTCAATTAAAGAAAAAGATGAATTGTTGAAACAATGTAATAATAATTTAAGTAGTCTACAAAAAAATATAGAAGAAAATTATTTCTCTAAACATCAAGATGTGCCATCTTTATATATCTCAACAGCACAATGTGATAATGATAAAAAATCATTAGTTAATTTATATCAAAATATTACAAATTCGGATGAATTAAAAAAAGAATATGATAAAGTTGCTGCCGAAAATATTATATTACAACGACAAATCGATTTAAAAGAAGCACATATATCTAAAACTGATACTGATTTAAGAAATTGTCAAAATTCGAAAAATACTCAAAATACCGATATAGTAAATATAAAAACAGATTCTGCTATAGCTAATGATACAAATCATACTTTACAAGAAAGATTAGATGAATGTTATAATGATAAATGTAATATTGATATGAATAAATATATGTTAAAATCTCAACATGATAGTATTATTTTTGATAATTATATGTCAATAAATAATGTAAAAAATAATTATACTTTAAATACAGATATTGATATTAATTATAAAGATGACTTTGGTAATTATTTAACTAATTCTTATGTTAAAAATAATTATTATAATAAAGAAATTAATGATGCACAATTTGATATAAAATGTCAAAAAAAAATAGAGGAAGCAACAAGCGACGATACTATCTATAGAAATACAACACCCATTGATGAAAAATTGAAAAATTTAGAAAATTTATACAGTTCTAAGTTTGAACAAAACAAATCAAAAATAGATGAATGTTTAAATGATAAAAAAAATAATTATTATCAAAAAAATTATATAACTGAAAATTATAGAAGTTTAACTGATATACAAAATAATTATATATTAAAAACACAACATGATAGTATTATAATTAATGATTATTTACCCTATGATACAATAAATCGGGATTATATTAAAAATGATGATTATTTTAAAAATAATTATGTTACTAAAAGTGAATATACTTCATTAAACGAATCCTTAAATCAATGTAATACTGAAAAAGAAGGAAATGTTTCTGAAAAACGAACTTTGGAAGAAGATATTGTTAAGTTAAGAACACAACTTGAAACCATGGATTGTACTGATTGTACTGATTATACAAAAGGTACAGAAAAGTTATTAGAAATGTGTGAAATAGAAAAAAAGACATGTATGGATAAAGAAAATGGATTAAAGGCTGATATTAAAAAATTAAGTGATTTTATTAAAGAATTATATAAGAATATTTCAACTAAAGAAACTCAAATTTCATTAATTACATCAGAATTAGATAATAAAACAATAGCACACGATAATGATATAGAATCTTTAAGTTCTCAAATTAAAGATACATCAACCCAATTAAGTGATAGAGAATCGGATATTGTTTTTTATAAAGATAAAGCTAATAATTTAGATAAACTTAGAACTGATGCTTTAATTGTTATTAATAACTTAGAAAAAGATATTATTAAAAATAAAGATAGTATTGAATTAACACAAGCTGAATTAAATTCTAAATTAATTCTACTTCAAGATGCTTCTAAACAAATTCAAAAATGTAAGACTTTGGAATCAGATTATCAAAATAGTACTAATGAAATTGCCACACTTAAGGCCGAATTAGAAGAATGGGAAATTAAAACTAGAGGGAGTAATGCTATTGACAAAGAAATTAATGAACTCGATCACAATTTACGCAAAGCATTATTTGAAAAACAGACTCATGGTATCGCAGAACATACTCGTGGTAAAAAAGAAGGTAGGGAACAAGCTCAAAAAATATGGAAATATTCATTACATGATATGAATCAAAAATGGCATGATGGTTGGGAAAAAGGTAAAAATCTTTCTGTTATTGGCAATGAAGAAGAATTCATGAAAGAAAAATGCAACGCTATGTATGAAAAAGGAGTGGCATCTAGGCAACAATTTGTATATACCGATGATGATATGAAACGCGAAATTGAAAAAGTCCAACAAGAAATAGGCAATAAAATATGCGAACCTAAAGAATGTATTACTATTTCTTAAAATATATTTATTTACTTTTTTTTTAATTACTATTATTAGAGTAATTTACATGTATAAATATTATTTTTTAATTTTAACATTTATTGTTACATTTTTAATAATAGTATTTATTAATTTTTCATATTATATTAAAAATAAAAATATTGAAAATTTTGAAGATAATTGCCCTGCATACGATAAGGAATTTGTTAAAACAAATGTTAAAAACACATGTGATTTTATATGTAACAGAATGGAAACACCTGAAACAAAAACAAATTGTATTAATAATTGTCCCGCTTTTGCAGAACAAAAAATTCTAAAAGGTCCGTCATTAGGCATGGATTATTTGTTGAAAACTTTTTATAAACAGGATTTTGAGCGTGATACAGTACTTAAAAATAGTGTTGATAGGGTTGTTACAGAACAAGCCATTACTAATTCTAAATTTATTAATATTTTAGGTAATAAATGTTCTGAACAAGAATTAATAAAAATTAAAGATGATATGAATAAAGATACTTATGGTAATTGGGTTAAATTAGGTAATTTACCAAATAACTATTCATATGATGGTACTCCGGCTCAAATATGTACTTCTGATAAAAATTTTGTTAATATTAAAGATAATTTTCATTTTAAAAATAAAGATATCAATTATATAATAAATACTCATTCAATTGTTGGATTATCATGGTACCGTTTTGCTAATATAAATCATCCTACAGCTAAATTATATATAGACAATGGTACAATTACTGAAATTTCAAGTGATTATATTCGTACTCAGTTAATTGATAAAATAAAAAAAGGACAACCTTTAACTTTTTATAAAGCAGAAATTCCTTTATTTTTTACAGAAACTGATAATATCACATACGAAAATCCTCCCAAGAATACTATTATTAAAAATTTAGTTAAAACTAATTTTATTGTTATTGATAACACTATATATTTACCTCATACTGATAAAACTCCTGGTTATCCCGTATGGTTATATAGTGATAAGGATATTATAAAATTAAGACAAAAATGGATTATAAAAAAAGATAAAGAACTAAATAAATTAGCTAAAGTAAATGAATGTATATACACTCACGATGATATAGATGCACTTCCTAATAAAATTACACATAATATTGCTGGTAATAATTATGAATGGGGTAAAATTGGTAATACTGATGATAACGAATATTCACTTATTTCTAATTATAAAACTGCTCAAGAAAATAAAAGTATAGCTGAAAATACTTGTATATATAAAAATACTGATCTTGATACACTTCCTAATAAAATTACACATAATATTGCTGGTAATAATTATGAATGGGGTAAAATTGGTAATACTGATGACAATGAATATTCACTTATTTCTGATTATAAAACTCAAATTTCTAATGAAAATAATAAATGTTTTATACCTGGTAATTTACATAATGATGTTACTAATTTACCTAATGAATTAATAGATCCTAATACACAAAATATATATGGTAAATATGATATACTCCCAAGCAATGCTAAATATAATTCAGCTACTTATAATTTTCCATATATTGATAAATCTAATTTAGATAATAATATTGATGATCTTTGTTTTGTTAAAAAAGGCAGTGCTGGAGAAGCAGAATATGGTATGAAACAAAAATATGGTGGCGAGTATGGATTAATCGGAGATTGGGGAGAGTATTTAAGGGATACATCTGCTGTTCCTGAAAAAAGATACGGTAAAATTAAAACTCCTACCAATAATGGTTGGGTCGGTCAGATTGGAAGTACTAATGGTAAATATGCTAAAATTGGTTATACATATGCGGATCCTTCTGGTTTAAGATGGGTAAAATTTGTACCAAGTACAACTCAAAAAAACCCAGATAATCCTAATATTATAAATAATGTAACATTATCATCATTACTTAAAGATAGTAAAAATACTTATAATATTAATAAAGAATTATTTGATTCTTTACAAATCACAATTACAGAAAATAGTATAATTAAAGGAAGTGATAATCAATGGTATAAACCACGTGATATTATACTATTTGGAAGTGGTTATTGTGATATAATGAATAATGATTTAATGGAAGCACTGGAGGAAGACGAACAAGCCAATTTTGAAGATTTACTTTTAGATACTACATACAAATATTATAGCGATAATAAAGAAAGATTCAATAGCAAATTTAAAGATTGTCCTGATATATGTAATAAAGATTCTGACAAAACCGGTAATTGCGCACCTTGTTTTAAAAATGGTCTTATAACAATTGCTTTATCTGATTGGTCCGCACTTGTAAATAGTATTAATTTAAATACTGGAAATTTAGATACACTTATTGCAGACTGTGAAACTAATCTTTCTTATACCGAAAATGGCAAAATAAAACCTAAAAATACTCCTTATCAATTTAAAAACCTTTTATTTAAAAAGGTCAAAATTAAACCCGAAAATGGTAATGATATTTCTCAAAATAATCCCGACATGCAAAAATCGAAATTCTACGCAAAGTTATTTCCTAGAATCTTGCCAATTGATGCGGAAACTTGGAATACTTTAGGTATTGATAATATTGGTCTTAATGATTATTATACAAGCTTAAATGAAGCAGATACATATTATGTTATTGATAATACATCTTTTTTTAATATTATTGGTGATTATAAAAGAGCATATGATGAAAATTTTGAAAAAACAAGAAAGAATTTGCCCGAATGTAAAATACCATATAATAATGTTGATAAAACGATGAATACATGTACAACGCCAAATCACGTATGTGTTCCAAAAACTAACATGTCAGAAGAAACATATCGTACAAATATAAATAAAGAAACAGATAAAGATAGTACATGGTACAAAACAATATATGAAAGAGGTCACGATGATGCAAAAGATAAAATTGGTAAATATTGGAACAATGAAGAATTAGGCTTACATGGGGAAGAATGTGTTCCTGCCGAAAACACAAAACCTACAAATGGTCAAATATATGTGCCAGAAAATTCTTGCCCTGCTAATCAGAGTTGTAAAAAATGCGAAGAATGTATAGATCCAACTCTTGAGTGTAAAACACCGGACTATTTATTTACAGAAGCACAATTGCAGCAGAAAAAAACTACACAATTCGAAACTGGCAAAAGTGATGCTAAATCAAAATTTGCTGATACTTATGACGGTGTATTACAATGTAATAGCAAAACCTGGGTCCCGATAATTTCAGAAAGTGGTGAAAGAACAGAAATAGGTTCAGCTAATGCATGTACTGGTAATAAAAAATGCGATGATATGGATCAAAATGGATGGGATAATATCATGCAGCAGGTTCGGAGAGAAAAAGCGGCAAATGAAGAAAAATGCAGATTATTAAATCAAGACCTCGGTACAAACTTCTATACGTGTTTAAAGCAAAATACGTAGTAGATTTTCATTTTATAATATTTAATTAAGATAATTCATTTAAATTTAATGAATAATTATTATTTCTATATTATATATTTTAACTATTACCCACCAAAATTTATTCATGACTTTTAATAAATATAACTACTATTCATCAAACCATCAATATGTAGATAAGTATTATATCCGCGACAAATGCTCTACTTTGTAATAAAATATACTTAATATAATAGTATTAATGATATGTGTCTAATTGCACACCATTATAAATATATATATATTTATATTTATATTTAATAATATAAAGAAATAAATTAATGGTCATTGATACATATTGGATTATTTTAGCAATTATTAAAATAATTCTTACTATATCTATTAATATGATACAAAAATACTATAAATTTAATGGTAATACTTATCCTATTATTACAGCAATTTCTGCAGGAATATTTGCAATATTTTATGCATTAATATTTGAAAATTTTAATGATATTAAAAATGCTAATTATCCTATTTTAATATTATTTGGATTTTTCTTATTTATATTTTTATTATGTAATTTTATTCTTCTTAAAAAATCACCACATCCTGGTTATTTTAAAATATTATCAATATATGAATTATTAATTATATTAATAATTAGTTATTATTTTTATAATGCAGAAATAACATTAAAAAATTGGATAGGATTTATATTTATTATTATAGGTACAACATTTCTTATAAATTTAAAAAAATAAATATTAATTTTATTAGAATATTTAAATATAATTAATTTTTTATTTTATGTTTTAATTATAACTTCCTTGTCTATTGGAGTGTCTCGCCGAAGTATTACGAGGGCGTCCTCTCTTTTTGGGACTTTTTACAATTTTTCTTTTTACACATCTACCTGTTGCAGGATTTCTTACTTTACCATCTTTACAAGATTTAGGAGATTTTTTCGCACTATTTTTCCATTTACCAGAGGCAATCATCATCGCTTTAAATTTTTTAACTTGGCAATATTTACCTTTATATTTCATATAAAGTTTAGTTGTAGGTTTTCCTTTAACTCTTTTATAAACTACTCTTTTTTTACCACATATATATTCTTTTTTAAATTCTTCATATGCTTTTTTAACTCCGCCTCCTAGAACATTATTCATTTCTGTTATTAGTAAAGAAAAAAATATTATTTTTTTGAGTTTTTAATACAATTTCCACTTTTCGGATTTATAATTTTACCATCGGGGCATTTTTTATTAGGTTTACTTAATCTTTTTGTTGGTAATTTATTTATTGTTTTAATTTTAATACATCTATTTGTTAATGGATTTATTACTTTACCATCGGGACATTTTTTATCAGGTTTACTTAGCGTTTTTTCAGGTAATTTATTTATTGTTTTAATATTAATACATCTATTTGTTAATGGATTTATTACTTTACCATCGGGACATTTTTTATCAGGTTTACTTAACGTTTTTTCCGGTAATTTATTTATTGTTTTAATATTAATACATCTATTTGTTAATGGATTTATTACTGTACCTTTGGGACATTCCTTATTATTTATGATATTTAATTTATTATTTTTATTTTTTTTAACATATATAACTTCTCTATCACCTTTATTAAAAGAAAAACATAAATCATTTATATTCATTTCATCTAATATACATTTTTTACTATTTAAACAAAAATTATTATTTTTAATAACATCCCAATCATATTTCATTAATTCGCATGGTATCTCAATATTTTTTTCTCCAAATAATTCTTCTGCCCGAAAATTATTTTGATAACTTCTATCAGATTCTTTAACTTTTGAATTACTTTTAATATTTGGATCTATTGTAGATCTTGTCCATCCATTATACACATATTTATTACCTTTACAAGTTATACCCGCTATTGAATGACCTCCAACATTTGAATTATAATTTGTTAATAAAATTGAATCTTGTACATAAATATCTTTATTATAATTAACTTCATTATTTAAAGTAGAAAAATTTTTAAGTCCATTATATCTATTATCGCTGCAATATATATTATTATCATTTATTTTATACCACGATGGATATCGTTTGTCTATAATATTATTTTTAATATTTATAATAATAACATCTGGATTTTTAAAATACTTAATTATTGTTGAAAAATATTTTATTTTATTAATTATATTTATCCCTTTATTATCTAAAGATAATACTTCAACATTATTAAAAAGAGAATAATATAATTTTTTTGTTTTAAAATCTAAATCCAAATATAATACTTTTACACCAAGTAATTTATAAATTTTTCTTATATATAAAGCAGATTTATATCCATCATTATTTATATCTGGATTAACATTAAATTTTTTATTATTATATTTATATAATTCCTTTAATATATATTCTGGTCTTATTTTGTCAAAATATTCATAATCTTTAAAAATTTTATCAGTTCTAAGATATTTATTATGTAATATATAATTAATTGTATTTAATACATTTATTTTTTTATTCCATTTATTAGATTTTTTTAACAATAATTTACGACTTTCATCACTATATAATAAAGCCATTAAAATACTATTAAACCAACATGTTGGCCCATATTGTTGTAACGATATTATATTATCGCAGTTTTTATTCATTCTATATAAAATATATATTATTTATTAGTAATTAGTAATTAAATCGTATATGACTTTGATAAAACCTTGATAGAAACCACAAAAATAAGAAAAAATGTCCTAAAAGAGTTCCTATTTATCTGAAAAAACTCCAGGATGTAAATTTATAGATATAGATAAACATAAATTTTTAGTTCTAATTGATTTAACATTAGGCACTTTTATAATAGTTATATCAAAAATAATAAAATTAGAACCAGAAAAAGCATTATTTATATTTATTAATAATGTATTGTATCCATTAACAAGTTTAATGGTTAATATATATGATGAAATAAAAAATAAAGACGGGTTTTTATATATTTATTATAATACATAATCTGTTTTTGGTAATTAAACAACGATATGATTAAGTTTTTTTAACATATTTTTGATGAAATATTTTGGATATTTGTCATTTAAATAAATATTATCTAAATTATCTTTTAATTCTTTTTTTTTTGTTTTTGATACACTAATGAATTCTTCATGCTTCTTAATATTTGCAGAACTCAATATTAAAGTGTGAATAAAACAAGTCATTTTAATTAATTTAATAATTTTTCCGTTATTTAATATAGATTCTATAAAATAATTATTTACAAAAGTTGTATTTAATTTTATAATATCTGCAAAATTTCTTTCATATTGAAATAATATATTTGTATAATTTATATTTTGAATAATATTAATAATTTTTTTATAATTTTGTTTTAAACTATGAATAATAAGTATGATAAAATTATATAACACTATAAAACAGTTTGATTTAATATAATGAGTTAATTCGCTATTTGCTACAAATTTAATTATTTGATATCTTGTATTTTGTTTTATTCCTTTATAATTAAATTTTTTACATTCATATTTAATTATTTTAAAACAAAAATTATTAATCGAACACGAATCATAAAATAATTTATTTATTTTATAAGAATTAGATATTTTGTCATATATTTTTTTATTATTTTTTGATACTTTTGATAATTTTATCATTGATAAAAATGATAAATGTTCGCAAATTTCATAATTAATGTCATCATGTGTTAAATCCATTATATGAATATGATTAAATCATAATATATATATATATCATTTTTTCTTTTCTATTTAACATATTAAGAAATTGTTATTTATTTAATATATTTAAAAACAAATTAAGTATTTTCATATAATATATATATATATATTATGTATAAAAAACTTTAGTTAATAATATATTTCTAACAAATAATGCTTGAAATAAAATAAAAGATATTTGTAATATACAAAATAAAAATAAATTTTTATTATATTATTTATTTATTGCGTAATTGCGTTTTTTTTTCTCATAATAATTACTATATATAAAAATATATATATACATTATATACAGTAATGACGCAAAACAACGCAATAAAATTTTTTACATGCGCATACTGTAATTATTATACAAAACGTTATTATGATTTATTTAGACATCATTCCGCTAAACATTCGGATTTTACATGTATTAAAAATATTACTTATAATAATACTATATCTAAAGAAGAAAATGTCACCTCTGAAGAAGAAAATGTCACCCTAAATCAAGAAAATGTCACCCCTAAAGAAGAAAATGTCATCCCTAAATTTATTTGTAAAAAATGTAATAAAATTTACAAAACTAAAAAATTTTTATTAACACATCAATCTAAATGTAATGGTTTAGATGATTTGACATGTCCAACATGTATGATATCATTTGCTACTAGACAAAGCAAATCAAGACATATTATTAAAAATAATTGCAAACCAAGAAGTATTCTATATGCTAGAAAACCCAATAATCAAAATATAGAAAATCATAATAATTATAATATAGAAAATCAAAATAATTATACAAATAATATTACTAATAATTTAACTATTAATAATTATGGTAATGAAAGAATTGATTATTTAAATTATGAAAAAATGCTTGAAATTTTTAAAAAAGCATATGATATACCAAGTTTATTAACAAAGGAAATACATTTTAATAATAATTTTCCGGAAAATAATAATATATTATTTAAAAATGAAAACACTTCATTAATTAAAACTAATGATGAATTTATATTTAAAGGTTTAAATGATTTAGTTCGCGAATTAATTGAAGAAAAAACAAAAATTATACAAAAATTTGCTATAGAACATAAAGAGAATATTTGTTTAAAAATGGATACTAATATATATGAAGATATTATTGAATTATTAATTAAATTGATATTATTAAAAGAACCTTCGGAACATTATAAAACACAAGTTAGCATTATTCGCGATATGATTAAAAATAGTTCTATTATATAGAATATAATAATATAAAATGAAGCTTGTTGATGGAAAAAAAATGGTGGGTCAAAAAATCGCTGAGAGTATAAATTATAATAGTGATTGGGATACATACAAGAGTCAGAATACAAAAACCTGCGTTCCCGTACAAAATGCTGTTTGTCGCACCAAGGGCGCTGGAGGCGCGGGCTTTAAAAGGGAAAAAATAAACATAACTGATAATGGTATCCCGACGAATATGCTCGGTCTTTATACTAAAACCCAGCAATATACCGCGGCTTGTAGAAAAAGGTGCGCCGCAAATTCATGCCCTGGATCTTTTGTGCTTTCCAAAACCCGAAAAAGCGATGGGAAGCGCTTGCACACCTGTTATAATTGTAACCCCGCGAAAGAAGGGGAAAAAACTGACCCACTTACCTTCTCTGCAGACTCCAGGTACAACAACTTAGTCAAAGGTATGCAAATATGTCGAGAACGCGGTGCGCCTGTAGAAATTACAGGATTAAATTACGTCAGTTCAATACATGAAAA
>Ga0222718_10003973_pt1 | contig 12459 bp, 8 predicted proteins | sample C33_27DmetaG_FD_165045 | JGI IMG/M metagenome (GOLD analysis project Ga0222718, IMG submission 165045) | Estuarine water microbial communities from San Francisco Bay, California, United States - C33_27D | ecosystem: Environmental > Aquatic > Marine > Unclassified | place: USA: California... | reverse complement strand
ATTTGGGAGATTGGGATTATGTAGAGCCGGATTTATTGGCGAATTGTATTGAAGCATTTGCACGAAACCCAAATATCTCATTTGTTTATCCAGCGGCTGATCTTGTAAGCCATGATAATAATTCTTTTGAGGATCTATACTCGCCATTTAAAAAAATGAATAATGGGCAACATTACATTAAATCTTACCTAGGGCAGTTTTCAAATTTTAGTTGTTGTTTTCATCCTCACTCTTTATTTAAAGTATCAGATATCAAAAAAAGAAAAAAAATTTATAATGATAAATATAATGTTTTCTCTGATGTAGATTTAACTCTATATGCCTTAAACCTTAGAGAAAGTTTCATATTTCTTCCAAAAATACTTGTCCACATTCGACAAAGAGATCCAAATCATTTCATTAGCAAAGATGCTGTTAGATCAGTTCAATGGTTGTATCTGATTAATATTGATTTTATAAAAAATAATTGCCCTTGGAATATTTATCTTCGAATATTGGTATTTATAAAAAAAGAAATACATTTATTTTTTGCAGCATTGATTGAAAGTATAAATCATGTAGAATTCACCAATGCTTTTGAGCACATAAAGAAGATAGAAACGAAAAATGTTTTTTCTGTATCTATTTTTTTAATGAAGTTCAAAATACTATTTTATATAATTTTTATTTTATGCAAGTTTTTTCATTCAAGGCAAAAAAATCTTCAATAGTGCTTAGAGTTTGGTGATAAAATAATTAATACAATTTACTAATTTATTTATGAAAGTTTTTGTAACTGGTATCGCTGGATTTTTGGGCTCTTTTATTGCTGAAGAATTCCTAAAACTTGGCTTCGATGTTTCTGGTGGTGATAATTTGGTTGGGGGTTATAAAGATAATGTCCCCGAAAAGGCAACCTTATACGAGATCGATTTCAATAATTTTGATTCCGTTCTTGAGGCTACCAAAGGTGCAGATATAATTTACCACACTGCTTGCACAGCATATGAGGGATTATCAGTTTTTTCTCCATCACTTATCACGCAAAATACCTACCAGATAAGTGTTAATCTCATGACTGCAGCAGTTATTAATAAGGCGCAAAGATTTATTCATTGCTCTAGCATGGCCAGATATGGCTCACAAGATACACAACCTTTCCATGAACAAATGATTTGTAGACCTCAGGATCCATACGGTATTGCTAAGTATGCTGCCGAATTAACCTTGACCAATATATCGCAAACCCATGGCCTAGATTTGGTTATAGCAGTGCCTCATAATATTGTTGGACCAAGACAAAAGTATGATGACCCATTTAGAAATGTTGCTAGCATTATGATTAATTTAATGCTTCAGGGAAGACAGCCTATAATATACGGTGACGGGATGCAGACCAGATGTTTTTCTGATATCAGAGATGAGTTAGATTGTTTAGTCAAATTTGCAACTGAGTCATCTGCAGTTGGAGAAATTTTTAATATTGGTCCAGATGAAGAGGTTGTTACAATTAACGACCTAGCCAAGCAAATTGCTGAGCTTTTATCATTTGATCTCGACCCAATTTTTGTTGAGGGAAGACCTCAAGAAGTAAAACATGCTCATTGCTCCGCTGATAAAATAAGAGAATATTTTGATTATCAAACCAAGTTCTCTCTTATTGATACTCTTGAATCCTTGATTGAATACATCAAGGACAGGGGAGTAAAGCAGTTTGAATATCATCTTCCTATAGAGATTAAAAATGATTTACTCCCATCGTCTTGGAAGAACAAGTTATTTTAAAATTTAACTGGATGTTTAGTTAGACAATTAAGCAATCTAAGTGCTAACGATTATATGCACCTTTTTAATACAGTTTACACGCATAATACAGTTTACACGCATCGAATTCCCAACAAGCTTGTTTTAACATTTCACTTGATTAATTTAAACTATTCACTCTCAACTTAAAACCAGCCATGACCTTAATTTGTAGGAATTTTTTGTATTCATAGTGAAGTAAGCTTTTTAGCTATTTATTTTTTAGAATCAAATATCTTTGTACCCTTCGAATAAGTTGCAACCACACTAATATTCAAAAGGTTTTCTGGATCAATGCTTAAAGGATCTTGAGACAAGATAACCAAATCTGCTTGCTTTCCAACTTCGATGGTGCCCTTAATGTTATCCTCAAAGTGCTGATAGGCTGCATTTCTTGTCATTGCTTCAAGAGCAGAATATGTGGATATTTTTTGCTCTTCACCGAGCACTTTTCCAGTTCTGGTTTTTCGATTTGTTGTGGACCAAAGCAATCTGATCATATCCGGGGGAACAACCGGAGCATCATTGTGGACAGTGAAAGGCATGTTTCTATTAAGTGAGGATTTTGTGGGACTTATCCGCATTGCTCGTTCTTCTCCAAAGACAGAATCTCTGTGCCAGTCTCCCCAATAAAACGTATGTGTTGAAAAATATGAAGGAATAATTTTAAGTTCCTTCATTTGATCAAGCTGGTCTTCTCTAACAGTCTGGGCATGAATCATGATGGTTCTATGATCTGAGCTCATGTTTGCTTGTTTAACAGCCTCAATTAACATATCAGCAGCTGCATCTCCATTAGCGTGTGCCATGATAGGTATCTTCAATTCAGCGTATTCTTTGACCCATTTAGATACTTCTGATTGAGGTATTAACGGATAACCTTTATACGAATCTGACTCACTATGAGGTGGCTTGTAATAGGGCTCTGTTAAATAAGCAGTTTTTCCTTGCGGCGAACCATCTAAGATTAGTTTAATTCCGCCAATTTTTAGTCGTCCGGTATAGCTGCCAAAACTAAGGGTATCTATGTCTTCAAGCAATCCATTTTGGCCAATGGGGTAGCTAATGATGTCCAAATTTATTTTTCCTTGAGCATCAGCAGCTTGTATTAAACCAATAGTTTCTTTGCTAGAGGCCCCATCTTGGGCAGTTGTAATTCCATTTTTTGCATAGATTTCCATAGCACTTTTTACACTTCCTATAGGATCTTTGTATGCACTCATTGCTAATTGCTGTAATGGGTAGGCCGCAGTCTCCTCAAAGACCCCATTAGGTTCTGAAGAATTTTGATATCTTCTTATTTTTCCGCCAGCCGGGTCTTTTGTCTCAGTATTGATATTTGCAAGTGATAAGGCTAATGAATTAGCCGCACCAAGATGCGCTGATACATGAATGAGATATATTGGATGCTCAGTAGTAACTGCATCCAAGTCCTCTTTTGTTGGATGGCGTTGTTCTGATAATAGCGAGTCATCATAACCTAGTCCCATCACCCACTCACCAGGCTGAAGATTAGACTCCTCAATAAATTTTCTAAGTTCAGCCTGAAGTTCCTTGATAGTATTGATACCTCCAACTGGAGGAGAGGCCAGATTAGCAACCTGTGTGGCAAATGCTAAATATGAAGCATGACCATGCGCATCAATAAAACCAGGAAGTATTGCCTGATCACCAAAATCTATATGTTTGCCTTGAATTTTTTTTGCATTTTTATGAGACCCTACCCAGATAATTTTTTCATTTTTGATAGCTATTGATAGAGGCTGAGCTTTCTGATCGCCTGTCATTAATATGACTTTATCTGAGCTGAGAATTAAATCTGCTCGATTAATTTCTTGCTCTATGGAGCATGAATTAATCAGTAGTAAAAAAAATAAATACCGCATATAAATTTATATAATGATTTAACTGACATTGTATTACTAAATATAAATTTTGTTATTACTTGGCAAGTTTTTTGATACTTTCATATTTTATCCTCAAACAAATATTTTAATTTTTAGATTGCATTCATAAAATTTATTATGTTTACTTAGTTATATACAAAAAATTTATATAACTAATGAAGGGGGGTCATAAGACCCCTTTTTTATGTATGACGTTTTAAATGTCATACTTTTTAATTAATTAAATAATTGAAACCTACATTTGCTATAGGCTCATGGCCATCAGGCTTATTAATCGTAATAAAGAAAGGGCCTTTGTATAACTGAAGCTCTACATTTGTATAATTTTTTGACTGATTGGCAGGATAAATAAAAGCATCATCTTTGAATCCAAATAAGCTTATAGATTTATTATTTGAGGTACTAACATTCCAATCACCAGTAAGTCCAAGAAATTCAAATGAATAATTTAAATCTAAAAATAAGTTAATGCTGTTATTGTTGATGTCTTTAAAAAGGTTTTTTGTAAATTGCATATTTTCTGAAAAGGAATTTATTTTTAGATTATCCAGACTTAATCCATAGTGAATGTTAAGAAGTTTATAAACCAATGGCCTTTCAATAAAAAAACTTGATGTTTTAAAGTCAAGAAGTGCATTGCTAGCTCCAAATATTTGATTTTGATTGAATTGGTCAGCAAGATTATCAGCATAAATTGCGCCCCATCTAAATCCTGTATCTTGTTTGGAAAATCCTAAATAATTACCTTTTATTAAACCTAGATTTTTACCAGCATATAAATTATAACCATTTACTTGCTTGGAGATGTATCCGACCAGCGCTCCATTTCCATTATTCTTGTAAATAAACTTATGATTCCTGGTAGATCTTCTAATTTGGTTTAAGTTCTCAAGAGTTTGATATGAAGTTTTTTCATAATGATTAGTTTTTGTAAGAAATTGGTTAAGTAGATCTTGATTTAAAGGATCGAGAACTTGAAAAAAGTTTGTTGTGCACGAATTTTGGTTGCAGATTACATTTGAACCAATGAAATCATAATGGTACTTGTTATCTATTTCGATCGGCCACAAGACTCTATCTTCATCGACATCAACAAAATCTTCATACCATTCAAAGACACCATTATTATTGAGAAGGGCGTATGTTCTTGTTGTTGTATCTATTACATCCAAGTCCCCATCATGATCATAATCTAGAATGCGTAACTTTCCTTGACCAACCCAATAACCTGAATATGGGTTGCCATTTGTATACTTTTTAAAACCTGGATTTACTGAATCAGTTACATCGCTAAATGAATTGCCTGAATTATTTTGAAAAAATTGAATTACTCTAGATTCATAATATGGTTCATGTATTGTTGAGGCCATGACAATATCTAGGTATCCATCACTATTAAAATCGAATGCCTCCATATCATTTGCATTACCATTAGACCCAAAATAATTAGCAGGCAATTCAATATATTCTCTTGCTGTCCAATCATTTTGACCATTATTTAGATATACCACTCCCGAACTATGCTCACTAAATCCATATAAATGAGATATTTCTGGGTTAAACCAACCCAATGCAATATCACCAAATCCATCATTATCAAAGTCACCAATTGTAGTGGTGGTTGGCCAAAGCTGACTAAGAGGGTTTCCATATTTTTGCTCATACTCGACCCAATAATCATACAAAGGAATATTATGATTAGCTGTGAAATTCCCATTTCCATCATTAATAAGGGCTGTATAAGGTATTTGCTCATTGCAACCTGAACACTCATCAGGCTCTCCTCCAAATTTAAAACCTTGTTCAGTGTAATCACTGACTGGTATAAAAATATCGAAGTCACCATCCCCATCAAGGTCCCCATAGGCCGCATCATGAACAAATATATGTCCATGCGCTTTTTCAAAAAACATTGAAGGTAAATTTGTCTGGCTTGAATTAATTAACTGACCATCTTCATTGGTTAGATATAAGATGCTGGTATCGTAATAGTCACTCAATCCATCGCCATTAAAGTCTGCAACTATTTTCCCATTGGTATAATCTGCTTGGTTACCACATTCCTTTGTAGGATCATTATTTTCAGTGCTTAGCCAATTTGCACCTCCATTCACACATGGAAAGATCTGACTTGGAAACAATTCAGGCGCTATTTTAAAGTGGCCTTGGCCGTCATTAACAAATGTAATCATTAAATCTTCTGGAACAAACTCCCTTGTTCCAACGGTATTACCAACATAGATCAAGTCAGCAAAATCATCACCATTAAGATTTGCTTCAAACCATTGACCATTTGACGTCCATGGACCTGGAAGAGAGATTTCATCTTGATTTGCATCATCTCCTGGATGCGTACCCTCAGCTTTAACTTGTAAAAAACCATAATCTTCTATTTTATATTTTTCATTTGATGGCAAATCTTTTGAAGGAACATATGTACTTAAAGAGTATATAAATTTGACCTCACCCCATGGAGACGTCATGACATTGCTGAATTCATTAAACTGATAACGTTCATCAATTTCTGTGGGTGAATTCACTTCTGGAATTTCAGGTGGTGGCGATATCTTGCTTCCCCCTCCTGAGCAAGCAGAAATTACCAATAAAACAATGATGCAACCGGAGCTCTGAATAGGCATTGACCAAATTAACCTTGCTATCATATTTTGTTTAAATCAGATCCTTAAACTAAGAATAATTTCTTAAAATTGCGTCCTTTGACATATTTACCTTTATTATATTTTGATAGACTGTGTTTAGATTTTTAATTATTAAATTAACCGAGAAAAAAATTGTCTAAAAATTATATTACAAAAGGATCACTTTCAGTTGCAGAAGAGTTATCAAACTTTTTATCATCAGAGGTCTTGCCTGGTCTGGAAATTTCAGAGGACCAATTTTGGTCAAGTTTAGAAAATATTATCAATGAATTTAGTCCACGAAATAAAGAGTTATTAAACACTAGGGAATATATACAGGAACAAATTGATACTTGGCACAAATCAAATACCGGTAAAGAAAAAAATCTTGATGTTTATAAGAGTTTTTTAAAAGATATAGGGTACTTACTTGAAGAGGGTGAGGACTTTCAGATAACTACACAGAATGTTGATCTAGAGATTTCTTCTATTGCGGGACCTCAATTAGTTGTACCAGTTATGAATGCAAGATTTGCTTTGAATGCAGCAAATGCTCGATGGGGTAGTCTCTATGATGCATTATATGGTACTGATATGATCTCTGAGGAAGGAGGGGCATCCAGGGCGGGTGCATATAACCCTGTTCGTGGAGGTAAAGTTATTGAATTTTCAAAGAAATTCTTAGATGAAAATTTTGCAATTATTGATGCTTCATTTGATGATGTGAATTCTTTTGTTGTTAGTGATGGTTTGCTGCAGATTGGTCTGAAGAATGGAACTAAAACAAGCCTAAAAAACAATGATCAATTTTTAGGTTTTCAAGGCTCTGCTGAGGAGCCTTCAGGAATTTTATTAAAAAATAACAATCTTCACGCTGAAATTCAAATAGATCCAAGTCACCCAGTAGGATCAACTGATCCAGCAGGAATCAAAGATATTTTGCTTGAATCTGCCGTAACAACAATTCAAGATTGCGAAGATTCAGTTGCTGCTGTCGATGGTGAAGATAAGGTAGTTGTATATAGAAATTGGTTAGGCTTAATGAAGGGCGACCTTAAGGAGACTTTTGTTAAGGGAGGAGCTGAAGTAATGCGAATGCTCAATCCCGATAGAGAATACACAGCGGCAGACGGATCTAATCTTACGCTTTCAGGCAGAAGTCTTATGCTTGTAAGAAATGTAGGTCATCTGATGACCAACCCCGCAATTCTTGATAAAGATGGTAATGAGGTGCCAGAGGGTATTCTGGATGCCATGTTTACAATTTGTATTGCCATTCATGATTTAAATGGAAATAGTAGCGTAAAAAACTCTCGAACTGGCAGCATTTATATTGTAAAACCAAAAATGCATGGTCCTGATGAAGTCCAATTTACTTGTGATTTGTTTTCGGCAGTTGAAAAGTCACTAAATCTAAATCCACTCACAGCAAAAGTTGGGATAATGGATGAGGAAAGAAGAACTACCGTCAATCTCAAAGAGTGCATTCGTGCTGCCAAGGATAGAGTAATTTTTATTAATACAGGGTTTTTAGATAGGACCGGAGACGAAATTCATACCAGCATGGAAGCTGGTCCTATGATTCCTAAAGCAGAAATGAAACAACAGCCCTGGATTCTTGCTTATGAAGATTGGAATGTTGATTCTGGTCTCGAGACTGGTTTCAAAGGTAATGCTCAAATTGGGAAAGGAATGTGGCCAATGCCTGATGAAATGCTAAGCATGTTTGAGACCAAAACCATGCATCCGGAATCTGGAGCAAATTGTGCTTGGGTTCCTTCTCCAACTGGCGCCACTCTTCATGCGATGCATTATCATCAAATTTTGGTTTCAGACCGCCAAGAAAAATTACTAGAACGTCCTAAAGCCAGCCTCGACGACATTTTAACAATTCCCGTCATGTCAGATCCTGAATCTTTATCTTCAGAAGATATACAAATGGAACTAGATAATAATGCACAAGGCATCTTAGGTTATGTTGTGCGATGGGTTGATCAAGGAGTTGGATGCTCAAAGGTACCAGATATTAACAACATAGGGTTAATGGAGGATAGGGCTACTTGCAGAATATCTAGTCAACACATTGCAAATTGGTACATCATTCTATCTGCACCGAAGATCAAGTATTGGAAACCATGAAAAGAATGGCTGTTGTTGTTGATCAGCAGAACTCCGGAGACCCAGGGTATCAACCAATGGCACCTGCATATGATGGTATTGCATTTAAGGCTGCTTGTAACTTAGCTATCCAAGGGAGGGTTCAGCCCAGTGGCTACACTGAGCCGATCTTGCATGAAATGAGATTAAAGTTTAAAGCTTAATGAAAGCATACTGGATCACTAGATGTCATGTTTATAATCCTAGTGAATATGATAAGTATATTAAGTTAGCTGGTCCTGCAATTAATAAGTATGGTGGTACTTTCCTAGTCAGGGGCGGGGAGCAAATTGAGCTTGAGGGTGGCCCCTACGAAAGAACCGTATTGGTTGAATTTAATTCAATGAATGAGGCAAAGATTTGTTATGAGTCAAATGAATACCAAGAGGCTTTAAAGTATTCCTCAAACTCCTCTAACCGTCATGTTGTATTGGTTGAAGGTGTGAACTAATGATCTTAAAAAAAATATTTTTAAGTTTAATATTTATCCTCAATTTTGAAGTATTGAGTAAATCCCTTGATCCAATTCAGCTCCTTTCAGACTTTGTGGCTGTAGATACTATTAATCCTCCAGGGAATGAATCTAGGGCAGTAGAATTTTATGCAAAAATTTTTGAGGAGGAGGGGATAGAATATTTCACTGGAGAGAGTGCGCCTGGACGGGGAAATATTTGGGCAAGAATTAAAGGTGGAGATCAGCCTGCATTAATTCTACTCCAGCATACAGATGTTGTTCCAGCCTCAAAAGATTACTGGGAAACTGACCCAATGATTGCCGAAGTTAAAGATGGGTATCTTTATGGCAGAGGTGTTATTGATATGAAAGGAGCTGGCATCTCACATCTAATATCTTTTATTAGATTGCATAGAGAAAAAAAGAAATTAAATAGAGACCTAATTTTTTTGGCAACTGCGGATGAGGAGGCTGGCGGTCTATTTGGAGCGGGATGGATGATAGAAAATCATCCAGAGGTGTTTGAGGGAGCAGGCTATTTAATTAATGAAGGTGGCAGTGGCTTAAAAATTGGTGATGATACAGTCTTTTCTATTGAGGTAACCCAAAAAGTACCTGTTTGGCTTAGAATAACTGGAACTGATGAGCCTGGTCATGGCTCGTCACCAAGAGCCACTAGTTCAGTTTCTCGCATTGTCCATGCCTTGAATTTAATTCGGGAGAATCCATTCCCTGTTAGAATAATTCCAGCAGTAGATAAATATTTTAAAAGCCTTGCTTTAAATATGAATGGTAAAAATGCTAAAGCATTTGCAAATATCAAAGAAGCAATAAAGCAAGATGGCTTTCTTAAAAATTTACAAGAGTTCTCTCCTTCATATCATGCCCTAACAAGAGATACTTGCTCATTAACTATGCTTCAAGGATCCCAAAAAATTAATGTTGTTCCCCCAGTTGCGCAAGCAGAGGTTGATTGTAGAATGTTGCCTGACAGGAGCTCAGATGAATTTATTAAGGATTTCAATGATTTAATCAAACCAGCAGGTGTTGAAGTGGAGCTTGTTCTTGCTTTTGCTCCTGCAGTCTCATCAACTGAATCTGAATTCTTTCAACATATTAAATCTGTCACAGCTGCTTTATACCCTGAATCAAGAGTAGCTCCAGCAGTAAGCACTGGCTTCACTGATAGTCATTTCACTAGAGAATTGGGAATTGATAGCTATGGTTTTAATCCTATAATTTTTGACCCAAACGACTTTGCAGGAGTGCATGGCAACAACGAGAGGGTTAAGGTTTCAAGTTATTTACAAGGCACAGAAGATCTATATCAAATCGTACAAAGTTTTGTCCATGATTAATTTTTTTCAAAGAAATGCTCTAAGAGTTTTTTCTTCCTTTTTATTAATTTCTTCATTTAATTTACATTCTGAGGAGCGATCTGATGCAGACAGTTTCTTTGGAAGAGAAGCGCCTAATTATCCTTCTCCAGATAATTTAATAGGCTGGATAGATTCCAGAGAAATTCTAGACTTGAATGGAGAATGGAGCTACATAGTAGACCCTATGAATAATGGCTTGCCTGAATCATCATTTTTTGGTGGATTTCCTAAAAATAAAACACAAAAAACAGGAATGGAGCTCATTGAGTATAACTTTGAAACTGCATCAAAAATTCAAATTCCTGGCGCTTGGAATGCTGAAGAGGAAAAGTTATTCTTTTACAGAGGCCCTGTCTGGCTCTATAAAAAATTTAATTATTCACCTAAGCAGAATGCTCTAACTCACCTATACATTGAAGGAAGTAATTTCACCACAAAAATATTTCTTAATGGTTCCATTGTTGGTGAATTTAAGGGTGGTTATGTGCCATTTAATTTTGATATTTCCAAGCACTTAAAAAAAGGGGAGAATATTTTATTAGTGCAAACTGATAACACACTTAGTGAGTCGACCGTTCCAACAAAAAAAACTGATTGGTGGCCATGGGGAGGCATTGTTGGCGATGTATATATAGTTGAGACTCCTAAGCAATTTATTCAAAATGCATACTTGCAACTAAACCCAGAAAATCTTTCTGAAGCCTTTTTCAAGCTTGAGATGAATAAGCAATTCCCAGGATATAAAATTAAGCTTGAAATTCCTGAACTTCAATTCAAAGGTGAATACATGACAAACTCTTTGGGTTTAATCAAAGAAGATATAAAAATCACCCCACAATTTTGGTCACCTTCAAATCCTAAATTATATAAAGTAATTATTTCCTCAAATGCAGAAACTATTTCGGATGAAATAGGTTTTCGCTCTATTAAGACTCAAGGTCAAAAAATCTATTTAAATAATCAGGAGATAAAGTTTAAGGGAATTTCTATGCACTCAGAGCCTATTGGGATTCCAGGTCCTGCCTTCTCTGTAGAGCATTTCCGTGAATTGTTAACGACAGCAAAAGACTTAAATATTAATTTCATTAGAGCTGCGCATTATCCCTACACCCGACATTTAGCCAAGGTAGCTGATCAATTTGGTTTAATGCTTTGGGAGGAAATCCCCGTTTATTGGAATATTGATTGGAGTAATGATGAAACATTGGATATAGCAAAAAATCAAATCGCGAGATTGGTAAAAAGAGATCAAAATAGAGCATCTGTTGTAGTTTGGTCCGTTGCTAATGAAACTCCTTTGTCTAATCCTAGAATGAAATTTCTAAACACTCTCATCACTGACTTAGAAAAATTTGATTCAACGCGACTAACAACTGCCGCTCTTCTATCGGGTAGTGAAGAGCAGTTTAGGTCTCTTGTTTTAGTTCTTGCTCTTCAAGGCGCTAAGTCTGAATGGGTTGATGTAAATGAAAAATATATTTTCCAGTCAATCTTAGATCAAGCTAATATTGCTGTTAATACTCAGTTAAATTTTTCCATATCAATTGAAGATCCCTTAGGTGATAGTATTGATTTAATTTCTTATAACGAATATTTCGGTTGGTACTACGTAACTTTCTTTACAGAGCAAATGAAAATTTCTGAGGGAACTCTTAGAAAGCTTATGTTTGAAGTTATGCCAAATATTAAAATTACATCTCCATTTGATAAGCCAATCCATATTTCTGAATTTGGGGCAGGTGCAAAATATGGCAATCATACAAACAAGATTTGGTCTGAAGAGTATCAAGCAAACTTATACAAGCATCAATTAGTCATGCTTTCTCAAAACCCCCAAATCCAAGGAATCAGCCCTTGGGTATTTAAAGATTTTCGCGCCATGTTGAGACCTTTGTCTGGCATTCAGGATTTTTATAACAGAAAAGGATTGATTGATGAGCAAGGAAATAAAAAACAAGCTTTTGATGTTTTGGCAGATTTTTATGAAAATAAATGGAATAAATAAATTTCTATAAATTAATACAAATTTTTTAAAAAAAGGTATTGACTCTATTTCCTAAAGGCGTATATTTAATAGACCAACTCGGACCGACTTACAAACAACTGCAGACGGGAGTAAGAGAGAAAGAGAAGGAAGAGAC
>Ga0222718_10003969_pt1 | contig 12464 bp, 10 predicted proteins | sample C33_27DmetaG_FD_165045 | JGI IMG/M metagenome (GOLD analysis project Ga0222718, IMG submission 165045) | Estuarine water microbial communities from San Francisco Bay, California, United States - C33_27D | ecosystem: Environmental > Aquatic > Marine > Unclassified | place: USA: California... | reverse complement strand
ATCGCCAGTTCTGCGTGGAATGCAGACGATATTTGCTTGCTACCAACCCGAGAATTCTAAGGTCGACGCATACGACGTTGTGACCAACGCTCCTCGAGTTGCTGCATACCGAGCTCCGGGTGCCACGGTGGCTACATTCTGTGGAGAATCGACTCTGGATGATCTGGCTCGTGAGATCGGAATGGATCCGATTGATTTCCGCATCAAGAACGCCTCAAAAACTGGCGATTCAAACGTGGACGACGAAGAGTACGCACGTATCGGCATCGTTCAGATGCTTGAAACCGTAAAAGCTTCTGACGAGTACAACCGGCCAGTCAAAGCCAGCAAAAACGGCTTCCCCGTAGGTCGTGGCGTGGGTATTGGCTGGTGGCCGTGCGGAATTGAGATTTCAAGCGCGCGAATCATGGTCAACCACGATGGTGGTGTCGATGTGACAATCGGTGCAGTCGACCTTCACGGTGTTCGCACTGGAACGGCTCAGGTCGCAGCTGAAACTCTCGGCATCGAGCCTGAAGAGGTTTATGTTCACACTGCCGATACCGAGGGAATTCCTTACACAGGAAACGCTGCCGGATCACGAATCACTCGAACACTGAGTCAGGCCGTGTACAAGGCCGGAGTTTCGGTAATCGATCAGATGAAAGCCAAGATGGCTGTTCGTTTCGGCGTGGACGCTGAATTCGTTGAGTACGAAGGTGGAAATTTCTACGCACGTGACAACCAGGATTCGAAAGTTTCGTTCAAGGAAGCCGGATCGTTGGTTACAAAGAACGGATCTAACATCGTTGCAACCGCTTCGAACGATCCGGGAATGCGGGCAGCAAACGGCTACGCGATGGCTGTTGCCGACGTTGAAGTTGACCCTGACACCGGAAAGGTTCAGCTCACCGACTTCACGTTGTTCCAGGATGTCGGAAAGTGCGTCAACCCAACTCAGGTCGAAAGCCAGATGCAGGGCGGAGCTGTTCAGGGGATCGGCTGGGCGCTATCTGAAGAGTATGTCTACGACGATCAGGGGCTGATGCGAAACGCATCGTTCCTCGATTACCGAATGCCTACAGCACTCGATCTGCCGATGATCAACACGGTAATCCTTGAAGAGCCTGCCGACGACGGAGCGTTCGGTATCCGAGGGGTTGGAGAACCACCAATCGTTCCACCACCAGCAGCTATTGGTAACGCCATTAGCGATGCTGTTGGCGTGCGCATGGGGCGACTCCCAATGAGCCCAGAACGTGTATTCGAGGCAATGAAGGATTCTTCTAAGTAGCCGTTTTCGATCTGAATATGGACGGCGTGGATAACTACTGCGAGGTACTGAGTTTTGGCCGAATCGAAAGCTGGGTCGTTTCAGGCTGAGTGGAAAGATCCGGGGTTAACTCCCCGTCAGGTCAAACTAACTCTAATCGGTGTGATGTTCGCGATGTTTTTGGCATCGTTGGATCAGACGATTGTGGCGACTGCTATTCCGCGGATTATGGCCGATTTAGATGGCTTTGATCGGTTCACTTGGATTTCAACGGCTTACATCGTTGCATCGACATCGGTGGTGTTGATCACCGGCGCTGTGTCTGACGTGTACGGTCGCAAATGGCTGTTTGTGGGCGCTATAGCGATCTTCTTATTAGGTTCGGCGTTGGCAGCGTTCTCGCCGACCATGAATGCGCTCATCATTTTCAGAGGCATTCAAGGGCTAGGCGGCGGAATGATCATGGCGCTTTCGTTCGTGACAATCGCCGACCTGTTCCCGCCTTCTGAGCGTGCCAAGTACATGGGCATAATCTCGGCCATGTTCGGTGTCTCGTCGGTACTGGGGCCAACGCTTGGCGGGTTCATCACCGATCAACTTTCGTGGGAGTGGATTTTCTTGGTGAACATCCCTCTCGGAATTCCTGTGATCGCTTTATTTATCAAATTGTTTCCTAACGGCAAGAAAGATGGACCACAGCGAAAAATCGATGTGGGTGGTGCAGTTCTAATTGTGTTGGCGATTGTTCCAGGTCTGCTGGGGCTCTCTTGGGGCGGCAACCAGTACGAATGGTCAGATCCGCTCGTGGCGGGCTCTGTGATCTTCAGCGGCGTAATGCTCGTGGTATTTGGGCTCTACGAGACCCGAGTTCCTGACCCTCTACTTCCGCTCGCTGTTTTCAAGAACCGAATCGTCGGAATTGCTTTGTTGGTCACGTTGCTAACGGGTTTCGCGATGTTCGGCGCAATATTCTTTATCCCGCTGCTGTTCCAGGGCGTGCTGGGGGCTTCGGCAACTGCCAGCGGAAGCTTCCTAACTCCGATGATGCTTGGCATTGTGTTCGGTGCTGCCATAAGCGGGCAGATACTTTCTCGAACTGGTGGGCATTATCGGATTCAAGGAATCATCGGCGTTTCGATAATGGCGATTGGAATGGGATTGCTCAGTCGGGTAGATGGCTCGACGACGCATGCGTATGCGCTTGGCTCGGCAATCATCATGGGCTTTGGTCTCGGTACATCGTTCCCGCTGTACACAATCGCAACTCAGAACGGCGTTCCGCAGCAATATTTGGGCGTCGCTACTTCCGCAGTGCAGTTCTTCCGATCTGTTGGTGGGTCGATAGGTCTTGTATTGTTCGGATCGTACATGGTTCGGCAGTTCAAGAGCGGAATGGAAGCTAACTTGCCTGCTGAGGCTTTGGAAACGGTTCCTCCACAATTGCTCGATCAAATCACCAGTAATCCGAACGCTCTGGTTAATTCCGATGCCTCAGAAAGTTTGATGAACGCATTCGCTGCATCGGGACCTTCAGGAGCAGCTCTGGGCGAACGAGTTGTTGAGGCCATTCGAGAATCGTTAGCGGGTGCGATAGGCGACGTGTTCTTCCTTGCTGCAATTTTCGTTGTTATGGCAGTAGTGATAACGGCGTTCATTCGAGAGGTTCCTCTGCGCAAACGGGGTGGTCCGCCTGCAAGTGGTGGAGCTCGACCTGAGTGATCTCTACTGACTGAATCAGGTTCAGTGGATGCTGATCTGACTAAGCAGCAGCAGCGCTGTGGCGCGCCGTCGTGTTCCCCAGAAGCCGGGTTTTGAAACGTGCGGTTGCCAGAAATCCGCTTGTCACGGAGATTTTGAGTTCAGGCGCGATTCCGATTAACTGGCTCTTAGCTGTTGTTTCTCAACATTCCCCAACGGCGCGCCGTTGAAGATTTGGGTGTTTCCCCGCATGGCGCGCCGCTATTAACTAGTTGGGAATGAGATAAGAGCGCAAGCTGTAGTGGTCTTAGTAGGGAGTCGGCACAAGTTATTGTGTATTTAGCAATTTAGGGTCTTAATTCCCATTCGTAATCCCCTCTAGGATTAACGCCCACTTGTAAAAATGTGAGTTGTTCACCGGCCCGGACATGTCACGATGCGTAAAGATAAAACTTTAGTAGCAAAAGAATTGATCGCTGCCCTGGGAGTTCTTGGCGAAGCTCAAGAGCTAGGCGCTGACGATGAAAAGTTGTCAGAATTAGCGGCGCGTGTCCGAAACGCAGAGAGCGAATTTCGAGTGCTCTCTGGTCAGGTAGCAAGCTAGTAGGTTTGCGCTAGCGAGAGCGTCGGATCACGACGCCGACAGCTTCGGCTTTCCGAACGGCCCCGGGTTTACGTACGGTCACTTCTACCGACTGTGTTTTTTCGTCTTCAAGACAAATTTCAGCTACCCGCGCGCCAAGCGCCTCTACTAAACCATAGCTCGATGCTTCAATCTCGGCAGTAACTGCCTTTGAGATGTTCCGGTAGTTGATCGTGTCTTCGATAGCGTCAGACTCTCCGGCTGCCGATAGATCGGCGTTCATTTCGATGTCGATTGTGATTCGCTGCTTCGTGAGTCGCTCCCAAGGATTGATTCCGATGATGCAGTCGAGCTCAAGACGTTCGATTCGAACTGTGTCGAGTTTTTCGGGATTGCTGGATGAAGATGAAAGTGGAGTCATGGATGAGTTTTGAATTTGTCGACTTAGAAAATCGAGTAACGGTCGGTTGAGGTCGTGCGCTGTTTAGCGGATATGCCGGCCGCCATCGACGTTGATAGTTTCGCCAGTGATGAAGTCGTTGTTAATCAGCATCATCATCGCGTCGGTCACTTCGTTAAGCGTGCCCATTCGGTCGGCGGGACCCAGATCGATCTGAATTTCGTTTCTAGGTCTATCGAGTGGAATATCGGCTGGCGGAAGAATCGCCCCAAGTGCGATCTCGTTCGCCTGAACGTTTGGTGCCATTGAAAGCGCAAGTGTCCGTGTAAGCCCTGAGAGAGCTGTTTTGGTAATACCGTAAGCAAAACGGGTTGGACGGGCTGTGCGCCAGTCGCTGAGGCTGATGATCTTGCCCGGTGAATCGGTCGTGAGCTGTGCCTGCATCGCCTGAGCTAGAACGAACGGTGCACGCACATTGATCGCGAAATGACGATCCCATTCATCAACGGAAAGATCTTCCAACCCGACTTTGTCGAAGATTGACGCATTGTTCACAAGAATTTCGATTGGTCCAAGTTGTTCAGCGACCGATGCCGCGAGTTTGGTTACTTGATCCGTATCTTCTAGATCGGCCTGTAACGTGACAGCCTCACTGCCCATCGATTGAATCAGAGCTGCGGTATCTTGCGCATCTTTATCGGATTGGCCGTAATGGATCGCAACCCTGCACCCGGCGTCGCCTAGAGCTAGAGCGAGTGATCGCCCAACTCTTCTGCCTGCGCCCGTGACGAGCGCTACTTTGCCGTTAGGATCCATATAGCTTGCCTACGCCTGTCGTACGTGGCTGAAGAATTCTTCACGGGTCGAAGCATTCTTTTTGAACAGTCCGCGCACTGCGCTGGTGGTCATCGTGGTGTTTGGCTTTCGAACACCTCGGATCGCTGCGCACAGGTGCTGAGCTTCAACCACGACACCAATGCCCGCTGGCTGGATGAGGTCTTCCAGCGTTGAGGCTATCTGTTGGGTCATGCGCTCTTGGACTTGAAGTCGTCGGGCAAACATTTCGACGAGTCGCGGGATTTTGGAAAGTCCGATAACTTTTTCGTTCGGCAAGTATCCAACATGTGCCTTTCCGTAGAACGGCAGCATGTGGTGTTCGCAAAGCGAATAGAAATCGATGTCTTTCACAACGACCATTTCGTCGTATTCAACTTCGAACATAGCGCCGTTGAGAAGTTCGATGGGGTCGATCGAATAGCCCTCGAGAAGCTCGTCGTACATGTTTGCTACTCGTTTTGGCGTGTCGGCGGTGCCCTGTGCATCGACATCGTCGCCAATCGTTTTGAGCATCGAGCTCACGCCGTTGGCGATCACTTGCTTGCAGGATGCGTCGAGCAGCGCGCCTTTTTCGAATTCAAACTTTGGCTGATCATTACTCATGGGATCTTCTTTGGAGTGGGTGATCGAAATCTACAAGTTGAGATTTTATACGCAAATAATATGCACGAACGCGTCTACTCGATAGCGGCGAGCCGTTCAGTTGAATGTGAAATCGGGCAATTTTTAGTTAGCCACCGGAAATAGCGGTAATGAAGTGAACCTCGGTATCGGGTTCTAACTTCTGGAGTAAACCTCGACGTGTAGCCACATGGCCCACTATTGCTGCCAGCCCCGGCTTGAGACGATCATCTTCAACCAGATGTTCCTTCGTCCCGGGGTAGGCAGCTTCGAGATTATCGACGAGCTCACGCAGGGTCTTCGCCGGCACTTCTACCTGCTCTACGCCATTGGCGTACTTGCGCAGGGCGTAAGGGAGGAAGACGGTAGCCATTTTATTGTCCTCCCAAGCGAATTAGGAATTAACGCTGAGGCACGAGGTTTTACGCCTCGTGCCTCAGATAGTTAGTTCTAATTAGTCGTTTTGTGCTTCTAGGATACGACCAGGTTTTACTGGAAGTTCGTAGAAAGGCTTACCGACCGCTTCCTTGATTGCCTGAGCAGCTGCGGAAAGTGGTGGGCAGATTGGAACTTCACCAATTCCACGAACACCGTAAGGGTGAAGCGGGTTCGGAACTTCAACCATGATCGTGTCGATCATTGGCATATCGAGCGAGGTTGGCATGCGGTAGTCGAGGAACGAGCGGTTTGCCATAGCTCCATCATCGGTGATGAAGTATTCCTCGTTTAGCGCCCAGCCAAGACCCTGAACAACACCACCCTGAATCTGACCTTCAGCGTATTGAGGGTGAACTGCCTTACCAACGTCTTGAATAGCTGTGTACCGAACCACATCGGTCTTACCAGTTTCGAGGTCGACTTCGAGGTCACAGATCTGAACACCGTAGGCGTTACCAGCTTCAGCAAGGTTTACCGATGCTGTTGCGGTTGCTGGACCACCAGTTGGGTCGAGCTTTCCTGCGAGTTCCTGAATGCCGATTGAATCGCCATTTGCGCTGAATACGCCATCTGCAAATTCAACGTTGCTGGCTTCGGTCTCCCAGAGGTCGGCAACACGAGACTTGAGCTCAACAACAAGCTTCTGAGCAGCGTTGTAAGCAGCCAGACCAGTTGTGTAAGTCGTTCGTGATCCGCCAGTTACACCCGTGAAACCAATTGTGTCGGTGTCAGGGATTGATGGGTGGAAGTCTTCCACTGGGATGCCGAGAACTTCAGCAGCCTGCATTGCGATAGAAGTTCGTGTTCCACCGATATCGGCAGAACCTTCGTTCAACATTACGGTTCCGTCGTCCTGCAACATGAGGTCACAAGTCGACTTACCGCCACCGTTCATCCAGTACGCAGAAGCGATACCGCGACCGCGCTTTTTGCCAGCTGGAGCGTCGCCAAGTGGTGAGTTCCAGTGGTCGGATTCTTTGGCAGCAACGAGACATTCTTCGAGACCAACTCGAATGAACTGCACTCCGTCACCACGTCGTGTGCCTTCGTGAGCAGCGTTATCGAGTCGGAACTGAATCTTGTCGAAGCCGAGTTCGTCACAGATTTCGTCGATGACGGTTTCGATAGCGAAAGATGCCTGCGGTGAGCCAGGAGCTCGGTATGCAGCCGACTTTGGCTTGTTGACGAGAACGTCGTAACCGGTGATTCGTGAAACAGGCAGGTTGTAGCAAGCGAATACACAGATCGCTGCTGCACCAACTGCTGAACCAGGGAATCCACCGGCTTCGAGCATGAGATCGGTGTCGGCGGCTTGAATCTTACCGTCTTTGTTCACACCGATTTTCATTCGAATCTTGCCACCAGGTGCTGGACCTGTAGCTTCAAATACTGACGATCGATCCATAACCAGCTTCACTGGGCGTCCACCGGCTTTGCGGGAGAGCAGTGCTGCGATTGGTGCTAGGTATACGACCGTCTTTCCGCCGAAACCACCGCCGATTTCAACGTAGTTCACTTTGATCTTAGATTCAGGGTGGTGCAGCAATCCTGCAACCTGTGATCGAACACCAAACGAACCCTGAGTGCTGGACCAAACCGTTAGATTGTCGTCCTGTCCCCAGATTGCGGTTGCGTTGTGTGGCTCGATGTAGCCCTGGTGAACCATCGACATCGAAACAGTTCGTTCGATAACGAGGTCGGAGTTTGCAAATGCATCGTCAACGTTGCCGAACTCGTGTCGGAATACTCGTGCAACGTTTGTGTTTTCTACGCTCTCACCGAGGTGGTCACCAACAAGTCCATCGAGGATCTGTGGTGCGCCTTCAGCCATGGCTGCGTCTACATCGGAGATTGCAGGAAGTACTTCGTACTCAACCTTGATCGCCTGTGCAGCAACTTGAGCTGTGTTTCGGTCGACGGCTGCAACGGCTGCAACAACGTGTCCTTTGTAGTGAACCTTCTTGTCGGCCATTACGTTCGACTGACCACGTCGGAGGTTTACGGTTCCCTCACCAGCATCGATGGTTTTGTCATCGGTCTGTGGGAAGTCTCCGTGAGTGAGGACTGCGAATACGCCGCCCATTGCCTCTGCGGCCGAAGTGTCTATGCTCTTGATTCGAGCATGAGCATGTGGGCTGCGGAGTACGTCACCCCAGATGAGCCCAGGCGCTTTTACGTCGCCACCGTAGATGGCTCGGCCTGTCACCTTGTCGACACCATCGTGTCGAATTGGCGAGTTACCAATTACTTTGTAATCAGTCTTTGTGTCGTAGGTTGCGACCATTCGATTTCCTCGTTGGATCTTCCTGTTCAGGATTTGATCCGATTATTGAGTCAGTTCCAAATTCTGTGTGAAACAAGTCGTCCGGGAAGCCTAAAACGACTCCCGGCCACTCGATTCATTAATTTTCAGTCAGCCCGTTCAAAGTTCTTGCGAATTCCTATTTCAGGGCTTCGAGAATGCTTCCTGCATTCATAGGAGTGCTGTACAGGCGTGTACCAATCGCATCCTTGATTGCGTTTGCAATCGCTGCGACAGGTGGGCAGATCGGAGTTTCACCAACTCCACGAACACCGTATGGGTGTAGCGGGTTAGGAACTTCGACAAGCACTGTTTCGATCGATGGAAGGTCAAGCGATGTTGGCATTCGGTAGTCGAGGAAGCTGGAGTTGGCCATTTTGCCATCGTCCTGCATAAAGTATTCCTCATTCAGTGCCCAACCGATTCCCTGAACTGCGCCACCCTGAAGCTGTCCTTCGACATATGAAGGGTGAATCGCTGTTCCAACGTCCTGAAGAGCGGTGTATCGGATGATGTCACTCTTACCAGTTGCCAGATCGATTTCGATATCGGCGATGTGCATTCCGAATCCATCACCAGCCGATTCTAGGTCGACGGTTCCGGTTGAAGTTGCAGGACCACCGAGGTCGTCGAGCTTTCCTGCCAATTCCTTGAAGTCAATAGACTTTGCCGCTTCAGCTTTAGAGCTGAAGGCACCATCGTTGAAGTCAACGTCGTCTGGCTTGATGTCCCAAAGAACCGCAACGCGTTCCTTTAGTACGTCTACCAAGTTGTTAGCAGCGAGCCAGCAAGCGTAACCAGTTGCGTAAGTAGTTCGTGAACCACCAGTTACATCGGTGTAGCCAACAGATTCGGTGTCACCAACTGTAGGTCGAACATCGTGCGCACCAATGCCGAGAACTTCAGCAACGTGCATAGCCATTGAAGTTCGTGATCCACCGATATCGGTAGAACCTTCGGTTAACTGAACTGTTCCGTCTGCGTTTACCGCGAGGTTTGCAGATGACTTTAGTCCAATGTTGAACCAGTAACCGTTTGCGATTCCTCGTCCTCGAACCTTGCCCTCTGGTGCGTCGCCAAGAGGTGAGTTCCAGTGGTCACATTCTTTTACTGCTTCGAGAACTTCTTCCATACCGATCTTCGAGAAGAGAACTCCGTCACCACGGCGTGTTCCTTCTTTAGAAGCGTTGTCGACACGGAACTTGAAGGAGTCCCAGCCTGCTTCTTCACAAAGTTCGTCGACAGCTGATTCCATTGCGAAAGCAACCTGAGGCGAACCTGGCGCTCGGTATGGAGCGACCTTTGGCTTGTTTACGAGAACGTCCCAACCGTCGATACGGGTGTTCGGGATTTCGTAAGGAGCATAGATACACATTGCAGCTGGGCCGATGAAGGCGCCAGGGTTGGCGCCAGCTTCGAACCAGATGTCGGATGTAGCAACAGTCAACTTACCGTTTGCGTCGGCTCCGAGTTTGATGACCATGCGGGCACCTGGTGTTGGTCCAGTGGTTTCGAACACTGCTGTTCGTTCCATGACCATCTTTACCGGGCGCTGCGACTTCTTAGCCAGGATAGCGGCGATTGGCTCGAGGTAGACAGGAATCTTTCCTCCGAAACCACCACCAATTTCCATCGGTGTAACTTTCACCCGTGAAACATCTACCTGAAGAATTCCGGCGATCTGAGTTCGTGCTGGGAATGCGCCCTGCGTGCTTGTCCAGATCTTGATTCGGTCTTCTTCGTCCCACGTGGCCGTAGCGTTGTGGGGTTCGATGTAACCCTGGTGAACCATCTGCATGTTGTACTCGCGCTCAATGGTGTGAGCTGCAGATGCGAAAGCGCCTTCAACGTCGCCGAACTCGTGTCGGACGTGAGCCGCCATGTTGGTGTTAGTTACGTCTTCACCTAGATCGTCACCAACCAAGTCAGGAAGAATGATTGGTGCATCTGGCTTTAGCGCATCAACAACGTTAGTGACTGAATCGAGCACTTCGTACTCAACAACCACTTTTCGAGCGGCTTCTTCAGCAAGGTAACGGTCGGTAGCTGCAATAGCTGCGACTGGGTGACCTCTGTAGAGGGCTTTATCGTGGGCCATCAATTTGTTTGATGCCCACTTGAAGTTGATGTTTCCTTCACCAAGGTCAACGAGCTTGCTCGGTGCCTTTGGCATGTCTGCCCCGGTGATTACAGCGAATACGCCATCCATAGCTTCAGCAGCTGAGGTGTCGATTGACTTGATGTTGGCGTGCGCATGCGGGCTTCTGACCATCACTCCCCAGATTAATCCGGGTAGTTTCATGTCTCCGCCGTAAATTGCTCGTCCGGTTACTTTGTCGTATCCGTCGTGTCGAATTGGGCGTGTTCCGACTACTTTGTAATCGGTTTTAGGCTCAAATGTTGCGACCATTTTTTATCTCCAGGATCTGAGTTCCGCTGGGCCAGATTTACCAGATGTATTAGCTAACTGCCGGCTTGTTTTAGTTGCCGGCAGCCATCTGGTGTTACGTCTTAGTCAATTGCCTTTTGTACGGCTCGGACAATTTTGTCGTAGCCAGTGCAGCGGCAGAGGTTTCCTGCGAGCCAGTGTCGGATTCGACCTTCACTTGGTGAAGGTTCGTTGTCCAATAGACCCTTTGCAGCGACGAGGAAGCCCGGTGTGCAGATACCGCACTGTAGAGCAGCCTCTTCGAGGAATGCCTGCTGGAGAGGGTGAAGACCCTCTGGAGTAGCCATACCTTCAACTGTGTTGACGTTCTTGCCGTTTACTTCTGCGCCGAGAACGAGGCAGGAGTCGACGATTCGGCCATCAACGCTAACCGTGCAAGCACCACAGTTGCCGTCGAGACAGCCTTCTTTGGTACCGGTGAGGCCGATGAGTTCACGGAGTGTGTCGAGCAGGCTCATGTAAGGCGGCACGAGTAGTTCGTGCTGCTGACCGTTGATGGTCGTTGTTACGTGAACTTTGCTTGGGGAGTTTGTTGTCATAGTTCTTTAGCCCCTTGCCCGTTCAACGGCCTGTTTGATCATTCGGCCTGTGAGCACTTCTACGAGTTGTTTTCGCTGGTCGACCGTACCGCGCATGTCGGTAATAGGTGTTGCAGCTTCCTTGGCGAGTGCAGCAGCAGCGGCGATTGTCTCGTCGTTTACTGGCTTACCTACGAGGCTGTCGCCAGCGGCAGAAGCAAGGATTGGAGTTGGGCCTACAGATGCAAGCGCAATTCGTGCAGATTCAAAGTTCTGGCCCGAAGAATCGAGCTGAACGAAAACACCAACACCAGCTACAGCGATGTCCATCTCGTTTCGAGGGATGAAGCGTGTGTAAGCTGCTCCAGAGTTTGCAGCAGGTTTTGGTACTTCGATGCTGACGAGTAGTTCGCCCTTACCCAGAACCGTTCGGCTTGGGCCAGTTGAGAAATCTTCAAGAGCAACTTCTCGGTCGCCAGATGGTCCCGAGATTTTTGCAACAGCGCTGTGAACGATGAGTGGGCAGATGCCATCACCAGAAGGAGCTGCGTTGCAGAGGTTTCCACCAAGACCAGCACGAGACTGAATTTGGATTCCACCGATGATGGATGCTCCATCAACAATTCCAGGGTATTCAGCAGCAATTTCGCTGTTGTCGTACACCTGGTAGCAAGGCACGCCTGCGCCAATGCTTAGTCCGTCGCTGCCGACGGAAAGATTCATAAGTTCTGGAATGTTCTTGATGTCGACAACGGCATCTAGCTCCCAGACGTTAGCTCGAGCTTTAACCAGCAGGTCGGTTCCGCCTGCTAGCGGTCGGGCTCGATCACCATGTTCGTCTAACACGGCTACAGCTTCAGCTACCGTGCTTGGGGCAACGTATGCAAACGGGTGCAAGCGCCCTCTCCTTTCGTGTGTTTATTCAGATTATTCGAGCTGGCAACACAGAAATATCAGCAAGAAACCCCGGCACTATTTTTAGTATCCGGGCTGGCCATTCGGGAACCGTACAACTATGAACCCGAGGTGAGCGCGCTCATTATGCCCACAGAGGAGGGATGTCGCAACTGATAAATTGCGATTTGAGTGCCGCGAGAGTTAAGCGAGAAAGCATCTAAACCGATGCTTTTGGCTCACTCGCAACTTGATCAGCTTGCGGATTGGGTTTCAGGGTCGGATTTTTGATTTGGTTTGGACCCGATTCCGAAGCTTCTGATAAGGCGTTGACCGACCAAAACGGTGGCGAGGATGGCGATTGTTCCGCCCACAGTCATAGCGAAGGGTGCATCGAATTGTTGAGCTAGGTAGCCCATCATAAGTCCGCCCAATGCCGATGCTCCCCATGTGAGCTGGTTGATGCTCATCA
>Ga0222718_10003968_pt1 | contig 12464 bp, 11 predicted proteins | sample C33_27DmetaG_FD_165045 | JGI IMG/M metagenome (GOLD analysis project Ga0222718, IMG submission 165045) | Estuarine water microbial communities from San Francisco Bay, California, United States - C33_27D | ecosystem: Environmental > Aquatic > Marine > Unclassified | place: USA: California... | reverse complement strand
AATGGAAACCGTAGATTTCTGGATTCAAAATGGAGCTGAAGTAGATCCTTTCATTTGCACTCCATATGTTGGCAGTCCTATCTTTTATGAATATCAAGATTATCTTCTTCAACAATATGATTCCCGGTTAAAATTTGTCTCTGAGGGAAAATATCATGTGTCTGATGAACAAATGAAAAAATGGAAATTAGAAGCACTTGACAAATTTATGACTGATTGTGGTGACGCAACAAAATATACTGCTACTGTAAGCCAATATTTTACAATCTCAGAACTATTTGCTCTTAAACAGTTTATGTACACTCATGATACTAGACGTTTGTTACAAATGGCTCATCAAAGATATGATGAAACTAAATTAGAACACTGGAAACATAGTTCAAAGTGGAACAAATATTGTGAAATTTGTACATCACATGAAAAATTAAATCAATCAATATCTATTCAACAGAATTAGAATTATGAAACTTGCTGTATTCACTACGGTAAAACCCGATAAAAAAAATCTCCGTATTCAATACTTTGAAATTCTGATTGAAGAATTGAGGAAAAATATACCTGTCCATATTTTATGGATTGTATCACAACCTGACAAATTTCCTACGATTAAAGAAAAAGATCAAAGTATCTACAGTATTCGTGAATTTTCAAATGGATTAGATTTACTAAAAAAAATAGAACCAGATTTAGTTTTGGTAAGTATAAGAAAAGAATCTGTACAATTTGCTGCTAGTTTAGCCTCCAATTTTTTGAAAATTCCTCTTGTAAGCTTTACTGGTGCAAAAATCGATTTTCGTAAAACTGAAGATTTGAAAAAAAATAGAACTATTCAACATTTACTATCAAATCGTGTTCCTACTGATTCAGAATCACAAACACAATTTTTTAGACGAGGTAGATTTTTCTTTTATAAATATACATTTTTAGTTAAAACAAAACTAGCAGTCAAATATAGTTTTTTTAACATAATTAAATCTCTTTTTAATGATTTTTTTATGTATGCTTTTGATAAATCATTACCATTTAGTGATCTACCTGAACTTTATTTATTACATCACGAATCTCAAATGAAACGATTTATTGATCAAGGATTAAATTCTAAAAAAATGATTGTAATTGGGAATCTATTATTAGATCGTATAAATATAAAAAATCATATTCCACACGATTCTTCCTTAAAACAAAATAAAATTCGTGTTTTGATAGTAACTGATTCATTATTTGAACATGGTGTTTGGTCTTTTAACCAAAGGGATGCATTTCTAAAAAAATTGTTTGAGACTTTAAAAGAAGACAACTCAATCAAATTTTCATTAAAAATTCATCCCGTATCTGAAAATGTTGAATATTACAAAAAATTATTATCTGAATTAAAAATTTGTTCAGATATTTATCAATCTGAAGATTTATGGGATTTAATTTATGATTATGATGTTGTTCTATCTTATGGCTATTCTAATGCTCATACTGAAATATCATTTAGTGGAAAAAAATTAATTTTAATAAAAACTCAAACTCCATTTCCAACTATGGATCTAATTGATGAAGGAAAATCATCTGGTCATGTAAAAGAATGTAAGGATATACAAGAATTGAATTCATTGATTCGTGACTTTAAACAAAAAAAGATGATTTTAACCGATGATTTCATACAAGAAAGAGAAAAATTATTTTATAAAAATGACGGAAAATCTGCAAAACGTGGTTCACAAGCAATTCTAAACCTATTGAATATTGATTAGACTATTCTTTGATAAAATAATATGTTCCACCCACACTAACTTGAAGTGAATCATATTTTTCTTTAAAAAATTCTTTTACTGCCTTTTTACTACCTGGAAATGGATCTTCATTATTTTGTTCATCCATTACATCGTCAAAAATTATTACGCCTCCTTTATTTACTCTATCAAATAAAATTTCTAGTACTGATTTATGTGATTCATATAAATCCCCATCAACATGTAATATTGCAATCGGTTTATCTGGATGATTTAACAATGATTCATTAAAGAATCCTTTTGTCAATGATAGATTAATTTTATCTAATGGAATATTTGCTTCTTTTAGAATATTCTTGATAAATTCTTTAGAATATTCATATTTTCCACTTGGCGATTTTGCCCAATCCCCTTTTTTTGGATTTCGAAATGATTTATCTTCATCACTAGGCTCTGGAAAACCTTCAAAACTGTCATATCCAAAAATATGTCTTTGTCCTCCTTCATTTTTATCAAAAAAATAATTTAATGCAGATAGAATAACCATTGAACGTCCACGTCCAATCCCACATTCTACAATATCTCCTGATACGTCTTTGGTCATTTCAAAAAATTTTACCCAATAAACTACATTACCAATATTACCTAAATCTAATTGATGAAATATCTCATCAATCTTAGAATTATGATTAGTCTCAAAATTTTTTACTGGTTTCATTACACGATTTATCAAATCTAGTATAATAAAATTCTAACAAAAGGCTAAATATATTGTTAGAAGGATAATAAATTATTGGAAAACAATCTCAAAAATTCTAATCAGTTTAAGGAACAAGCTAAAAAAATTATTCCTCATCAAACTGGAACATTTAGTAGGGCTGCATCTTCGTATGTAGAAGGAGTTTTTCCAACATATGTAAAGTCTGGAACTGGATCACATTTTACAGATGTGGATGGAAATGAATATCTTGATTATCTAATGGGTCTAGGTCCTATTACTTTAGGCTACAATTACCCTTCAATGAATGAAGCAATAATCAAACAGCTAAATAAAGGAATTTTATTTTCTTTACCTCATACCATTGAAGTTGAACTTTCTGAACTCATTAGTTCTGTAATTCCATATGCAGAAATGGTAAAATTTGAAAAATCTGGATCAAACGCAGTTACTGCAGCAGTTAGGGCAGCAAGAGCTTTTACCAAAAGAGATATGATTGCATATTGTGGTACTGGCGGTGTTTGGCATGATTGGCAAGCAGCAATGGTAAGTAGGGATGGTGGTGTACCTGCTTTTAACAGTGATTTGATCAAAATTTTTGATTATAATGATTCAGATGGACTCGAACAAATTTTTGAAGATAACCCAAATCAAATTGCAGCAATAGTTTTAGAACCTACTCAATTTGAAGAACCAAAAAATGGTTTTTTACAAAAAGTAAGAAAAATTGCTAATGCAAATGATTCGTTGTTAGTATTAGATGAAATTGTAACTGGTTTTAGATTTGATCTGGCAGGAGCACAGAAATATTTTGACATTAAAGGTGATCTTGTCTGTTTTGGTAAAGGAATGGCAAATGGTTTACCCCTTTCAGCAATTACTGGAACTAGTGAATTTATGAGGACTTTTGATGATCTATGGGTTTCATCAACAAATAACAGTGAAACTCTGTCTTTAGCTGGAACTAAAGCTGTTATTGCAGAAATGAAAGAAAAAAATACAATCTCTCATTGTTGGAGAATGGGAAAAATTTTATTTGATGGTTGGAATAAAATTGCAGAAAAAAGCAACGTTAATGCAAAAATGACTGGTTATCCTATTCGTATGGATCTAAAATGTTTTGACAATTCTCATGTTGAATCTCTATCTATGAAATCTTTGATTTCGCAAGAAATGGTAAAACAAAATGTATTCATGTCGATATTGGGAGCATCTTACATCTGTTATTCACATTCTGAAGAAGATATACAAAAAACCCTTGAATCTTTTGAGAATGCATGTAATTTTATAAATAAAAAGATACAAAATAATGATTATGAAAAATATCTTGATGGCCCTCTACCACAAACAATCTGGTCAATGAAATTACCCTCGATCAAAAGGCATAATTAAACAAAAAACTTATGATAATTAGAAAACTAAAGGAGAAATTTTGAACAGTTCTAGTGAAATAACAATAGAAAATAAAACTATAGGAAAAAATAATCCGTGTTATGTAATAGCTGAAATTGGAGTAAATCATAATGGGGATTTAGCTCTAGCAAAAAAATTAATTGATGCTTCAGTTGAATGTGGTGTTGATGCAGTCAAATTTCAAAAAAGGGATCTTGAAAGTTTATACCGAAAAGATGCATTAGATAATCCTAACTCTGAAAGTCAAGGATTTGAAATACTTCTTGCTGAACTCAAAGAGATTGAATTAAGTAAAAAAGATTATTTTGAAATTATTGATTATTGTAAAGAGAAAAAAATTACATTTCTATGTACTCCTTGGGATCATTCTAGTGTTGATTTTCTTGAAGAACTCAAAACACCTGCTTACAAAATTGCTTCTGGTGATATGACTAATTTCCCTCTCATAAACTACATTGCCAAAACAAAAAAACCCATGATAATTTCTACTGGAATGTCTACTTTGGAAGAAGTTGATAGGATGGTTTCATTTGTAAAATCAAAACATATGCCATTTGTAATTCTTCACACTAACAGTACTTATCCTTCTCCTGTTGATTCGCTAAATCTAAATTTAATCCCATTCTATTTTCAAAAATTTGATATTTTAGTTGGATTTAGTGGTCATGAAACTGGAATTATTGGTAGTTTAACTGCTGCAAATATGGGTTCTGTGATAATTGAACGTCATATTACACTTGATAAAACTATGAAAGGCTTAGATCATTCATCTTCCCTTGAACCTAATGAATTTAAAAATTTGGTAGATCAAATACGATTATCAGAAAAAGCTAAAGGAAAAGCAATTAAAAAAATGACAAGGGCAGAAGTATTGCAACGAGAAGTTGTTTCAAAAAGTTTGATATCTACAGAAGATATGGAAATAGGGGAGATCTTTTCTGAAAAAAATATTGAAGTCAAAGGCCCAGAAAGAGGCTTATCTGCACAGTTTTACTATGATATTATTGGAAAAAATACTAAGAGAAAAATAAAAAAAGGTGAATATTTACTTGATGAAGATTTGTAACTTCAAAAATTAACATATATCTAACACATTTTTTTAACACTAGAAGTGAAACAAAAAGTTTGTAGAATGTGTAAATCTCATCAACTTCAAAAATTTTTAGATCTAGATTATACTGCACTTTCAGATAATTTTTTAAAAGAAGAACAACTAGATGAACCTGAAATATTTTTCCCACTATCTGTTTACTCTTGTTTGAATTGTGGATTAAGCCAATTGGGATACGTTGTTTCTCCCGAGCTTATGTTTAATGAAAACTATCCTTATGATTCATCAACTACAAAAACTGGTACTACTCATTTTACAAATATGGGAATGAGCATTTGTAAACGATTTAACTTAAAATCTGATTCACTAGTGATAGATGTGGGTAGTAATGCAGGTGTTTTACTAACTGGTTTTAAATCTCAGGGCATGAAAGTTTTAGGCATTGAACCTTCTTCAAATATAGCTAAAATTGCAATAAACAGCAAAATTGATACTATGATAGATTTTTTCTCAGAAAAATTAGTAAAAAAAATTATTAAACAATATGGAAATGCATCAGTTATTACTGGCACTAATGTATTTGCACATATCAATGATCTAGATGATTTCATGAAAACTTGTGATCATCTTCTATTAGATGATGGAATAATTGTAATTGAAGCTCCTTACTTATTGAATTTAATTGAAAATTTGGAATATGATACAATATATCATGAACATTTATCTTACATTTCAGTAAAACCTATGATTGAATTTTGTAAAAAATTTAATTTTGAATTATTTGATGTTGAAGAACATAAAATTCATGGTGGAACATTAAGATATTTTATTGGACGAAAAAACAAACAAAAAATTTCAGAAAATGTTTCTAAATTTATAAAATTAGAATCTGACAAACAAGTATACTCTGAAAAAAAACTTCAGTCTTTTTCTGAATCTGTAAAGAATCATAGAAATAGTTTGCAACAATTATTACATGATTTAAAGAAAAATGGGAAAAAAATTGTTGCAATTAGTGCACCTGCAAAAGGAAATACCTTGTTAAATTATTGCAAAATTGGTCCTGAATTATTAGACTATGTAACAGAACGTAATCCCCTCAAAATTGGTAAATACACTCCTGGAATGCATATTCCAGTATTTTCCGATGATGAATTATTGAAAAATCCACCTGATTATGCATTAATTCTAGCTTGGAATTTTGCTGATGAAATAATAAAAAATAATTCTGAATATCAAAGAAATGGAGGGAAATTCATTATTCCTATACCAAAACCTGTCATTATTTGAGAAAGATTACCTTTCTTTTAACAGATGATTCTCTGATTGAATCCATGATCAAAGATTGATCTAACAAATCTTTTTCAAAATTACCCTTTTTCTTACCTTGAATTACATCAGTAAATCCTTCTATTGCTAATTGAAATTGGTTAACCGGTTTTATTCTAACATCTTTAATTTTGTCATTCTTATGTAATTTGACTGAAACTGATGTTTTATTTTTTACATTAAAAGCTCTTTCAGATACTATAGTTCCTCTTTCACCCCATATTTCATATGTGGATTGAAAATAATTTTTATATCCAAATGAAAAATTTGTGATTTTATTTTTTGGATATGTTAGTATAACATGTCCACATTCATCAATTTTTGAATTTTTATCGATTTCTAAATTTGAATAAACCGATACAGGCATATTTTTAAAGATAAATTGACTTGCAGCAACTAAATAACAACCAACATCATTTAATGACCCTCCGCCAAGTTTTTTGTTAAATCTAAAGTTTTGTTTAGTTTTTTGTAAATTAAATCCATATTTTCCATGAAAAGAATTTACATTGCCTATGAAATTTTTGTTGATCATATCTATAATTTTTTTATGTTGTGGATGAAATTTAAAAACAAAATTTTCCATAATTCTTACATCGTTTTTTTTACATTCTTTTATCATTTTTTTTGCAGAATCTTTTGAAATTGTGGCAGATTTTTCACATAAAATATGCTTTCCAAATTTAGCGGCCTTCAATACCCATTTTTCATGTAAACTAATTGGCAATGAAATGTAAACTGCATCAATTTTGTCATTTTCTAAAACTTCTTCATAACTTCCAAATTCTGGAATTGAAAATTGTTTTGCAAATCTTTTTGCTTTTAAATTACTTCTACTTCCTAGACTTTGTAGTGTTGAATTTTTACTATTTTTTATAGCCAGAATGCCTGATTTTTTGGCAATTTCAGAACAACCTATAACTCCAAATTTCATTTTCAGATTCATTTCCTATCTTAAAGTAATTTTTAACTTCTATATCAATAAGAATATTCTACTTTAACTCAAACGAATTGATATCCTGAATTCTAAATGTATCTTCTTCATAACCTGTACCTTTTCTACTCTTTGATGTAAATACTAAACATTCTGCATCACCATCAATTGCTTCAATAGAATGATAGTATAATGGTGGAAATAATACCATGTCCATATTCTCTAATTCTTGAGTTTCAATTTGTGAATTATTTTTTGATAAATCTTTTCCTATCACTCGAATTTTTCCATTTGTAACTAACGTGTATTGTTTTTGTTCTTTATGATAATGCTTTCCTCTAACCGCACCTTCTTTACTTTTTAAAAAACCTATATGATGAATGTCTTCATCTGTTAAATAATCCCATATGGAGCCTCTTTCATCTTCAAAGGCTGGTTTTATCTTCTGAACTTCCATTATTTTTTACTCAGATTCTCCTCATAAAAATTTTCTATATGATTCATGATTTTGTATCTGTATTCAAGATGATATAATATGATGTTTAAAGATGATAACATTCAATAAAATGCTGTGTTATAGATTTTTCATTAACAATGATTTTAGGAATGAAGGTGCGTAAGCATGATGTATTTGAAATGCTAAAATTTAATCCCCGAATTCTAGAATTTCATTTTTCTGATAGTGATTTGAATCTTGAGCTAGATGGAACTTTTGAACAAAAATTAATGGTTCATTGTTTTGAATATTTTGATAGAAAAATTGTAGATATGGTAAGTCTAAACGAGACAAACCAAATTCATTCACGTGAACATAGTATTTCCTTAATTCAAAAAGCTATTGATAAAACAGCTGAATTAAGCAAACAATTTTCAGGAAAACCTAGCATAATTGTACATCCTGGTGGATATTCTTTAAATGATTTATCTTTAAATGAGATTCAAAAAATGAAAGATATGTTGGTAGACTCTGTAAACCAATTAGATATTTCAAAAGTAAATCTTTTGTTAGAGAATATGCCTCCGTATGGGTGGTTTTATGGTGGTCGATGGAATAGTAATATTTTCTTAGACGCTAATGATCTAGTAAAATATTGTAACGAAACAAATCTAAATGTATGTTTTGATTTATGTCATTCTCAACTCTATTGTAATAAAGTTAGTATCTCTCTAATTGACGAATTGAAGAAATTAGAAAATTTTACTGTACATTATCATCTTTCAGATGCTGAAGGTGCTGAAGGGGAAGGACTACAATTTGGAGAAGGGGATTTACCTTTTGATAAAGTAATTCCAATCTTAAATAAATATGAGGATAAAAGTTTTGCAATAGAAGTTTGGAAAGGACATGAACATGGAGGAAAAGGCTTCAAATATTTCCTTGACAAACTTACTGAAAATGGATTAATGATACAATGACTAAAGCTCTAATTACTGGCGTTACAGGACAGGATGGAACCTACTTAGCAGATTTCCTTCTAAAAAAAGGATATGATGTTGTTGGAACTTTTAGAAGAACAAGCCATACATCTTTAGAAAGATTAGAACAATTTGATATCATTGATAAGGTTGATTTAGTTAAAATGGATCTTACTGATCAAATTTCTATAAATAAAATTATTAAAAATACACAAGCAGATGAGATCTATAATTTAGCCGCTCAGTCTTTTGTAGGTGTTTCTTTTGATCAACCTATTTTAACTTCCAATGTAAATGCATTAGGAGCCCTTAGCATTTTTGATTCTGTAAAAGAATTTAGTCCTCACTCTAAAGTCTATCAAGCATCATCAAGTGAAATGTTTGGAAATTCAAATGAGATAAAAAATGAATCTTCTAGAATGAATCCCGCTAGTCCTTATGGTGTTTCAAAGGTATTTGCACATAAAACTGCTCAACATTATAGAACTGCATATGATCTTTTTATCACATGTGGAATATTGTTTAATCATGAAAGTCCTTTTAGAGGATTAGAATTTGTCACAAGAAAAATTACTTATAATTTAGCTAGAATAAAAGATAAGAAAAAAGATAAACTCATTTTAGGAAATATTAAAGCTAAACGTGATTGGGGATTTGCAGGTGACTATGTTCAAGCAATGTGGTTAATGCTGCAACAAAAAAATCCTTCTGATTATGTGATTTCTACAGGAAAATCTCATTCTGTTGAAGAATTTGTAGAAAAGGCTTTTGAAATTGCTGGATTAGAAAATTGGGAGAATTATATTGAAATCGATCAACAACTAATTCGACCTCAAGATATTGATAATTTGATAGGTGATTCTTCAATGGCCCAAAGAGAACTAAATTGGAAGCCTTCTGTGTCTTATGATTCTCTAGTTGAATTAATGGTCAACACCGATCAAGAATTTTACGAAAAATATCATAATTTCTAATTTCAAGGAAATTAACATATATTGTTTAAATTCTATTTTTTTTCATGAGTAATTTTGATGTATTTATTCCTGTAAGATTGTCCAATACTAGATTACCAAACAAAGCTATGAAATTGATTGATGGAAAACCAATAATTCTGTATTTAATTGACCGAATTAAAAAATCAAAAAAAATCCGTAATGTAATTGTGTGTACTACTACAAATGAATCTGAATCTCCTTTAGTTTCATTATTAGAAAAAAATAATATTCTTGTATTTCGTGGTGATGAAAAAGATATTTTAAATCGTTATCTTGAAGCTTCAAAAAAATTTGATACAGATTTTATAATTAGCGTAGATGGAGATGATATTTACACAGATCCTTCATATATTGACAAAATAGTTTCAATTTTTGAAAAAAACAATCCTGATTATATAGACATGGTAAATTTCCCATTTGGTATTGCTTCTGTAGGAATTAAAGTTTCAGCTTTGGAAAAAATTTGTAAAATAAAGACTACTGATAATACTGAAACCGGGTATAGATTGTTTTTTACTGAAAATAAAATTTTTGATATATTTGAATTAAAACCTTCAGATGATCTACAATATCCAAAAAACTTGCGTCTTACTCTGGACTATGAAGAAGATCTTATCTTGGCAAAAAAAATTCTTGGTACATTAGGAAATGATTTTCATCTTTCTGATATCTTAAATTTGTATGAAAACACTCCAAAATTGTTAGAAATTACTGAAAATTTAGACAAAAAATACAAACTACATTGGGATAGTAATGTTGCTGATACTTCCATAAGGGATATTTAGTAGAATCTAGAACTCTTCATAATCTTGAAAATTCTTGTAGTTGGATTAGGCTCAATGGGTAAAAGGAGAGTAAGAAATCTTCTAAAGCTTGGATACTCTGATATCATTGGATTTGATCCTAGAACCGATCGTAGGAAAGAATCTAATCAAAAATATAAAATTCAAACTTTTTCATCTATAGAAGAAAGTTTGAGTTATGATCCAAAAATAATGATTATTTCAACTCCTCCTGATTTACATTACACATATGCAAATATTGCAATTCAAAACAACATTCATTTTTTCACTGAAGTTAATCTCTCATCAACTGATGTTAAAAAAATTATTCAAAAATTAAAGAAAAAAAAATCTCTTGTTGGAGTTCCTTCATGCACTACATTATACAATCCAGTAGTAAAAGAATTATCAAAGATTATCAAAAAAGCATCAACAGGGAAAATTCTTACAGTTCATCATCATTTTGGACACTATTTGCCCAATTGGCATCCTTGGGAAGATTATAGAAAATTCTATGTTTCTAAAAAAGAAACTGGTGCTGCACGTGAAGTTGTTCCATTTGAATTAATTTGGATGACTCACTTATTTTCAGGAATAAAATCAGTTTATGGTAGAATTGACAAAATCTCAAAATTAAAAACAAACATTGATGACATTTATGAAATCTTAATTGAATTCAAGAATGGAATTCGCTGTGTATTGATTATTGATGTTATATCCAGACCTGCATTTAGTGAAACAAAAATTGTTACCGAAAAAGGCGCCATTTTATGTGATCATAATAGTGGTATTATAAAACAAAATTTTGGTTCCAAATGGATTTCTAAAAAATTGAACATGGGTGAAGTTGCCAAAGGATACAAAGGAAATACAGGTTCTGAAACTCTTTATGAAGAAGAATTGAATTCATTTTTTAATTCTATTTTTAAAAAGAAAAAATACCCTTTATCATATAATGATGAACTAAAAATTCTAAAAGTCCTAGATTCTATAGAAAAAAGTAATGAGAAAGGCAAGAAAATTTTCATTAAATAAAATTTTTTCTGAATTTATATATCTCAGATAAATTTCTTAATGTTATGAAACCAAATGTAATTTTTATTTTAATTGATTCTTTGCGTTCTGACAAATGTCATGGAAAAAATAAAACGTCGATTACACCTAATATTGATAATTTAATTGAGAAAGGAGTTTACTTTGAACAGACGATAAGTTCTGCACCTGCAACGGCGGTGGCAATGAGTAGTATATTCACAGGTTTGTATCCGTTTAAAACTGGAATGGGAACTGATGGATACCATAAACTAAATCCAAAAATTCGTAGCTACATCAAAATATTAAAAGAAAATGGATATCATACATATGCTACTGCTCCAGATATTGCTTCAGATTTTGGATTGACTTGTGATTTTGAAAATAATGATTCATCATACAATAATTATTTTAGTTTGTTTGCAGGATTAGGAGATCAAGTAATAAACAAGATTAAATCTGGATTGTCTGATTCTCCTTGGTTTTTCTATCTTCATATTTTTGATTTACACACTCCAGTGATTGTCCCAGAAAATTTTGATAAGAAAGAATTTGGTGATAGTCAATATGAAAAGATGGTATCAGCAATTGATTCTTGGTTGGGTACTCTTTTACAAGCTATTGATCAAACAAATACAATTGTAATTTTAACAGCTGATCATGGGGAGTATATACCAATAATTAACAAAAATAATGTTCCAGTAAGTTTAGAATCAAGTTCAACTGAACAGAAACTTTGGGAATTGGGGAATAAAATTCCTTCAAATCTGTATCCTCTTAAACGTAAATTAGGTAGTGTAATACGTGGTACCAGGAAAAAAATAAAATCTTCAAAGATTAGTGATCTAAATTTATCACCATATGAAAAAAGAATCCTACTTGATACTCGTATGGGGGAAGGTCACAGATTATTTGAGGATCTAATACGAGTTCCTTTAATTTTCCATGGAGGAAATATTGGTCAATCAAAAATTATTTCTCAACAAGTTAGGCAAATTGATATTTTTCCAACTCTTTTAGACATAATTGGAGTAAAAAATGAAGTAGATGTAGATGGTCAAAGTTTGGTTCCT
>Ga0222718_10003967_pt1 | contig 12464 bp, 23 predicted proteins | sample C33_27DmetaG_FD_165045 | JGI IMG/M metagenome (GOLD analysis project Ga0222718, IMG submission 165045) | Estuarine water microbial communities from San Francisco Bay, California, United States - C33_27D | ecosystem: Environmental > Aquatic > Marine > Unclassified | place: USA: California... | reverse complement strand
ATCTGGAGGTGAGATTCAGGGGCTCACCTATGCACTTGATGAACTTCACGCCCTGCTACAGAAGGTTAATTATGACGACGACTCTGATAGTACCTGACTACATCCTCGCGCAACGTGAGGCAAAAAAGAAAGCCGAAGAGGCTGCAAAACAAAAAACCCTAAAAGAAAGAATTCCGCAACCCACTGGTTGGCGTTTGCTCGTCATGCCGTATATGGGTCGTGAGAAGACTGAAGGTGGGGTTTATGTACCTGATCAAGCAAGAGAGCGTGAGGCACGAGCCACTGTCGTAGCTTATGTACTGAAGGTAGGACCTTTGGCATATAAGGACGCGGATAAGTTTGGCGAGGCTGGACCGTGGTGTTCTGAGGGTGATTGGGTATGTATCGGAAGGTATGCTGGTTCTCGATTCCAGATTGAGGGTGGCGAAGTCCGGATTATTAACGATGATGAAGTCATCGCAACCATCGTCGATCCAGACGATATAAAAACATACGGAGCTTAGTATGCAAGAAGAACTACCCGAAAAAGAAGAACTAGAGGTTATTGCCGAGGACGAAGAAGGTGGTGAGGTTGAAGAGCAAAAGGAAGAGCTCAAGGCGGAAGACCAAGCAGAGTCTAAGGACGATGATGATGAATTAGAGAATTATTCCGAGTCTGTTCAGCGCCGTATTCGTAAGCTTACAAGTAAGTATCGTGAAGAAGAGCGGCAGAGACAGGCGGCTATTGAGTACGCTGAAGCGGTAAAAAAACAAAATGATGAGCTACAGCATCGTCTAACAAAATTAGATGAGTCTTATGTTGGTGAGTTTGGGACGCGGTTAGAGTCTCAGGTGATAGCAGCAAAAGAAGCTTACAGAAAAGCTCATGACGAGGGTGATGTTGACGCCATGTTTGAGGCGCAAGAAAACATCAGTCGTCTTGCCATGGAGCGGTCTCGCTACGATCAAATCAAACAACGTAATGAGGCAGCACCCGCCCGTCAACAAGCTCCTCAAGAAGTCCCAGCACAAGCTCCACAAAGAGCGGCGCCGGCTAGGCCAGATCCAAAAGCTGAGGCTTGGGCGGAAAAGAACAACTGGTTTGGGCAAGATCAGACCATGACATATGCTGCTTTTGGCATACATCGTCAATTAATTGAGGATGAGGGGTTTGACCCAACGTCCGATGAGTACTATACTGAGTTAGATCGCAGAGTCCGTGTTGAGTTTCCACACAAGTTTCAGAACTCAAGACGGGATGCGGGACCCAGAGTCGCTTCTGCTGAGTCCACGGCTTCTAAGTCGTCATCCAAGGGGCGCAGAACAGTTAAGTTGACTCCTTCGCAAATATCAATTGCGAAACGTCTGAATGTTCCGCTTGAAGAATATGCAAAGTATGTGAAGGATTAAAACAATGGCTGATAGAACAACTCGCGAAGCAACAACTCGCGCAAAAACTACACGGCGTAAGCCGTGGACACCGCCTTCTAAGTTGGAGGCACCGGAAGCACCAGCAGGTTACAAGCATCGTTGGATTCGTACATCCCTTCGTGGTGAAGATGACAAGTTGAATGTGAATGCAAAGATCCGGGAAGGGTGGGAACCAGTAAGGGCAGAAGAATATCCTGAACTGGCCGACCGTTATCCAACAATTGAAGATGGTAAACATGCTGGAGTTATCGGAGTAGGCGGACTAATGCTTGCTCGAATTCCAGAAGAAACGGTAGATGAAAGAACTGAATATTACCGGGAGCAGACCCGCAATCAAATGAAAGCCGTGGACGATAACCTGATGAGGGAACAACACCCCTCAATGCCGATTCATAATGAACGGAAAAGTCGTGTATCATTCGGGGGCAAGGACTAACCCCCACACTTGATAAGGAGTAAGCAATGGCAAACACTAATGTTGCCTTCGGCCTCAAGCCGATAAATACTGCCGGTAGCACACCTGCTACTAGCGGTACAAACGCATACTTCATCGACAGCAGCGCAAGCGCGATCTATCAGGGGTCAATGGTGAAAGCGGATAACGGTGGTGAAATCGTTATTTGTTCTGCATCCGGAGACACTGAAGCTCCCGTAGGCGTATTCGCTGGCTGTGAGTATGTTTCTTCCGTGACTGGTAAAAAGGTCTTTTCAAATTATTGGCCCGGTTCGGGTGCGAACACAAACTTCGATATTATCGGATATGTGTACGACAACCCGATGCAGCGCTTTATAATTGCAACAGACGCTACCATCACAGACAAAGCTACTGCTGTAGCTGCCATTTTTGAGAACTCACAGTTCGCAAATGGTGCAAGCGGCAGCACAACCACTGGCATTTCTAGCGCGCAACTCGATGTCGCAACTCTTGATTCATCAAATACCTCTCTTCCTTTGAAGATCGTTGGTATTCTTGATGACGTTGAGAACCAAGACTTCGCAGCCGCTGGTATTCCTATGATTGTGATGCTTAATAACCACGCACTGCTTCAGGCTGATTCTGAAGCGGCAATCGCTTAAGGGAGTTTAGATATGGCTATTTCTCGCGCACAACTCGCCAAAGAACTAGAGCCCGGTCTAAATGCTCTCTTTGGTATGGAATACAACCGGTACGAGAACCAGCATTCCGAAATCTTCGACACAGAGTCATCTGACCGTGCGTTTGAAGAAGAGGTGATGTTGTCTGGATTCGGGGCTGCACCGACTAAAGGTGAAGGCACAGGTGTATCATATGATGATGCACAAGAAGCCTACACTGCTCGGTACAACCACGAGACAGTTGCTATGGCCTTCTCAATTACTGAGGAAGCTGTAGAAGACAATCTTTATGATCGTCTGGCATCTCGTTACACTCGTGCCCTCGCTCGTTCGATGGCACACACAAAGCAGGTTAAAGCTGCGGCTATCCTGAACAACGCATTCTCTGCCGGCGCATTTGCTGGTGGTGACGGTGTTGCTCTGTGTGACGCATCACACCCGCTTACATCTGGCGGTACTTTTGCCAACGAGCCAGCAGTAGCTGCTGATTTGAACGAAACTTCCTTGGAAGACGCTCTTATCAACATCGCTGGCTTTGTGGATGAGCGCGGCCTGATTGTTGCCCTCCGTGGCATGAAGCTGATCATTCCTCGCCAGCTTCAGTTTGTTGCCGAGCGTTTGCTTGTATCAAACCTTCGGGTTGGTACAGCCGACAACGACATCAACGCCATCAAGTCTTCAGGAATGCTGCCAGAAGGTTATGTAGTCAACGACTTCCTAACCGACACTGACGCCTTCTTCATCAAGACTGATGCGCCAAACGGCTTCAAGCACTTTGAGCGCATGGCTTTGTCAACTGCAATGGATCCAGACTTCGACACTGGCAACATGCGGTTTAAAGCTCGTGAGCGTTACAGCTTCGGCTTCTCAGACCCACGCACTGTGTTCGGTTCACCGGGCGCATAAGCGTAGGCAAAATGAGTACGAAAGGGCGGCTTCCATGCCGCCCTTTTTTGTTGTATAGTAAGTTATCCCTGACAGCCACATGGTGTGGCTGACACTAGCCACGACAGGAGATCTAAATGGCTCTTTCTACTTTTTCAGGACCAGTACGTTCAAACGCTGGATTCCAAATTCCCGTTGTAACTACCGCAAATCTGCCAGCTTTTGGCGATGTTGCTGTTGGAACAGCTTATATGGTCAGCGACAACGGCGCGGGCAACAACGAGTATTGCATCGTAATCAACACAGGTGCTGCTTGGGTAACTGCTGTTGGTGCTGCTCTTAGCTAATAGGAGGTTCAGATGGCTGGTCCATTAAAAGCCTATTCAGCTACAGCGACAGGTGATGTCGGCCCCGGTCGATCTCGTTTACGCTCTGTTGGCTGTTACATTGCTTCGGGTGTAGCTTCGTTTACGCTAAAAAATGGCTCCGCGTCAGGAGAGACTCTGCTTACTCAGACTCTTCCCGCTGGGTACAATGAAGTATATATCCCCGATGATGGCATTATTGCCACTGAGGGGGTGCATGTTTCTGCGATTAGCGGCTCGACAACACTGACTATTTTTCTGGCCTAGTAATGGCTGGTAATGAAGTCACCGCAAAACACTTACACGCTTCCGGAGTTCTCGCGAACTGCCGGGGGCGTTTTAAAGGTTTTATAGTAAACCACGGCAGCGGGACATCTGGAAACATCATATTGTACGACAATGATTCTGCCGCTTCTGGATCTGTTGTACTGGAAGTAGATGAAAAAAGTGTAGGTACTTTTGGTATGCGGATACCGGGTGACGGCATTATATTTCAAGATGGCTTATATGTGACTCTACCTGCAAATACTTCTATAACTGTGTTCATTCAGTTAGGAGGTCGTTGATGGCGACAAAAAAGAAAAAATCTGTTAGTCTATCAGTTAAACGCGGTGAGAAGCTGCCAGCATCTCAAGGTGCTGGATTAACTGCCAAAGGCCGCGCTAAGTACAACCGGGCCACGGGTTCAAAACTCAAGGCACCGCAGCCGGGCGGCGGCAAGCGCAAGAAATCTTACTGTTCTAGGTCAGCCGGGCAAATGAAGATGCACGGTATTAGTTGTAGCAAAACCCCTAAAAAGCGTATTTGCGCTGCGAGAAGAAGATGGAAGTGCTAATGGACAACAAACTCATTGCCGGAGCGTTGCTGGCTTTTCTAGGCTGGCTTGGGGTTTCAATCATGGATTTAAAAACCGACACGGCAGTTATCGCTGTGAAGGTAGACAAAAACCACGAGATACTAACTGTCTTGTGGGGTGATTACTTGGAGAAAAGAAATGGCAATCTCGCGAGGCTCGATGTCAAAACAAATCAGTAAACCGGGGTCTAAAAAAGATGCATGTTACAGCAAGGTTAAGCGCCGTTATAAGGTCTTCCCGTCAGCGTATGCAAGCGGGGCAATCGCCAAGTGCCGTAAAGTCGGTGCAGCCAACTGGGGCAACAAAACAAAGAAAGCAGCAGGCGGAACCTACAAGTACCGTACAACCAAACTATATTGATAGTGGGCAAGTAAAACTGAAGCCGTGGTAGAATTTTTATTAACAGTATATTTGGGGGGTCAATTAATAGATCAAACACAGCGGTTCGCGGACATAGATAAGTGTATCTATTTTGCTGAACGGTTATCGAAGCAACCATCGGTGCCTATTACTGACGGAAGGAGGGCAAAAATAGTAGCTATTTGTAAACCTATACCGAAGAGATAAAGATGCCGATTGCAGAAATTTTAACAGGTATTGCTTTGGTTCAGCAGTCTGTTGCTTTCATAAAAAACAACATCAGCACTGCTAAAGACATAGGTGAAATAGCTGGTCAAATTGATGATCTTTTTCGTGGAGAGAAAGAAGCGCAACAGGCTAGAAATAAGAAAGCGGGTGGCGGTTTAGGCGATCAGTTTGGTGTAGACACTGTTGCAAAAGAAATGATAGACGCCAAAATTGCGGCGGAAAAGTTACAAGAAGTGGCTACTTTAGTGGACATGAGGTTTGGTCCCGGAACGTGGAAGGGCATTGTTGCTGAAAGAGCTAAACGAATTCAAGAAGCCAGAGAGGCAGCGGCGGCTGAACGCAGGAGAAAGCTGCAAGAAGCCAGAGAATTTGAAGAGATGATGAAGCAGATAACTCTCGTCGTGGCAATCGCAACAGTGTCTATAGGTTTATTTATTTATTTATTTGCAGTTGTTTTGTAGGTATGACTGAGACATGGCAGTACGAAAAACTAAAAAGGGCGCGGCCCTTAAGAGATGGTTCAAAGAAGAATGGAAGGATGTTCGCACCGGGAAAGCGTGTGGGCGTGGCAAGGGTGAGAAACGGGGTACTCCATATTGCCGCCCCTCCAAGCGTGTTTCTGCTAAGACCCCTAAAACATCATCAGAAATGACAACCGCTGAAAAACGTAGTAGAATATCGCAGAAGAAACGTCTTGGTCAACCGGCTGGCAAGCCACGCCGTGTAAAGCCACTGAAAAGGAAAAAGTAAATGGCAACCTCGGGTACAACTAGCTTCGAGCTTGATGTAGCAGAAATCATCGAAGAGGCTTACGAGCGTTGTGGCTTGGAAGCCCGCACTGGGTATGACTTTAAAACAGCGCGTCGTTCATTAAATCTTATGTTCGCGGATTGGGCTAATCGCGGTGTCAATCTTTGGACTGTAAAACAAGGCACACAAGCGCTGACCGCTGGGACAGCTACATATGCTTTTAGTGACGATTACACAGATCTTCTTGAGGTTGTCCTCCGTAGGGGTGGGGTCGATTATGAGCTAGGAAGAATGTCTAGAGGAGAGTATTTAACGCTGCCCAACAAAATAACTCAGGGGCGCCCTAGCCAGTATTTTTTTAATCGGCAAACTATTCCAGAAATAACACTTTGGGCGACACCAGATAGTTCAACCGATACATTGATTTATTATTATGTGAAGCGTATTGAAGATGCAGCTACACTGGTAAACACGACAGACGCCCCTTTCCGTTTTTTGCCTTGTATGATTGCCGGGCTGGCTTATTATATTGCAATGAAAAAAGCCCCTGAACGGATTCAGCTATTGAAAGCTGTGTATGAAGAAGAATTCCAACGTGCGGCGGATGAAGATGAAGATCGTGTGCCGTTAAAACTACAGCCGAGCATACAGTATTTACGGGTTAACTAATGGCTAAATATGCGTCTGGTAAAAATGCTTGGGGAATCTCGGATCGATCCGGGTTTAGATACCGTTTGGCTGAAATGGTAAAAGAGTGGAATGGTTTGAAAGTTGGCCCAGACGAGTATGAGCCTAAACATGAGCAGCTAGAGCCAATTACTCCGGGCCCAGATCCACAGGCATTGTTTGAGCCACGACCGAATCAAAGAACAGAATCAGCGGTAGAGTCCCTCCTACCGCTGAACCCTTTCCAAAGCAGTGCTCAAGGCAGTGCAGTAATTACCGTGTATGAAAAAGCGCATAGTAGAGTCACTGCAAGTATTGTGCGCTTTCGAGATGTAGCTGGATTTGATGGTTTTACAAAAGCAGTAATTGAACAGGCAACTGGGTATGTTATAACAGTTATTAGTACAGACAGCTATACATTTACCGCAGCGTCAGGAACTGCTACAACAGGGAATCAACGGGGTGGCGGCGGCACAGCCACAGCAGGTCCGGTGACATTGGTGATATAAATGAGTTTTACATACGCACAACTACAGACTTCTATTCAGGACTTCACAGAGAACTCTGAAACGTCTTTTGTAACGAACCTGCCGGTATTTATCCGTGGTGCAGAAGACCGTATCTTTACGCTTGTTGATCTTGAGTTATTCCGTAAGAACGCCACAGCCCAGCTTACCGTTGGTGACCCTTATCTTAGTGTGCCTACTGATTATCTGGCTCCGTTCTCGTTCCAGATTACCACCACGAATTACAAAGAGTTTCTTGAAAACAAGGATGTGAACTTCGTGCAGCAGTACGCTGTCGATGCGGGCATTAATACGACACCTAAGTATTACAGCGTGTTTGACGTAAATAACTTCATCGTTGGCCCAACCCCTAACTTAGCTTATGACGTAGAATTGCATTATTATTATCGTCCAGCCAGCATCACCGCCGGGGCGGCTTCTGGCACATCTTGGCTTAGTGAGAATGCCCCGAATGCTCTTCTTTACGGTTCGCTAGTAGAAGCGTATACTTACATGAAAGGTGAGCAAGACATGATGCAGTTGTATGAGCAGCGTTTTGCTCAAGAAATGCAACGGCTAAAAGATTTGGGTGAAGCTAGAGAGAATAGCGATGCCTACAGGAGAGGTCTACCTGATAGGCCACGCACATAAACAGGAGTAAAGAACGATGGCAACATCAAACGCAGCAACCACCTATCTGGAGAGACGGATTCTTGACTATCTGTTCAAGAACGACTCACTCTCCTTTGCTTCGCCGGGCAATGATCTTTATGTCGGCCTAGCTACCGCTATCACTGATGTGGAGACAGGAACCGTAACAGAGGTTCAGGTCGATACTGACGATGCAAATTACACACGCAAGCGCGTTGTAGCGGCGGACTGGAAACAGTCAACTTCTACACTGGCTCGTGGTATTGGAACAACAGACACTGAAATCCAGATCACAGACGCAGAGGCATTTCCGACATCAGGCACCATCGTGATTGATGACGAGACCATCACCTACACAGGCAAAGATGGCACAGCTAATGCGGATGTTGACGGAGCAGTCAGTGCTTCAGCCAACGTGGTTCTGGATGGAAACAACGGAACAATCACTGTTGGTATGATTGTAACAGGCACTGGCATTAGCGGCACAGTAAAAGTTCTGACAGTCACCTCACAGCAAGCAATTGTTCTGGACACAGCAGTTACGCTGGCCGATGACACACTGCTAAACTTTAACGGTGTAAATACCTTGACAGGTTGTACACGCGGAACATCAAGCACAACAGCGGTTAACCACGTTACGGCTGACGTAAACGGTGCGGTTTCTGCTTCTACCACAGTGATAATGGACAACGTGTTCGGCACCTTGGTAGTTGGCGCTCGTATTCGCGGCACAGGTATTACTGGCCCAGTTCATGTGGCTTCTATCACTGCACAGGTCGGCGCAATCGCCGGTACAGCTACAGTGGTTCTGGATACAGCCGTCACAATCTCTGACGATGTAGCAGTGACCTTTGATGCAGAGTCTATTGTTTGTGATCAGCAGCAGGTGATTAACGACAACAACATCGAGTTTCCAGCAGCAGCCGGTACAGCGGCTACATACACTGTTACTCACGCTTTTGTGGCTGATGGTGATATTGCTACAGCCAATGTCAACGGAGCGACAACCGCATCAAAAACTGTGGTTTTGGATGGCAACGTAGGCACAATTGCTGTTGGCGACATTGTAACTGGAACCGGTATTTCAGGATCACCTAGTGGTATTGTTCGGGTTCAGACAGTAACATCACAAGCAAACATTGATCTGGATACAGCGGTCACACTAGCGGATAACGCTGTTCTGACTTTTGATGGCACAGACAAGTTGTTTGTGGGTGAGCTTGATGTAAGTAAGACAATTGCAACGGGGGATATCTTCCGAATCAATAGTGGTAACTTGAGCATCGAGTTGAAGTAATATGGCTCTTGTAATCAAAGACCGTGTTAAAGAAACAACCATCACAACCGGCACTGGCACGTTAACTCTTGCCGGTGCCTTTAGTGGGTTTGAATCTTTTGCCGAGGTAGGTGATGGAAACACCACCTACTACTCCTGTACGGATGGCACGGACTTTGAAGTCGGCATTGGCACATACACAGCAACAGGCACAACACTGTCACGAGATGTTATCTTTGAAAGCACAAGCACCAAAATCACATCTGATGTTAATGGGGCGGTGACTAATGACACAAACGTGATTGTGGACAATGTGGTTGGTGGCACACTAACAGTAGGACAGCGAGTGCGTGGCGCTGGTATTACTGGTGTTGTGACAATCGCTACTGTCACCAGCCAGACGAACATTGATCTGAGCGTGGCTGTTACGTTAGCGGACGATACGCCACTGACGTTTGGTGACGAGAAGATAAACTGGACAGCAGGCACTCGTACAATCTTTTGTACAATGCCCGCAGAGAAGATGATCTATGCTGATGCGTCTGACAATCCGGTTAATCTAGTTGAACAAGACCCGCAGGCTTTGGCCTTTGCGATTGCGTTAGGATAGGAAGATGGCAAACTCATTTTTATCAGAAACAGATACTGGGGTGGGGACAAGCCCAGCCAGCATATTTACCTGTCCCGCTGCTACAGAGACAACAATCATTGGCTTGAGTGTTTCTAACATAGTCACTTCGCAGATTTTGATTGACGTTATTCTGGATGCAAGCGCCAGAACAAGCGGCGCGGAAGATAGCGTGTACTTGATCAAAGCAGCGCCGATTCCGGTTGGCTCGTCTTTAGTAGTGGTTGGTGGTGATCAGAAGGTTGTTATGGAGCCGGGCGACATCTTGAAAGTTGTCTCTGACACGGCTACATCGGCTGATGTGGTGATGAGCCACCTAGACATCACATAGGAGGTATAGATGGCATACCAAGGTAATCCGCTCTACACCGCCTTCTCTACCATCAATAAGCAAGATCTTACTGGCGGCACAGGAACGAACTTCACACTCGACTACTCTGTTGGTAGCCCGCAGGATATCGAGGTGTTTGTTAATAACGTGCGCCAAGAGCCTGTAACGGCCTACACCATTAGCGGCACCAGCCTGACAATGACAGGCAGCATTGTAGCCACAGACGACTTCTATGTGGTGTTTCAAGGCAAAGCCCAGCAGACCGCCGTGCCGGGCGTGGGGACGATTACGCAAGCTATGTTTGCCCCGGGTCTTAACTTAGGCGCTGGTTACTTTCAAGGTAACAACGGAAATACAGGCGATACAACAAACGGCAAGGGTGATATATTCAGGGTTAACGCCCAGACGCTTACAAGCAATGTCACAATTGCAACCGCAGATAATGCCACGGCTGCTGGCCCGCTTACCATTGACACCAGTGTTACGCTGACAGTTGATGGCAACTTAACAATACTGTGAGGCAAGTATGGCTTCGATATTAAATGTAGACCAAATCAACAACGCGGCGGGTACGTCTGCTGTCACGATTGATGCAAGCACAGGCAAGCCATCGTTTCCTAATGGTGCGACACTGCCGGCGGGTAGTGTAATTCAGGTTGTACAAGGAACATACAGTTCTAATGTAACTATTAGTACTGGAACGTATACCTTTACTGGATTAACGGCTACCATTACTCCTCAATTTGCAACCTCAAAGATACTGGTACAAATAGAGCAACAAGGCTGTAAGGCCTTTAATGCTAATACTGGAGATATAAACCTGAGATTACAAAGAAACAGTAGTGATATCTACAAATTTGCTCTTGGTTATTTTTATGGTATTTCATCTGAATTTCGTTCTGGTATTTCTGGTTGTTACTTAGACAGTCCTGCTACAACAAGCGCAACAGTCTACAGAACAATGTTTGCTGCAAATGACGGTGGTAGTTGTGTTATGCAAAATGACAATGCAAATACTGTTTCTACAATCACCCTAATGGAGATTGCACAATGAGTACTCTCTATGTGGATACAATCACCGAAAAGACCGCTGGCAACGGTGTGCAGATTCCGGGTCATGTGGTTCAGGTTGTACAGGGAATACAATCAACTTATGTTCAAAGCAGTAGTACAAGTTATGTAGCTTCTAACCTAAGTCAAGCTATAACCCCTAGAGTATCTGGGAGTAAGGTTTTAATAACTTTGAGTATGCCCTTTACAGTTATTAGAGACGGAAACTCATTCGCAAACTTGTTTCAACCTAGATTGATTAAAGATGGCTCAACTCTTGTTGATTTTTCAAATGCCAATACAGGTATAGGCATTGAGCAAAACTCTGACGACAATATTCAATCGGGTGGTCTTCTTGATGTCTTTAATTATCAATACTTAGACACAACTACAGGAACCTCGGCAATCACATATAGTGTTAATTTTGCCTGTCGAATTACAACTACTGGTTATGTTGTAGTTAATGGCATCGGCAACCCTGCATATTCACAGCAACTTAGTGTACCATCCACACTAACCCTAATGGAGATTGCACAATGACGAGCATATTGAAAGTCTCCGAAATCCAAGACCCGACCAACAGCAACACGGCGATGACGATTGATAGTGCTGGGAAGGTGACTGCGTCTAATCTGACCAGTCCCGGTCATGTGATTCAGGTTGTAAATAGCTTTTTAAATTCTCAAGTAGTGGTTGGTACGAACACTACTTTTACAATAGCTACAATTAATTTTACGCCAAAATCGGCAACCAGCAAAATACTTTTGCAGCCATATATCGCAGTGTGGCAGGGAGGTAATACTAACGCAGCTTTAGTGTTGACAAGAAACGGCGGCGTTCTGTCTCCAGACCCTGCCCCCAGCATTTTTAATACTGCTCCGACTGTGCCAACTGGAGGTATCCGATATTATGATGACCCAGTTTACTCAAACAACTACGACACTTTGCAAGAATCTATGTTCTATATTGATAGCCCGTCCACAACTAGCCAAGTAACGTATGTGTTTTCTTTTAAAACTGGTTCATCCACAGGTTATATTAACTGTTCGTTAGCGCAAGGCGCGGCCCAAGGATACGGTTACGGCTCAACAGGGTTGGTTATAACAGAGATTGCACAATGACCCTAATTTTAGACACACAGGAGTAAACAAAATGAGCATATCACAAGCACTCACAGAACTAGGCATCACAGAATGGGTGTTGCGCGGTGAGCCAACCACTGAGGCTGAGTTTAACGAGATGTTCCGTAAAGTAACCGGAGCAGACGCTAATGGTTCGGCAATCGAAAGCAGCAACGTGGCTGACTGGGGTACTGACTGGGCAACCGTCAACGCAAAGGCAGCAGAGCTTCGCGCAGCAGAGCCTATGAAGCTACTCCGTGCAGAACGTGATAAACTTATCGCGGCT
>Ga0222718_10003966_pt1 | contig 12467 bp, 8 predicted proteins | sample C33_27DmetaG_FD_165045 | JGI IMG/M metagenome (GOLD analysis project Ga0222718, IMG submission 165045) | Estuarine water microbial communities from San Francisco Bay, California, United States - C33_27D | ecosystem: Environmental > Aquatic > Marine > Unclassified | place: USA: California... | reverse complement strand
GTTCACCTTTCTGAGGGTCTTTCGATCCATTTACGTAAATAAGATCCCCAGCATTCGCTGCATCCTCATTCCACAATACAACGGCAATTTCGCTATGACTTAAATCCCATTCTGGATCCAACGCTATTTTCAAGGTCTTAGTAAACACATCACCCTCTTCTGCTCCACCGGTTGTGATAGTATATTCATTGTTGTCCTCGGTAAAAGAACCTCTAAAAACCTTGTGGTGATCAGCCGAATCTCCTTGACCGTTTTGATATCCAATTACGTGATCTTCAATAAAATAACCTGCTACAAGGAAAGTTCCTTCCATCTCTTCAAAAAACTCAGCCTTCAAATTAATTACTACCTCTTCAGAAGTTACATCGCTAATTTCGTAAGCCACTCCAGCTGCTACTGGTGCGCTCTCAAATGCAGATAAAATTCCGCCAACAGATGCGTGTGCTGTTCCCACATCTTCTCCATTACCTGAGAAGTTTGGGAAACCACCGAACCCTATTTCCTGTGCAATTGGATCGATATCTGAGGTGTAGAATAAGCTAGAGTTTGAGGCATACAATGCCATACATATGTGATTGTCATCATGACTGTCAATCAAATCCACGAAACCATCCCATCCCCATCCACCACATGGACCGCACCATGAAGCGGTAATCTTGGTAACCATTCCGTGGTTCTCTTCCGGAACATCCCAATTTTGGGCGTTAAGACCGTATCCTATTCCAAGCATTAGGATGATAAGTAGTGATTTTTTCATAACGTTATTGTGATGTGTCGAATATACAAAGAGAGACTTGAAGAAACTCTATAAGTTGCTCTTGACTTTCCAAATTATTGTGTTCTCATGGAACAACACAAGGTTAATATTAGTATCCTATTTTGTAATAACCAACGGTTTATGTAAGATGTGCTCAGATGTGGACAATCTCACATGATAAACTCCAGCTGGAATCTCATGTGTAACGAACGCTGCCTTCTGCGGTCCTTTACCTAAGGTTTGAGAATAAATGTTTTTCACAATTTTACCGTTCAAATCCAAAATTTCAACAGAAACATTTGTCTGATTTGGAAGGTTATATTCTATAATTCCTAAGTGCGAAACAGGGTTGGGAGAAACACGCATTTCATAATCAAACGAGCTTAAATCTGCAATGGAAGTAGTCCAGTTATCTCTATTGAAACGACTATTGGGGTTTGTTGGGTTATTGGGGTGATTTGGATCAAGCTCATTATCTTGATCATATACCGTAAAAGTGCTTACCTGAGCAACGTTTATTACACGATTCTTGGTCGGGTCATTACCATCAAAGTTTGCCACGAACGCAATGATTCTAAGGTTACCAACAACCTGTCCTTCAGGCACAGCAAATTTTTGAATATCATTAAACTGATAATCAACTTCTATGAGCGCTGAAATAATACCGTCTGTACCTTGAATACCCGTAGGACATAGAATTGGAACATCATTGTGAGTAACATCTTTCACTCCTTCTACTAAGGTGGTGTCCACCGTATCATTATTTATATCTACGGTATAGGCCGTATCAATGATTTGAGGAATTGTAGGGTAAATATCGCATGGTCTAGGTGACTCAAAAACCTGATCTGCCGTAAAACCATCAGCAACTACAAACAAAAAGAACCGCATGTCTCGAGCTACCTTGCCAAACATTGAATCGGTAAACACGATATTGGTTCGCACAAAGATGGAATCGTAATTTGGATCGTATAATACCTCTGGTAAGCTCACCGTTGCATCCGTTGTGCTATTAATTCTCGCAGCGATGGTATCAATCCATTGCTCTGGTGCGTAATCCGTTAAGATGCTTTGTCCATCGTAGGATACACGATCAATGGAGCCTCTGCCAAAAGATGAACTAAAAATCTGCGCCCATCCGTTGGCAATTTGATTGTTAAGAGGGTCTCCTCCATTTACAAAGTCATCAATGTGATAAGAAATGATCGCTAATTCATTTTCATCAAATTCATTCTTCAAATCTTTCTTAATGCATAGCATTTTTGCACTAGAAGCAACTTGGTTAGACTCTGAAGTTTCAAGTAAAACAGTTCTGGTGGATTGTGCTTGGACGCTCGAAATCAGAATAATACAAAAAATAGTGTAGAAGTATTTCATAGAGTTGTCTTTTATGATGTATGATGTGTGAAAGTAAAACTTTTTATACGCGCATCAGACGCTATTCGTATCTATAGGGTTTATTTCGTACCAAGAAAACTTAGACAGCACAATGCAAAATCCCTTAATTCTGCTAACCAATGACGATGGGTATGATGCCCCTGGTATCAAGGCACTGGAAAAAGTGGCTACCCTATTTGGAGATGTAGTAAAAATTGCGCCCGATAAACCGCAAAGTGGCATGGGTCATGCCATAACTATTAACTCAACGTTGAGGATAGCCAAACGCGAATCACGTGATGGATTCGTTGGTTATCAGTGCACCGGAACTCCCGTTGACTGCGTTAAGATTGGACTGGATAAAATCTTGGATCGAAAGCCTGACCTTATCGTTTCAGGAATTAATCATGGATCCAATGCAAGCATCAATGTCATTTATTCTGGCACTATGAGTGCTGCTGTGGAAGGAAAAATTGAGGGCACTCCAGCGATTGGATTCAGCTTGCTTGATCACTCAATAGACGCTGACTTTGAAGCTGCACAGGAATATGCGAAGAAGATCATTGAAATGGCTCTATCGAAACTAGAGGATAAGTTTTGTCTCAATGTGAATATTCCAAAGGCAAAATCCGAGTTCATACGTGGCATTAAATACTGCAGACAAGCTCAAGCTAAATGGGTTGAAGAATTTGATAAGCGCCAAGACCCATCGGGCCAGGACTATTATTGGCTTACTGGTCACTTTGAAGCATACGATCATCATCAAGAAGATACAGACTTGTGGGCGCTTGAGAATGGATTTGTGTCGGTGGTGCCTATCCAATATGACATGACCGATCATCAATACTTAGATCGAATGAAGGAATGGAGCAGCTGAGGAGTTCATTAAATAAGCTTTGGGTGGGGTTGGTCGCGGGCATTGTAGGTCCAGTTTTCGGTGCGCTAATATTCTATGCGATTTTTTTTGGGCATAAAACCATAGTTGAGTTTGCGCAAATGATCATAAATACTTCAAGCACCCATTCTGCGCTCCTTTCCGTTTCATTGATTTTCAATCTAGTCTTTTTCTTTATCGCCATCAGATTAAACTGGATGAACGCGGTAAGAGGTGTGATAACCGCCATGTTTATATATGCGCCAGTAATTGTCTACTTCAAGTACCTTGCCTAAGCGACTTTTCATAATCTCTGGAGAACCAAGCGGTGACTTGCATGGCGCCAACTTGGTCAGTGCCATACTGGAGCAAGAGCCACGCACAGAAATTCAGTGTTGGGGTGGTGATAAAATGGCAAAAGCAGGCGCGCGTGTAGTAAAGCATATTGACGAACTCGCTTTTATGGGATTTGTAGAAGTCATTGCAAATCTTCCTCAAATCTTGCGGAATTTCAGCCTTTGCAAACGCCAAATCACCGATTTCAATCCAGACATGGTGCTTTTTATCGATTATCCGGGATTCAATCTTCGTATGGCAAAGTTTATCAGTAAGTTGGGCATTGAGTCCGCCTATTATATTTCACCACAGATTTGGGCATGGAAGGAATCAAGGATCACTAAAATCAAGCGATACATCGATCACGTTTTTGTGATTCTGCCCTTTGAGCAAAAGTTTTATGAGCGACATGGCGTCAAAGCTGAATTTGTGGGTCACCCATTACTGGATGAATTTGCCAAAGACGCTCCTCAGGATGATGATTTTTACGAAAACCATCAACTATCGGATAAGCCAATTATTTCGGTTTTACCTGGAAGCCGCACCCAGGAGATTAAAAAAATCCTGCCAATAATAAGCGAACTTCCAGAAGCATTTCCAAATCATCAAATTGTGGTCTCGAAGGTAGCATGGCAGCCGCTGAGCCTCTATCAACCTGCCGTTGACAAGGGAATTAAAATCGTTGAAGGCTCCACGTACACACTTATATCGAATTCCGAAGCAGCGGTGGTTACCTCCGGAACAGCTACCCTCGAAACAGCGTTGCTGAGCACACCACAGGTTGTTGTTTACAAGGCCAATGCTTTGAGCGTATTGCTTGCACGTTTTTTGGTTAAAATCAAGTACATAAGTCTAGTCAATCTAATTCTGGATAAACCAGCGATAACAGAGTTAATACAAAAAGAGGCTAACTCAATAAACATTATCCGCGAACTAAAGAGCCTGCTCACAGGCTCTGAAAATCGGCAAAGAGTTTTGCAGCATTACAATGAACTACACCAATTGCTTGGTGGATCTGGTGCGTCAAAAATTGTTGCCACTAGGTTGTTGAAAATACTTGTCAAAGCAAAAAATTGACCTCTGGATTGAATCTAACTTTGATTCATGACCAAGCGGCTAGCCATTTCCCTATTTCTTGTTTCTGTTTTTTCGCTTGAATCGATTTCATCCACCAAGGTGTTGAAGATTGGGCTCTATCATAAAAATGAACCCCAGAAAATTATTATTCAACCTGGTGATGGAAGCTATACTATCCAATCGAATGGTAATACAGTATATGAGTTACAACCTGGCGCAATACTGAAAATTGATTGTGAGAATAATAAAATACGTATCGCTACTCTTGGTGAATTGCTAGGCTCGTTTGATGATATTGAGATTAGAAGAAATACTTGGGGAAGTTCATTAAAAATTCAGAGGACTGACGGCAATAAAAAACAACGCGAATACAATGATGACTTCCTGATTAGCCCAAAATCCGGAAAGCTACGCATCATCAACGAAGTTTATATTGAACACTATGTAGCCGGAGTGGTAGAATCAGAAGCTGGGTCAAAAGAGCCCAAAGAGTATTACAAAGTGCAATCTGTAATTTGCAGAACCTACGCCCTCAATAATCGCAGACGTCATGAGGCCGAGGGATTTCAGCTCTGTGACAAGGTACATTGCCAGGTATATCACAGCAGAAGCCTTGCTAACCCAGATATTCTGCGAGGCACTCAAGAAACAATTGGAATTGTAATCGTAGACAGCGATATAAACTTGGTGACCGCAGCATTTCACAGCAATTGCGGTGGCTATACATGCAATAGTGAAGATGTTTGGAGTGGATACCTCGACTATTTGAGGGCAAGAGTTGACGAAAACTGTGTATCGGAGCCCCACTCCTATTGGAGACATACCCTTACTGTTGACGAATGGTTAACCTACCTCTATACCAAACATGGATATCCAATCAATGACCCTATTGCTAGAGCGGCTGCACTTAGCTACTGTCCTGATAGAAGGGAAATTCACTTCGACCCTGACAATGACGGACTTGATCGAATAAATTTTAAGAATATTCGCTACGACCTAAAGCTACTCTCTGCGTATTTCTCAGTGGAAACAGAACTTGACACCGTTATACTTGAAGGTCACGGCTATGGTCATGGAGTTGGACTTTGTCAAGAGGGCGCTATGAACATGGCTCAAAATGGCAAGCCATACGATGAGATTTTACATTATTACTACAAGAACATTCATCTAGTAAATCTCTCAGTGATTGACTTTTTCAGAGCTGAATAGTCAATTAGAGCTAGTCATGATGGAAGCAGCATTATCCCATGGGGCTGCAGGTAAATGCTCTATGCTATGGTAGGGCAGAAAGTGTAAACGAACACGCTCATCGCCCTCCACTTCGAACGTTGTGTAATCTGTAGTATTACGCTTATTCTTCATATTGAGTTTAAGCGCATTACTGCCTTCCTTCAATGGAATCCGAGTGTAATAGATACTGTGAGGAAGAGTCTGCCAATTTCGTGTGTCAGCCTTTTCACTAATGGCATTAGTAATGGTAGCCGCAGCGCCTAAAGCAGCATTCTCTTGTCCTAATTTTATTTCAGCAACCTTTTTTAAGCCAAGCCTCAATAAGGAAATCCCCATTTCACGGATGAAGCGGTCATTCAAGGTCTTAAATGCAATGGCATTGATGTCTTGAGCAAGCTCCAATGTAAACTCCTTACCATTGGCAGCTACAAAAGCGTTGGTAAAATAGGTGGGCCTTTCCAAGTATTTCGGAAACGCCACTCGAACTACGTGTAAAGCCAAAAGATCATCGCGCTTTTGCTTATCATCTCCCACATAAAAGGGAAAGGTCAACCCCAATTGTTCATTTTCAAATATGACATAACTACCAGAACCTGGAACGGCAATGAAGTTAAAGCTCACCTCATCTTTCACAGGTCCCATACCATTTTGCCATATCACTACGGCTTCACCAAATGGCGTTGGTTGATGTTGGTATGTCATATCGAATTCGCGCTCATAGAATTGAAGCTCATTTCCAAAACCAAGAATGTATGCGGTGCGCAGCAGGTCTGTCTTAAGTTGGTTTGGTATAGGTATATCAAAATACCCATGTTCACCTCGATATACCTCAACCGCGTTTCTATATGCAATAAATGCATCATTAATTTTTCCTGAAGCCTCATAGCTCAACCCCATAAGTATATGAGCAAACGCATCGGCTTGATAACGATTTTTATGGTCTTTGTACTTATCATTCAATCGATTAAGAACAAGGTTCATCCGTTTTGCTTCTACTATGGAAGCCTCGTAATCTGCCAGCTTTAGAAAATTGACCGACTTATAGTAGTGAATCATGACCGATTCAAAGTCTTCTGCCCTGTATGGCTTCACTTCGGGATTACTGACAAGAGCAAGTGCCTCTGCTCCATAGCTTTTTTTGTAATCTTCAATCAGCAAGTCTGCCTCATTGAAATACATATTGCTGACCGCATACTCTTGTTGCATATGGTTTACAAAACCCATATTCATCAGAAATAGCAGACGGTTGCGATCTTTCTGCATTCTCTTATTGTGAGAAAGCTTTGCCTCAGCTTTTTCTAAGTCACCATTAGCCACAAGCTTTTGAAACTCCATATTGCGCTGATAATATGAGGCGCAACCTGACAGCAATAACAATATGACTATGTAGAGTGAATTTCTCATGGTAATAATTGCCCCAGCTACTTTCGAAGCCAGGGCATTATTGATGACTTAGTTGAATGAATAAGAACTAATTTTTGATGTACTTTTTGATCTTTTTGTCGCCAATCCAAACCACTTCATTGGTTTCCATATTGGTGAGTTGCAAATCAATTTGATATTCAACCACTTTTTCGCGCTTGTACTCATCTACAATTGAGTTAATCACTCCTTGAAGCATGTAATCGGCACCTACTTCCAAGCCCCACTTTTTCATGGTTGATTCACTTGAAAAGTTTTGTTGATCAGCTCTTTCGGCACGAATTTCTTCGCGCATTTCACCACCTTGAACTAGTCTAACCCGCTGGCTTGTGATGAACGATTTTTCTAAATCCTTGCAAAATGTCTCGGGAGTAATATGCTCGTGTGATTTATTGCTGATCATGCCTACTACTACTACCGGTTTTTCTCCTTTGTGATCCTCAAGGTGATTGGTAAGCCATGGGCCGGTTAATATTTGTTCGATCATGGCGCTTGCCGTCATTTTTGAATCGGTGTCATTCCACCTTCCGCTGAGATCTATTCGCTCATTCGGGTCAACGCGCTGTACTTTTCGATTCTGGCATCCTGCTGCGACAAGCAAGACGCAAGCCACGGATACTAATTTAAGGTTCATTGAAGTCATCATAATTAATGTTTTAGTGATTTAGATATCCAATAAGCAATTGGAGTGCCAAAATTATTTTTTGTTATGTCTGCACGAATTTTATTCGACTAATTCTACTGAATGAAAGCATTTACCTTTTGACGCGATAGACTATATGAGAGTTACAGACGGTCGATAAGATTTACTATCAATTGATTGCATAAGTTCACAACTCACAAAGCTTCATAGTTTTAAATTCGCGCCACTTCGTAATAATCATCAAATTTTAAGCATGACGAACTATCAACGTTGGAACAATATAATAGGGTGGATCATTTTTGCCATTGCTGCAGTAACCTATGTAAGCACACTCGAACCAACCGCTAGCTTTTGGGACTGTGGTGAATACATCGCAACATCCTATCGACTTGAAGTTGGTCACCCGCCCGGTGCCCCTACGTTTCTATTGGTAGGTAGACTCTTTAGCATGTTTGCTGCTCCAGAGAATGTGGCTTATATGGTCAACCTCATTAGTGCTTTATCGAGCGCGTTTACCATCCTATTCTTGTTTTGGACCATCACTGCACTAGCGCTCAAAATTTTTAAACTTAAAAACGAAGATTCAGATTTAGAGGTGGGCGATCAAGCCGCCATCTTTGGAAGTGCCATAGTCGGTGCCTTGGCTTACACATTTAGCGACACTTTCTGGTTTTCAGCCGAAGAAGGCGAGGTTTACGCCCTCTCATCAATGATGACCGCCATCACTTTTTGGGCAATCCTAAAATGGGAGCAAATCGCACATGAGCCAAAGGCAGATCGATGGATTATTCTCATCGCTTATTTGATCGGACTTTCGATTGGTATTCACTTACTCAACCTCTTGGCGATTCCAGCCATCGCCTATGTGATTTACTTTAAAAAATACAAGCCAAACCTTCGCGGTATCGTTATCGCTGGGGCAGTTGGCGTGTTTGCTTTGGGTGGAATTCAAGGTTTTATTATCCCGGGCATTGTCAGTATGGCTGCAAAGTTTGAGTTTGCTTTTGTAAACACGTTTGGAGCACCATTTCATTCAGGTTCAATCATCTTCATTTTCTTATTGCTCGGGGCCATCGTTTATGGAATTTTCTATACGATGAAAACCAACAGATCTACTTGGAATACCGCCCTTTTATCGCTTTTGGTGCTGATTATTGGGTACTCATCATTCACACTGATAATGATTCGTTCCAATGCCAACACCCCAATCGATGAAAACAACCCTGAAAACTTGGTGAACCTTTTAGCTTACCTAAACCGCGAGCAATATGGTGAATCTCCCCTAGCATATGGGCAGCAATTCAATTCACCGCTCGACCCGCAACAGCAATATTTAGATGGAGACCCGGTGTATTATCCTGACGATAGAACAGGGAAATACGAATTGGCGGACGATAGAAAAGCGTCCAAACCAAATTACCACCCTGACTTCAAAACCATTTTCCCGCGAATGTGGAGCACCAAAGGCAATCACATAAAGGCATACAAACAATGGAGTAATTTTAAGGGTAAACCAGTAAAATTTCGAGATGGTTCGGGTAGGACACAAACTATAAATAAGCCCACATTTATAGAAAACATGCGCTACTTCTTTAACTATCAAGTCGGCTGGATGTATTTCAGATATTTTATGTGGAATTTTAGCGGACGCCAAAACGATCATCAAGGACATGGTGGATTTGAAGACGGCAATTGGCTTACAGGTGTTTCATTCATTGATGAGGCACATGTGGGCAATCAGAAGGAGTTGCCCGAATTTGCACTCAACCAAAAAGCACGGAATTTCTTTTACGCACTACCCTTCATTTTGGGTCTGCTTGGTATGATTTATCATTTCCGAAAACACAAGGAATATGCCTGGGTAGTCTTGCTGCTATTCTTCTTTACAGGATTAGCCATTGTACTCTACCTGAATCAATATCCCTTTCAGCCACGTGAGCGTGATTACGCATACGCAGGTTCCTTTTATGCCTTCGCTATTTGGATTGGGTTTGGGGTGCTTGCCCTTTATGATGCCGCGAGGAATCTTGACACCAAAGAGCTCGGTCAAACGGTTGGATATGCCGTAGGAGGCGGCATACTCCTAGCAATCATGGGAGCCATGTTTGGTGGAAATACATCATTCGCTCTCCTGATGTTATACATGGCCATTGTAGGCTCGGCAATGCTAGGTTTGATGCATGTGATAGGCAAATCAATAAAAGACGCCAAACTACAAGCGATTTTGGCTACCGCACTCTGCCTTATTGCACCTGTGCTCATGGCGAAGGACGGTTTGGACGACCACGACCGCAGCGGAAGATATACCGCCCGCGCCATTGCCCAAAACTATCTTGACTCATGCGAGCCAAACGCCATCCTGTTTACCAATGGTGATAACGACACCTTCCCGCTTTGGTACCTGCAAGAAGTAGAAGGATACCGCACAGATGTGCGCATCGTAAACTTGACCCTCGGCAGCACGGACTGGTTTATTGATATGATCAAGCGGCAAGCTTATGATGATGGCCTTCCGGTAAAACTGAGCATGGAAAAAGACGATTACCGACAAGGAACACGAGATTACCTACCCATTGTTGAGCGCACTAAAAACGACAACTATGTAAACGTGGATAAAATCGTGGCTTTTGCACTTGATGATAAGAACACGCAACCCATGATGACGGGTAAAAGATTGAGCTACATTCCTACCCGATACTTCAGGTTGCCCGTAGATTCAGCCAAGGTCTTGGAATATGGAGTCGTTACACCAGAATACGCCAACCGAATCGTGGATGCACTCGAATGGAAAGTGAAAGGTTCAATCATATTAAAAAGCGAACTGCTTATGTTGGACATACTAGCCAACAATAATTGGGAGCGTCCAATCTATTTTGCCAACACCATGCCAAGAGATAGCTATTTCGGACTGCAAAATTATATGCAGCATGAAGGCTTTACATACCGATTGGTGCCTTACAAAGTGCAAAGCGATGGAAACCAATTTGGTTACTTCGGTGAAGTGCAGCCCGACATCATGTACACAAACATGATGGAAGAGTTTTCTTTCGGAAATATGGAGGATCCAGATATTTTCTTGGATGAAAACAATATGAGATTTGTCACCAACCTTAGACTAAACTTCAGCCGATTGGCTGATGTCCTTGCCAAGCGAGGCGATGTGGAGCGATCAAAAGCCGTACTCGATAAATGTGTGGAAATAACGGTGAACAGTAATACACCGAAAGACATCACCCTACTTCAGATAGTGGATACCTATTTCCAGATTGACGAGAACGAGAAAGGATTTGAATTGGCCAAACAGGTTGGTCAACACTATATCGAACATTTGGCATATTACGCTTCGCTCAAGGCTGAATATCAAGCGCAAACGTCCCGAGAAACGGGCCAAGCAGTGGCAGTTATTCAACAATTGCAGAACATGGGCCAACGATACAAAGTGGAAGGCATGGAAGATCATTTCAAACCCATTTTTGAGGAGGCACAGGGATATTACACTGAAATATCCGCTGCACTTCCACAACAAAATCCACAAAACCAGCGCAGATAAGCACGAAGCTTTTTTTATCATTTCATCAAAAAATGCCTGCAATCTGTGTAGGCATTTTTTTTGGCTAACGCCTAGATTCTAGGGCTAAAAATCATCCTCAAATTAAAGCCAACTTAATGGTAAGTTTCAACGTATTTCCCCTTTCAATAACTACGTTTGAGATATAACCTTAACTGCTGGACTATTACGTACAAATTGCTGTGGAAGAGCTGTGGTTGGTCGAAATTCGATCTAGCCACTATCCCCCGTTTGTCCAAACTCCTACTCTGTTAAGCTCGCGTCCCAACCCATCAAAAGACTGTATATGCAGACTCTAAAGAAATTGCTCGTTACTACGAGTATTGCACTCACTGCTTTCTTATGCCATGTGCATGAGTTGAAAGCACAGACACCGCAGACCATAAATTATCAAGCCGTTGCTCGAGATACCTCCGGCAGTCCGATCGCCAATCAAACCATCGATGTAGAATTTACCATCATCGATTCCGTATTGAGTACCTCCATTTACATTGAGACATGGTCTGGGGTAGTCACCAATAGATTTGGGCTATTTGCTTTGCAAATTGGGCGTGGGTCCACTACCGATAGTTTTGAAGCCATAGATTGGTCAACGGGAGGCAAATACCTAAAAGTCAACATTGATGGGGTTGACATGGGTAATCCAACCGAGCTTGTAAGTGTGCCATACGCCATTTACGCTGACAGAGCCAATTTTGCCGATAGCGCTGGGGACACACTTGTGATTGATAGTACAAGCCTTGTGGGTAGCGAATACATCCTATACACGAACCAAGGAAATGACACCACAGATCTAAACGCACTAAACTCCTCTTCTCTCGACTCAATTAAAATTGTGGGTCTAAACAATGACACTCTGCGACTGTATCAAGGGCAAACTACCCTCGACCTTGACGTCAGTTCATTTATCGCAGACAATGATCCGGCCAACGAAACTATTGACACCATTGTCTTCGGCACAGGACCGCTGAAAGCTTTGGGAATACTGAAAGCTGGAGATACCCATGCAGTCAGCTTGCGAGCCTTAAGTGATACGATCGTTTTCTCAGGATTTTAGGAAGTGAAATTAAACTGGTGCTTTCAAGCAATACCTCGGACACTGCATCCATTGACATTAGCACTTTGTTAGCCGACAACCTTGGAAATCACACCTTAGATTCCAATTTAAAAACTAATGGATACT
>Ga0222718_10003964_pt1 | contig 12471 bp, 10 predicted proteins | sample C33_27DmetaG_FD_165045 | JGI IMG/M metagenome (GOLD analysis project Ga0222718, IMG submission 165045) | Estuarine water microbial communities from San Francisco Bay, California, United States - C33_27D | ecosystem: Environmental > Aquatic > Marine > Unclassified | place: USA: California... | reverse complement strand
CATATGGATCGAATTCACCAACATACCCACCTAAATTACCACACGCTCCAATTCAACAATTACCTTATCCTCAAATATCGGAAATACCCGACTTAAACTTGAAACTCGATGAAGAAAAAATCACATCAATTGATAAAGATCCAGAAACAGAACAGAATGCACAATTACGTATGTTAAATGTAGCAAAACAAAAAGAAACAACTGTTGAAAAAGATAAAGACATTAAAAAACTTTAAATAAAAATTTTAAATTGAAAAATAATTATTTAAAATTTTATTAATATTATTTATATAATTATGAATTCACAAAAAAGTTCTAGTTCATCATTTATATCTAAATTACATAAATCTCGTGGAATTTTATTAGATATTTTAGAAAAAAGAGGATTTGTTACAGATGATTATAAATTTTTTGGTATAAGTGAGATACAAATAATGTTTAATAATAAACAATTAGATATGCTATTAACAAATCCAAAAAATAAAAAAAATATTTATGTAAAATATCATTTGTCTACATTAAATCAACAAAAAATTTATGAATATATTGATGATTTATTTCATTTAGAAGACATTTTAACACCAAGAGATGAATTATTAATTATTATTAAAAATCAAAATATTAATAAAACTTTAGAAGAAATAATGAATTTTGTATATGTTAAAGACAAAATTTTTATAAATATTAAAAAAGTAAAACATTATTTATTTAATCATTTAGACCATATTTATGTGCCACCACATAGAATTATGACAGAACAAGAAAAAAAAATCCATTATGAAAAATATAAAATTACGAATGACAATCAAATGCCCGAAATATCTAGATTTGATGCAACTGCTAGTATAATAGGATTAAGACCGGGTGAATTATGTGAAATTACAAGACCAAGTACAACATCTATCCGTTCAAAATATTATCGTTTATGTAATTAATATAATGTAAAATATATATAAAAATGCCTGTAAGAATATTTACACAATTAAACAACTGGGTAAATAATGATATAAAACAATTGGAAAATTGGAAAGATTTTTTTGAAAAAAAAATACGTGAGCAGAATGGTGGTCATCCCGAGAACAAAAATAATTGGTCTATAGCATATGACAGTTCTTACACAGATATTAAAAAAGCTGGAGGTATTACCCGTATCGACGCCGGTAGCGGCGGAGCCAATGATGATGTACCCCATACTCAAATACGATTAATAGATGATATTTATAGAGATTTAACTAAAATTAAAGGTAAAGCCAATCTAATTGAACCAACCATAAAATATATGGAAGACGATTTACAACAATCATTTAAACATACAAATTTAGAAATAAATGATTCAAAAAATTTATACGAAATTGCCGATGAAAATTATAAAATGGGGAAAAATGTAAGTACAGCTACTAATATTTTAAAAATTGATTCTTATGATAGAAATATTGAAGAAAATTTTTATATTATGTATTATTTATTATCATATGGTGTTTTAGGTTTTTTTATTTATAAATTATTAAAATTATAAATTTAGTTTTCTTTATTTAATGTAAGTATATAATATATGTTTACATCAAGTAATAAAGCATCATTAAAACAAGGAGAACAGTTTAAAATAATGCAAACAATGTTTGATAAAGCTGTTAAAAATATAGGAAAAAGTAATTATATTGGAATAGAAGGAGCAACTAGTAGTGGTAACGATGATAAAACAAAAATGGAAACATTAATTGATGATTTTAGAAAAACTTTAACTTCTTATAAAATCGCATATCGTAAACATTTAACTTCATCACTGTCGGATAAAAATAATATTAAAAAATATTACGGAAATACAATAAAAGCAAAAGGGTACGATGAAATATTTTATATTACTACAAAGGGTGTAAAAAGGAAATTAGAAGCACCTCCTATTGGAAAATGGGGAAAACAGGGACAAGAAGGATGGAATGCTACTACTGATGCTCATGAATGTCCACGAATTACAGAAGCAAATCAGGTTGATCTTGAAATAATAAATACTTGGGAAGTAAATGGGCAACCTTTACGCTATCATAAAAATACAAATCCGCAAAATCCCGATGATACACATTATTTTCAAAAATGTCCACCTCCGGTAGGTTCGGCGGTATGGGCCAATGGTGGTGTATTTATAACGAAAGAAGGAACAGCGGGCGGTCCTTTAGCTTGGTATGACCATAAAGGCAAAAAACATGATTTTAAAGATGGTGTTACAAGAGATTTGGCTCATAACAGTTGTCCAAAAAGAAGTGGACGTACGTTGAGGATACCTGCTGTGGAATTTAATAATTTGATGGCAACTAGTGGTGATAAGTTGGATAAAAATTCAACTTGTCCCAATATTATACATTCAGGTGAACAAAGTATTACATCTTTAAATAATAAATTAATTGATTTAGCTATAGAAATGAAAAACGAAATAAATAGTATTACACAAAGAACACAAGATACAGATGAGGCATCAAATGAGGTAAAGCAATCATTGGATACTTTAATAGAAACTGTAAGAGAACAACGTAAAAGAATAAAAACTTTAAAAAAGGAAATATTTTCGTTAGATACAACTATTATGGATAATACATATTTAGTAAAATCTATAAATCTTCGTTATATTGCTTGGGGGGTCAGTTTAATTACAATTGGTATGCTTGGGTTACATCAATTAAAAAAATAATAATTTTTTTTTTAATATTTATATATTTCATATTTATATATTATGAGTTTATTCAACAATAATCAAAACAATGATATGAATGATAAATTTAAATCATTAAAACAAGGATTGGGGGTAATAAGTGAGCGAAAAAATAATATATTATCTTTAAAACAAAAAATAAATCATAGTAAAGATAATGTTATAGAAGGATTTGTAGAAGGCAATACTAATATAAATGATTGTGACACAGGAACTGTGGATGAAAAGATAAAATGTTATAAAGTCAAACAAGAAAGTAAAGGGCAGTTATACCAAGATAAAATGGATGACTATAATAAAAAATATAAAACATTTTTAGAAAATTTAAACAAAGCCCAAACAGATGTATCAAATTGTAAATTAAGTTGTTTGGATGGGGGAAAATCCCCCAATTTTGTTATTAGCCCTGCTGATTTTGGCGATGGAGACCCTAATAAAATAACTATTTCAAAATATAAGACAATTGCAAGAAAAGCTTGTAAAATCGGTTGCCATCTTAATTTACCACAAATAATGGATTGTGCACCTCACGAAAAATTTGGAAAAGTAGATACATTTCCATCAGAATACGCTCAGGGTCGTACTTTGTCAAACATTAAAAAGGGGATGACGTGCAATCAAATTTATGACTTATCCGAGTTTAAAAACAATGTAAATCAATTTGGAAGTGAGCAATCCGCCAATGCGCAAACTGATTTGCTAGCTATTTTAGATGCGAGTGGAAACAATGCATATGATCATTGTTGTCAAGGAAAATTAGGAGAACAATACAAACCTTATAAAATTATGCATAATACAAAATATACAGCTTGTACACAATTTGAAGAACCTAGTGTTGATCCAGCAGCTACAGCGACAGGGGGTGGGGATCATATTTCTAAAAGAAGGGCTTGTGAACATGGTAAAGGGTTATTTAACTCAACCACCAATAATTATGTTTTTAGAGATAAATATACTGAAATTGTAGGATTAAACGAAACTATGATGAACACTTCAAAGCAAATTTTAGATATAGTTAAAGATTTAAAAGCCTTGGGTGAAACAATCGTACAATCAAAAAACGAGGAAAGTATGAAATTTAGAAATGACAATGAAAAATACGAAACGATTTTAACAAATATTAAAGATAATTCAGACCCATTAAAAGTAAACACTATGAATCAATTTATAAAAGATAAAACATTATTAAAAAAATCAACAGATTTAAGATTATATGTTTGGTTTGTTTTAGCTTTAGGTTTTGGTATATCAGCTTTAATGAAAATTAAACAGTTATAAATGAATTTATATAGATTACAAGATAGCTATATAAATAATATTATATTACATTATAATATATAATAAATTATGGGGAAAAATGATGATTATACTACTAAATTAAATGAGAAACATACAAAAATAATTAAAGATTTACAAGAACTTCAGGCTGTTGAAACATATTTATTTACAAAAATACAAGAAGCTGCTAGTTCTAATAAAGGTAAAGATGAACAAAAAAAAATTTCAAATCATATTGAAAAATTATCACAAACACGAGCAACATTATTAACCGAATTGAAAAATTTATATACTTCTTCTAATGATGACGTTAATTCAGCAAATGCAATATTAGGAAATCAAACTGTTATGGCTCAACAATTAAAGAAAGAAACAGACAAAGCTCAACAAGAAGAAAAAAGATTAATTGCTGAAAAAAATAATAAACAACGTTTAGCTCAAATTGGGGAATATGAGTATGCAAAAAATACTGAACATAAATCTATTTTAAAAGTAATCGTTTATGGTTCTTTTTTTATATTATTAATTATATTTTTAAACGCGAAAGAAATATTACCATTATTTTTAACAAAAATATTTACGGTTATTATTTGTTTTATTGTTTTGCTTCATATTATTAAAAAGATGTTTTGGAATTTTAAGAGAGACAATATCGATTATAGTAAATTTAGATTCCCTAAGAAAAATGATGTTGTTGATAAAGTAACTGAAAATACATTTAATCTGAATGATTTATTCGGTGTTGAATGTAAAGATACCACATTGGAGAATGAATCGGTTACTAATAAACCAACAGATCATTCGCATAGTGAGAATGCAGGTTATCAATCACACTCTCATTCACCACCAGATAATCCTTCTGGACCCAAAGAAGACCATCAACATAGAGTTAGAGTTGGTGGAGCAGAAGGATTTGCATTATTAAATACAAGTAGTTGTAAATCTTGTAAAAATATATTCCCTTCTAACAATTTAAACAACAGCACTTTTAAAAATACAAGTTTAAAATATTCAACTGTTAATTAATTTCTAATCTAATATTAATTATGGCAAATAGAAGATTTAATATGCCGAACAATATTGAAGATTTAAGAAAAATGGTTGACAACTATAGAATTCGTGATGAACCTGAAGAAAAAAGATTAGAACCCATTATAATAAATGAAAAAGATAATTTAGTATTAAATGATGAAATTAATACTACTTTAAGGTTTTTAATAAATTTAAAATCTATTCTGAAAAATAAAGAAGAAAACATCCAAAATTTAATAAACACAGAAAATAATTTACAAAATATTGAAACAATATACAAAGGTCAAGAAAGAAGAATGGATAATGAATTATATGAAATTCAAAAGACAGATGGTGTCAATAAGAGATTAGTAGAATTTTATAATAAAGATTATGGTTTAAAATCAATATTAAAAAAATATTTAAAATATATTTATTTTATTTTAATTGGTATCTTAGTCATATTGCTAATTTATAAAAAACAACATAAAAATAAAAAAATTGTAGCATTTTTAGTTTTTTTAATTATATTTCCATTTTTAATTTTAAAAATGATTTTTGATATGATTGTTAAAAATATTGGTCATTTTAAATTAGATGTTTTATATACATTTTTTATATTTATTATAATAGGTATTGGTTTTGGCGGATTTAAAATTGTAAAAAAATTATTACAAATAATAACAACACCTACGGCATTTATATCAATGGACAATATTACTATGGAAAGTAAAAATGATCAAATAAAAAAAGAAAATGATCAAACTAAAAATTAAAAATATTATTAATAATTTATTAATATTATTTTTAATCATCATATTCATCATAAATAATTTCATAACCCCACCAACCTCTTTTTGTGTAAGGTCCTAATTTAATATTTAAATAATTTACAAGTTCTTGACCTTTTGGACAGCGTGTGTTATATTCGCGTTTCCACCACTCCTTAAATTCATTTTGAATATTTGTTTTGGATATCTTATTTTCTTCTTTTTCTGGATTATTATCATTGTAAACCCAAGGTCTAATTTTTTCACTCATAAATTTCGCCAAATAATCTTGATTTTCACGATATTGTTTACTAGCTTGTAATACTTCTTCACAATCTTCTACCTTTCCATTCGTTCTTAAAACAATTTCTATCATTTTACTGGCAAATATTGGTGCCCAACTAGCAAATTTTTTCCCCAATGATTTATCTTTTTTAAATTCGTTATCTTTAGGATCCATGCTAGGGTTTTCTTTAAAACATGATTCAAAGTCAACAACTCTTATTCTTCTCCAAGTACCTTCGTCATTACTTTTAATATCAAACAATGTATTTGTACAACAAGCCATTTTAAACATGGGGACAAATGTTATAGAAGATTTATATAATTCTCTTGCTTGAATTGGATCGCCACCCGTTAATTCTTTCATAATGCCTTCATTAATTTCATCACCCTTTGATGGTTCATTCATTACGGCAAACCGTAATCCTTTTAGTTGAGCTACTTCTGAAGAAGTTCCACCTAATCCTAAACGTTTTTGAGTAATTAAACTGATTGGAACAGTTCCTTTGTAATCTCCCAATACCATTGATAGTAATGTAACCAATACTGATTTACCGTTGCTACCAACACCTGTAAATATATTAAATGTTTGATTTTGATTAGTACCCACCAATAAACTTGCCATATACTCCCAGACATAACGTCGCAATCTTTCATTTGGGAACAATTTAGCCATAAAATCATCAATTTCACCTATAATCTGAGTATGTGTTTCATTGTTTGTATCTATTTTAATATAATCTATCCCAGTACATTTTGAAATATAATCTTCGGGTATACCGTCTCTAAAAATTTTTTGCTCAAAATCAAATATTCCATTTTTAAAACATATTAAATAAGGGTTTTCATCTAAACGGTTCTCTAATTTTTGATCAAAATGTAATTCCTTTGATTCTGTTAATATATTATTTTTTTGCGATGTTTGTTTTAATCTCATTGATATTTTATTATATATTGCTGCTTCGTGTGTGAGTTTATCTTGAACTTCTTGTGTCATATTATCATCTGTTCTAATTTTTTCCATAATTTCAGCTTGTTTTAAAATATAAAGAGGTGATATCATTGATGAAAATTTTCGTCTTAAACCAGTTCCCGATTCAGATGGTATCCATCTGTGATTTCTAAATCTGAACCACGTATTCCCTTTTATAGATGTACATCTATAACTATCAAACATTAAATGATGTATTAATTTTGCGATATCATGATCAGTACCTTTACCCAATAATGTATTTTCAATAAAAGCCTTCGTTGTATTGTCACGAATCATTTTATATTCATCAGGATTTGATAATTTAGCCCAATAGCGAATAGATCCTTCTGTCAATCCATTTTGTTCTGTATCACACCATCGTTTATAAATATATTCAATATTATGTGCATCCGACCAATCAAATTTATCTGATTGAGATGACCATTTCAGAAAGAAAGGATATAAAAGTGGGTTAATATTTTTCATAGCCCATAAAACTCTAATCCATTCTGAATCAGGATCATAAAATTTTTTATCCAAACATTGCATCACATAGTTATTTATTTCAGAAATATTGGATAAACTATTTTGTTCATTTGATAAAATTATTTCTATCGCGCGATCACAACTATCTTCAGTATATATATTTTTAAAATTTTTAATAATCCAATCCTTTCCTATATGATTTTCTTTAATAACAATTGTGTTTTTTATAGTGTTATTATTAGATACAGCAATTTCAGATTTAAACTCATCTTTTAATTTAATTTCTTGATGATCTTTATAATTCAAACTTAATTTTTTTAATAATTCAATTGTATTTATTTCAATTGATTTACTCTCAATTTCATAATCATCATTTTCCAATGATATTTCATATTTATATTTAACTTTATAAGCTTCACCACCGGGTTTTCTAGATCCATATAATAGCCAACCAGTATTCCCACTTGTAATACTTTTATCAAAAATATCTTCAATATCATTTATATATTCAATATCGTCCAAAACTTCTTGATCCATTTTATTTAAAACATATTTTCTTAGTACTTCTTGATTACTATGTTTTGTTTTTAAACAAATATGAATATGAATCCCATCTTTAATACAGTCGTTTTTATCATCTTCTACCATATCATCTTTCATTAAAACATAAATTTCAAATTCTTTTATATTTGATAAATCAAATAATTTTATAATTTCTTCAACATAAATAGAAACCATATCGCTAATAATATCGTCATCAAAAATTCTCTCAGATAAAGAATTTTTAAACTTAAAATCTAAATCAATAAGAATTGGTCCACCGTTTTTTTTATCTTGAATTTCAGTGAGGTACTCAGAGAAATTTTTCTTCAAAACTTTTCTATTATAAAATTTGTAAAATTTATTAATTAATTTTTTGTTAGAAAAATCTAAATAATATGACCCCCCATATATTTTTAATTGTGCATTTCCAATTCTTACAAGGTTTGGTTTTTGGGTTATATTACCAGTCTTAATAACTTTACAGTTCTTTAATAATTGATCTAATGATTTAATATCTGTTAATTGAGTATTATTTTGGTTTACATCAATTTTTGACATTTGACAATATATATTGTAAACATTAAATAATTATTTTTATATTCAATTTAATTATTTTTATATTAAGTTTTTGATTTTTGAAAATTTCTTGAGAGATATTAACAAATATTATTAAATTATTTAAAAATATTTTAATAATAAAATTAAATGAAAAAAACTAATCAAAAACGTTTATTAAAAGATGTAGTTGATATTATTAAAAATCCGCTTGAAGATAATGGCATTTATTATAAACACGATGATAATAATATGTTTTGTGGCTATGCATTAATTATTGGTCCTAAAAACACATTATACAATTATGGTAATTATTTATTTAAATTTGAATTTCCAAAAGATTATCCATTTTCGCCTCCAAAATTAACATATTTAACAAATAATGGTTATACGAGATTTCACCCAAATTTATATATAACTGGGAAAGTTTGTTTGTCTATTTTAAATACTTGGAGAGGAGAACAATGGACATCTTGTCAAACAATTAGAAGTATTTTATTAACATTGGTAACACTGTTCCATAATAAACCTTTATTAAACGAACCCGGATTAACAGAAAAATATAAAGATTTTAATAACTATAATGAAATTATTCAATATGAAAATTATAATACGGCTATTTTATATTTATTAGACAAAAAAATTAATCTAAAAATATATGAATTATTTAAGAACGAAATTGCAAAAAATTATGAAAAAAATAAATCTATTATAGAAAACCAATTAATAGAAAAAAAAAATGAAAAAAAAAAAAAGAAGATTGAAATTAGTATATATAATAGAATGAATTCAATAATAGATTATAATTTATTATATACAAAAATCCAAACCTTTAATGAAACATTTAAATATAAATAAATTGAAAAAAAAAATTTATTTAAAATATATACTATAAATATATAAAATGCATTTTTGCAAAGTATGTGGAAATATGTATTATTTAAAAATGGCCGATAATGAAAAAGATAGTATTATGTATTATTGTAGAAAATGTGGAGATAAAGATGATAAAATTATTAATAGTGACCAACGTTTTTGCATTTCAAAAACACATATTAAAAAAACCACTGAAATCTATAAAAATATTATAAATGAATATACAAAGTTAGATCCAACATTACCAAGAATTAAAAATATGTTATGTCCAAATGAAAACTGCAATAGTAATAAAGACGAATTCCAAGATGAAGAAAAAGTAAATTTTGAAGAAAAAAAAGATAACTCAAATAAACAATTAAAATATCCAGAAATTATTTATTTAAGATATGATAATAATAATATGAAATATATTTATTTATGTTCAGAATGCGAACATACATGGAAAAATGAATAAATTATTAAATTGATTATTTTATTTTAATAAAAAATATTATTAAAATATAAAGATGGCTGAAAATATAGACGAATCATTTCTTGCACAAATAGAAAATACTGATGATAATATTAATATAGAATTAAGTGACGAGGAAGAAGATGATGATGATGAAAAAGAAACTGATTTAATAGAAAATTATATAGAAAAAGATATTTTCCAAATATTTCATCCACAAATAAAACAAATTAATAATCAAGAACTTCAACAATTAATAAAAATTAATAAAAATGAAGATGGTATAATTAATGATGAAAATCATAAAACAATACCCATTTTAACAAGATATGAGAAATCAAAAATTATAGGTTTAAGAGCAACACAAATTAATTCTGGTAGTGAATTATTTATAAAAGCACCTGCTAATATAATTGATGGTATTACATTGGCGACAATGGAATTAAAACAAAAAAAAATACCATTTATAATTAGAAGACCATTGCCAAATGGAAAAAATGAATACTGGGATATAAAAGATCTAGACATTATGGAATAGTCATTATTATTTAAATAAAAATATATATTTATTATTTTTATTTAACGAAATGGTCTAGAAGCTCCTTTGGATAACATTGTAAATATTTCTTTTTTTGTCATTACATTAGTATTTTTAAATAAAATACCTGTTTTTCTATTAGAAGACATATTATTTTTTAGACAATTATTACCTGTTTTAATTTTTTCATTTAAAAATGCATTCTTATCATTTGATAAATTTCCATTTGTAAAAGAAAATAATTTTGGATTGTCATATCTTACATTATATCTACCATAAGGAAATCTATTTCTTTTACATATTAATTTAGATTTAGATTGTTGTGTTAATTTTAATATTTCATTTTCCCAAGTAATTACTGGTTCAATAAAATATGTTGCTATTAAATACGGTATAGGGTCATTATCATAAAAAAATTTATTTTTTGTTGTCCCTAATAATATTTTTTTATTTGATGTAAGAACATCTGTTGATGCTTGCATTCTGTAAATATTAAAATAAATATCCACATAAATATTTTCACATTTAAAATTCCAAGATAATAATACTTGGTTTGTTCCAAAAATATTAATAATTGGGTCAGAACAATCTGAGATATCACACAAATGAACTGTAATTTCATTTAACGAAATATCATAATATGGTCTATTCTCATTTATTATTTCATCATTATTTAAATTATTTAAAGTTATTTCTCTTATATTTGATTTTATATTAAAGAATCCAGTTTGACTTAAAGTTGCTCTTTCTTTTTGTTTAATAATATTATATGACATATCTTTTATTGTAAGTGTTCTTTCACGTCTATCAATAATATTTTTGCCTCTTTCTAATAATATATTTTCAATATAAATATATTTACCCCCAAAATTTTTTGTAATAACAATTCTATAAAATGTATATGATTTATTGTAATTATTACTATTATTTATCCATTTTTTAACATAACCATCTGAAGAATTTATAAATTCATTTATATCATATGAAATATCACATATATGATGCCAAAAATAATCTGAATATTTTTCAGGTTTAATATGAGATGTATCATTCAATATATTATCTGAAGTTTCTTCATTGGAAACACTAATCAAATTAGTAGTTAATTGTTCAACAGTAGATGTTTCATTATTAATTATTTTTCCAAAAATAGATATTTCTTGAATATTTGAACATATATCATTTACAATAATATTTGTATTTTGATCATACTTATTTCTACCAATTCCTTTAATACTGATTGTTTGTAAAATATCACTAATATCTTTTGCTTCAAAAGTAAAATATACTCCATTTTTAGATAAATCAAATTGTGGATCACCACTATCATCTAATGGATTATTTGAAATATCATACCCCTTTGAAGGATAATATGTGTATGAAAAACGTTTTGGATTGTTTTCAATATCAATATAATATTTATTTTCATTTAAAATATTTTGTACAGTAATTGATTGGTTTGTTAATCCTATATAATCACCAGCTGTATTATAGTGTGTGAATTCAATGATATTTTGTCCATTATCGGCAAGATAACGATTTGAATCATATTGTAAAGAATGATCTAAAATAAATGGAGTTCCATAATTAATTTTATTTAATAATTGATTACCATTTTTACTATTTCTATATTGATCATTATTTAAATATTTAGTACTATAATTCCTATTTTCTCTAGCAAAATTTTTCATTACAGTTGAATTTTTAAAAAATTTAATATTTTTTAATTGAATATATTTTGAACCAAAATTTTGAAAAATAACTAATCTATAAAATTTATAAGGGATTGCTGTATTTCCAGAATTATCTTTTTCTGAAGTATTTATAAATAGATCACGATAAATAGTATAATTATTATTACTATTATATTCATTTTTATTAATTTCATAATTATAAAAATCTTTAATATACGAAAAACGATTTAATAATACCCATTGATCATTTTTAGATGGGTCATCGGCAGCATTATTACAAGTTGATCCATAAATATAAAAACTTTTA
>Ga0222718_10003963_pt1 | contig 12471 bp, 13 predicted proteins | sample C33_27DmetaG_FD_165045 | JGI IMG/M metagenome (GOLD analysis project Ga0222718, IMG submission 165045) | Estuarine water microbial communities from San Francisco Bay, California, United States - C33_27D | ecosystem: Environmental > Aquatic > Marine > Unclassified | place: USA: California... | reverse complement strand
GCATTTAAAGAACGAGTGACAAAGCAGACAGCAGACATTGACTTTGTTGTTCCTCACACATTTGTATCTCTATCACGTAGCAAAGAATCTGAAGCCTATGTAAAAAAGGTAGGATCATACAATGCTTACCTAGATGGGTTGGTTGACATAAGGTATGACTTGCAACAAGATAGGGTTGTCTATCTAGTTAAGAGTGACAACAAAATAATAGACGGAACTGGTAGAAGCCTAGATGGTCGCAAACCTAAATGGAGAAGATATGGTACAAGCAAATATCCTTTTATGTGTGGTAATAGTGACAACTGTTTGGTTGTGGAAGATTGCCCTTCAGCCTGTTCAGTTTCCAATCTAGCTACGGGAGTAGCATTGATGGGAACAACATTACTGAACGAACACATTGATGTAATAAAAAAATTTAGAAAGGCATACGTTGCACTTGACAAAGATGCAACTTCTAAGGCATACATGATGGTAAGGAAATTAAGGAACTACGTTCCAACTAAATTAATTGTTTTAAACAAAGATTTGAAAGATATGGAGATAGGGGAAAGAAATGACTTCATTAGGCGTTATATCGATTGATAGACAAGTACTAGGATTTTGTCTCAACATTGATTTTTTCAACAAAGTAAAAAATAAAATTGATCGGACTATGTTCGACAATGAACTCAAAGACATATTCGACACAATAGTATATTCACATACCAAGTATGGTCGTAGTCTATCTGTAGCAGAGTTATCCACAATATTTAATGATCGTAATCCTGCGATGCCTGATTCATCTAGGAATCGTGTACAAGAGATGGTAGCACAACTCGTTGCACCAACAGAGAGTGATGAATTACATACTGACATTGTAAACAATCTGTGGTTGCGTGATCGAGCTAGACAGATAGGAGAGAAAGCACTCGACATATTTACTGGGGATAGTGACGAGTTTGGTGAACTTAAAAAGTTAATCGAAAGTGTAGACGACGGAAGAATAAGTGACAAGACGACATATACTATCGTTGACAAAGACTTAGGCGAATTGTTATCTGAAGAAGCGGGTGACAATGATTTTCCATTCACGTTTGATCTGATAAACGAAAGAGTCAAAGGTTTGGATCGTGGTAACTTAGGTATTTTGTTTGCAAGACCTGAAGTGGGCAAAACAACTTTCTGCTCCTTTCTTGCATCATCTTACATACGACAAGGGTTTCAGGTTGTGTATTGGGCAAACGAAGAACCTGCCAAACGTATTAAGCTCAGAATAATTCAGTCTTACTTTGGATTGACAAAAGAAGAAATGGTAGCACAACGTTTTGAACTAAGAGATAGATACGTTGCAGAGATCGAGCCTTATTTAACTATAATAGACTGTGTGGGTACTTCAATCGAAGAGGTTGATGAGTACGCCAAGCTAAATAAGCCTGATGTTATGTTCTGTGATCAGCTAGATAAGTTCAGAATAAAAGGAGAATACAATCGTGGAGATGAGCGACTAAAAGAAACCTACGTATCTGCAAGAGAAATAGCTAAAAGAAATCTGTGTCTTGTTTGGGCAGTTAGTCAAGCAAGCTATGATGCCCATGACCGTCAATTTATTGACTATGCAATGCTTGACAATTCCAAGACGGGAAAGGCAGGAGAAGCTGACATTATTATCGGTATAGGCAAGACTGGTTCAAGTGAGGTTGACAACATCGTCAGGCACATTTGTATTTCTAAAAATAAAATTAACGGGTGGCATGGTATGATCAATGCCCAAATAGATGTCGAAAGGGGAGTATATTATTAATGAACGTGTTAACTTTAGATGTAGAAACAACTCATCGAGATAAGCAAGGCGGGGGTACAACAGCGTTGCCCTACTTCAATAATCGTTTAGTATCAGTAGGTTGGAAGTGGTTGTTAAACCAAGATGTTAACTATGAATTTTTCTACCACAAAGATAAAGACACGTGGTACAACTCACAAAATGTCAATCGAATACAGAGTGACTTGAACATGGCTGACATTCTTGTTGGACAGAACATAAAGTTTGATATAATGTGGCTGCGTTCATGTGGATTCAAATACGACGGAGTTTTGTATGACACGATGGTTGCAGAATACATCAGGTCAAAGGGAAGGCGTTGGTCTTTATCACTTGATGCTCTTGCAAAACGATATAAGGTTACTCAAAAAGAAAAGGACTTAGTCGCACCGTACATGAAGGAAGGCAAAACGTTCTATGAGATTCCTGCACAGATAGTAGAAGAATACGGCATTGCCGATGTAGTCGCAACTGAAGAGGTTGCATTAAAACAACTAGAAGCCTTTGGCTTAACATTCGAGGAAATATATGAAACAAACTCTCAAACTGTCATTTGAAATGACGAACGTTCTATCTAGGATAGAATCAAACGGATTAAAAATTAACAAAGCAACTCTTGATCAGATAGAAAAGCAATACATGGATGAGATGTCCTTGTTGGAGAACAAGCTGAACAGGCTAGCCAAGAATGCTATGGGCGATACACCAATCAATCTTGCTAGTCCTGATGATAAAAGTGTGTTGCTTTACTCAAGAAGAGTAAAAGACAAATCACTGTGGTCACTGACATTTAATCTTGGACATGAGATGCGTGGTAACACGATCAAACCAAAGATGAAAACACGTATGAAAAACAAAGACTTCGTGAGATACGTGAGACAGATGACTGACATTGTTTACAAAACAATAGGTCGTCAATGTGAAACTTGTCGTGGATCAGGAAGAGTAACACCTCTCAAAAAAGATGGCAGTGCAGGTAAAGCCAAACGAATATGCAAGACTTGTGTGGGCAAAGGTGTAGTCTATACATCTACTGGTGAGGTGGCAGGGTTCAAACTCATACCACGTACAACACGTGATACGGCATCAGCAGGTTTCAAAACAGACAAGGTAACATTAGAGGATAGGCTATCTGAATTGAGTGGTGATGCACGTGAGTTTTGTGAAGCCTACGTTCGATACAATGCTTTACGTACTTATCTATCTACATTTGTAGAGGGAATGAAAAACAATGTAGACGAGAATGACTTCATCCATCCTGAGTTCATGCAATGTGTGACAGCTACGGGTAGGCTATCCAGTCGCAATCCCAACTTTCAAAACATGCCACGTGGTTCAACATTTGCCATACGTAAAGTTGTTGAAAGCAGGTTTGAAGGTGGCAAGATACTTGAAGGCGACTATTCTCAACTTGAATTTAGAGTGGCAGGCTTTCTTGCCAAAGACGAACAAGTATATAAAGATGTAATAAAAGGTACAGATGTGCATAATTATACGGCATCTATCATAGGTTGCTCTAGACAGGAAGCAAAGGCACACACATTCAAACCGCTATATGGCGGTGTGAGTGGCACACGGAATCAGCAAGCATACTATCAGAAGTTTAAAGAGAAGTATGAACAGGTAAGTGAGTGGCACAAAGAGCTTGAAAAGCAGGCTGTATCCACAAAGATCATAAAACTACCATCAGGGCGTGAATACTCATTTCCTGACGCTAGATGGACAGAGTGGGGTTCAGCTACCAATCGTACCGCTATATGCAATTACCCTGTTCAGGGGTTTGCTACGGCTGATCTACTGCCTATTGCGTTAGTCAGGTTAGATGAACAGATGAGAAAGCTACAGATGAAGTCTGTGATTTGCAACACAGTACACGATTCAATTGTTCTTGATGTTCATCCGAGTGAAGAACAGCAGTGCATCGATGTTTTATCTGAAGCAATGTTGTGTTTACCAAGTGAGACGAAACGTAGGTATGGCATAGAATATGACATGCCAATAGGCATAGAATTAAAAATAGGTAAAAATTGGCTTGACTTATCTGAAGTTAATTTGTAACCTCCAATTACGTTAACCTTAAATAAACAGAAAAAGGAAAATTTTATGGATAATAATTTACAAACTATGACTGACGAAATGGACAACATCGTAAGTTCTTTTGACAGTGACGACACAGATGCTTTTATGCAACTTTCTGGACAAGGAAAAGCACCGAAAGTATCTCAAGGTTTATCAAGAATAAACATCAACTACGATGTCGAAACGGAAGACGGTAAGACACTTACTCGTGGCGATTGGAAGATGATGTATGAAGGTGAGATGATTTACGCTAAAACCGTCATACTCAGACCAATACTAAGAACGTTTGAGTGGAGTGTGTTTGATCCCGATCAAAATTCCTTCTCTTGTAAATCTGTACAGAAACCTTCATTGTCGGGTGATTTTCCTGATACAGAGGGTGGCAATAAGTGTGGCCGCCTATCTGCAGAAGATGAAGAAAGACTTAAGGATGATGATCCAACAAAATTAAGATCACGTTCCGCAGTTTGCAACCAAGTATTGTACTCTGTGATTTCAGGCGATTTTAAGAAAGGTAATGGTGAAGCTGTCAGAGTAGACAACCATCCAGTCGTCGCTTACTTCAAGAGGTCAGGGTTTGTACCTATCAGAAATTTTATTGATAGTCTTACCAAGCAGAAAAAGATTATGCAGAAATGCAACATATCTTTAGGAACTGCCAAGCAAAAGAAAGGCTCAGTCCAGTATTGGATACCTGTGCCTACTCTTGATAGTGAAACAACAATATCTGAGGAAGATAAAGCCTTAATGAAAAAGTTTGCAGATACTGTAAAGGCACACAACCAAAACGTGCTTGAACAGAGTAGAGAGTCTGTTAAGTTAGTTAACAACACTGACGAAGACAGTCTAGCAGACGATTTCAATGCTGTTGCTGTTTAAAATCCAAGACTATATGGAGCGAGCTAGTAAGGGGGAAGTTTCTATTCCCCCTGAAGACGTCACAGACTTTGCTGATTCCTGCAGAGACTCTGTTGTCACTCAGCTAAATAAACAACGAGAATACAAGATCCGAATGTCGGGTCTTGGTAGACCTATCTGTCAACAACTCCTTGAGAAAAAAGGTATAGAGCAAGAAGTACAATACAACATGCTGTTTAGATTTCTGTTTGGAGATCTTGTAGAGTCCATAGCTGTACTTGTTCTTGAACAAGCAGGCGTTGATATTGTAGAGAAACAAAAGCAGGTCAGTGTCAAGATAGGCGATACAAAAGTGACTGGCACATTAGATTTAATAATACGAGATGAATTAGGACAAGAAAAGGTTTGGGATGTAAAGTCTGCTAGTGAGTGGGCATTCAAATTTAAATACACAGGGTTCGGTGGGTACGATAAAATAAAAGAAGATGATCCATTTGGATATATAATGCAAGGACATCTGTATGGAGAAGCAACGGGTTTGCCCTTTGGCGGGTGGATTGTTGTAAACAAATCAAGTGGTGAGGTAGCTATAGTTGAAGCACCTGATTGGCAAACTGATGATAGAAAAGAATATTTAGAAGATGCCGAGAGAAGAGTTAAGATACTTACAGATGACTCTTTTGAATTTAAAGTACCCTTCAAAGATATATTTGAAACGTACAAGCAGGATGGGCAAGAGGTCAGGACAGGAAACAAACTACTGCCCAAGCCTTGTACTATGTGTGGGTTCAAAGCACACTGTTGGAAAGATGCCGTGTTGCATGACAGAATAACATCGAAAGCTAAACAGCCACCACAAGCGTGGTATTCTAGATTGAAAAAGAAAGCATTGTAATGTCAATTATATATGTTCGTGAATATCAAAAAGATCTTATGGAATTGAACGAGGACTTGTACCACGTTTATATAGACTCCCATACGGAGACTGGGGGTGGGAGAGACATTGTTTTTTTACGCCAACACGAAAGAGGTATCCCCCTTACCCTTCGTGAAAACTTTTCAAAGAATGGCTCTCTCACCTCTTCCACCGAACAACGAGACATAATGAAGGTAGAAAATGAATTTCAAACTATACACTATGTTTTGGGTCAAGGTAAGATAATATGCCTGCCGATATACCCCTTAACAAACGAATTTATTACAATAGAAAAACAATCCCTCAAACTGGCAGGGTACATAAACAAACGAATACAATCGTTAGGATTGAAGATACCAATATGAAAAGATCAAAATACAGATCCAACTTCGAGTTGCATCTCGCAAAAGGCTTGGCTGAACACAAAGTTAAGTTTGAGTATGAATCAAAGAAGTTTATCTACGTACCAAAACCTCGAACGTATACACCTGATTTCTATATAATCGAAAGTGATATCTACATAGAAGCAAAGGGTCATCTAGATAAGGCAGACAGAGTTAAGATGGCTCTCGTGAAAGAACAACACAAAAATTTGGACATACGATTTGTCTTTATGAATGCACGAAACAAGATCTACAAAGGTAGTAGAACAACCTACGCTGATTGGTGCAACAAGCACAATTTTCGTTGGGCAGAAAAAACAATACCTGCGGAGTGGTTTAAAAAATGAAAGATAAAGATAAGGACATAAAAAAATTTATGGAGCAGATGAATCTGCAAAAGAACTATTACTATATCATACTGGAAGATGTAGGCGATGATAAATTTAAAATGAACGCCTACGATACAACTGGAAAAAAATATGAAAGTGAGCTTGACCATTCTGTAGCATCTGTTATACATGAAGGACTTGTTGGTTTGATAACAGGTAAGCCTGAAGAGTTATTTAATTTTGGTATGTCTGAGGTTGCTTTCAATTATTCAACTAAGCGAATGTTTGGCGAGATACTTGATGAAACAGGTGAAAAGATAGAATACAAAGATAATATAATCAAAGTTGATTTTGGTAGTAAACATTGATAAGGTACTATGAATATATGTTAAAAAGATTAGAAGAAGAAAAACAAAATATAGATATGGTAAACAGTCCTGCTCATTACAACAAAGCAGGCATAGAAACAATAGACATAATTCAATCTGTCACTGGGGATGGATTTGAAAGTTATCTTCAAGGTAACATTCTAAAATACATGTGTAGATATAAGTATAAGAATGGTACAGAAGATTTAGAAAAGGCGAGATGGTATTTAAACCGTTTAATTGAAACAGTTACAGGAGAAGAGTATAATGGCGTCTAATATGCTACCAACTTCATACCAAGAGTTCATACATAAATCGAGGTATGCTCGTTGGCTTGAAGAAGAAGGAAGAAGAGAAAACTGGAATGAAACAGTCTCAAGATATGTGAATTTTATGGAAGAAGCTCTTTTAGAAAAGCACAACTATAAGATGGATAAAGTTGATAAAGAGATTATACAAGAACATATACTCAACTTAAGTGTCATGCCATCTATGAGAGCTATGATGACAGCAGGACCTGCATTGAAAAGAGATAATGTGTGTGGTTACAATTGTAGTTATCTACCTGTGGATAGTCCTCGTAGTTTCGACGAAGCTATGTATATTCTCATGTGTGGCACAGGTGTAGGTTTCTCTGTGGAAAGAGAGAATGTGGATAAGTTGCCTGTTGTCAGCGAAAACATGCAGGAGTCTGATGTTGTTATTGTTGTTGATGATAGCAAAGCAGGATGGGCAAAAGCATATCGTGAACTTGTTGCACTGCTCTATTCAGGAATGATACCATCGTGGGATGTATCGAAGATAAGACCTGCGGGTGCAAGGTTGAAAGTTATGGGTGGCAGGGCATCAGGTGCTGATCCGTTGGTCAACCTATTTAAGTTTACTATAGATAAATTCAAAGGTGCAAAGGGAAGAAAGTTATATCCCGTCGAGTGTCACGATATTATGTGCAAGGTAGGTGAAGTTGTTGTGGTAGGTGGTGTCAGACGATCTGCTCTGATCAGCCTGTCCAATCTAAACGATAGCCAAATGGCTCACGCTAAATCAGGTGAGTGGTGGAATGCAAATGGTCAAAGAGCATTGGCAAACAACTCTGTTGCTTACAAAGGCAAGCCTGATATGGAAACTTACATGAGGGAATGGCTAGCTCTGTACGAGTCTAAATCAGGTGAACGTGGCATGTTTAATCGTAAGGCTGCTGACGATCAGGTGTCCAAGAGTGGCAGAAGACAGACAGGTCATATGTGGGGTACTAATCCGTGTAGTGAGATTATACTTCGACCTTATCAATTCTGTAATCTATCTGAGGTAGTTGTGCGAGAGAATGATGATCTGCTCTCACTACAATCTAAGGTACGTGTTGCTACAATGCTAGGTACATTTCAGTCTACTCTTACAGATCTGAAGTATCTACGTAGGATATGGAAAACAAATACTGAAGAAGAACGCTTGCTTGGCGTCTCATTAACTGGTATCATGGATCATTATGTACTGGCTAAGACAACTGATTCAAAGATTTGGTTACAAGAGATGAAACAAGTAGCAATAAAAACAAACAGAGAGTATGCAGATAAGATAGGCATACCTAGAAGTACGGCTATCACATGTGTAAAACCAAGTGGTACTGTTTCTCAACTGACTGATTCTGCGTCAGGCATTCACGCTAGACACAATGATTTTTACATCAGAACAGTACGTGGGGATAACAAAGATCCCTTAACAAAATTTATGAAAGAAGAAGGTGTACCGTTTGAAGCTGATATTACTAAGCCTGATAGCGTTACTGTCTTCTCTTTTCCTATGAAATCTCCTAGTGGTGCTATCACTAGAACTGAGATGAGTGCTATAGAACAACTAGAACTTTGGAAGATCTATGCACTTAATTGGTGTGAACACAAACCATCTGTTACTATTTCTGTAAAAGAACAAGAGTGGATGGAAGTAGGAGCATGGTTGTACGATAACTTTGATATTGCGTCAGGTGTATCGTTCTTACCGTTTGCTGATCATACCTACCAACAAGCTCCTTATCAGGACATAGATGCGGATGAATATCTCGAATGGAATGGGCGTGTGCCAACATCACTCGACTGGACTAAGTTCTCTATGTATGAAAAGGAAGACAATACAAGTGGATCTCGTGAATTGGCTTGCACTGCAGATGCCTGTGAAGTCGTGGACTTAAGTGCAAACTAATGATAGAGATATCGATCAACAAAGATTATATGCGTCGTGCGAGGGAAAAAGCTTCTACTGTGGGCATACTGCAGGGAAGTATTACAGGTGGCACTAGCAACGTCGTGGGTGCGATAGGCGAGATAATCGTTGCTGATAGTATTGAAGCAAAGCAGATAAATACATACGATTACGATCTTGTAAAGGATGGGGTGAGGATAGATGTTAAGACTAAGCGTTGCAACACTAGACCCCTACCTAATTACGATTGTTCTGTAGCGTTGCATGGAACTAAGCAGGATTGTGATGCGTATGTGTTTGTTCGCATATTAACTGATTTGAGTAAGGCTTGGATTCTTGGTGGCATATCTAAGCAAAGTTTTTACAAAGAAGCCACTCTGTACAGAAAAGGGGATGTTGATTCGGACAACGGCTTTATGTTTAAAGCTGATTGTTACAATCTAAAGATAGATAAGTTGAGTTCTGTCCATGAAATCAAAAAGTAAAGCAAAGCTATTTTCACTAGAAGTGTTCTTAAATAAAGACGGAAACGTCGAGATGAATTACGAGACGCTTAACCCTGATACATTTGAAAAAGAGATGAACATTGGTCTGCCCATGTATAGTGGAACAAGCCAAGTTGCATCTCTTCTTCGTTATTTAAGGAAATCAGGGGATGATATAATGAGTGGTTCAGGTAACTATATCTAGCCTTTTCTCATCATCTTGAAGTCTTTACCTGATATTTTACCATCTTTGTTCTTGTCTAGTTTGCTTTGACCACCATACATCATGCCCATAGGGTTCATCATGTTCTTGGGCATTGTAGCTTGCATCATACCTGATTGATTAGGCTTAATATCCTTCTCCATCATGCCACCCATCTGCATCTTTTTCTTTTTCATGGCTGTACCACCATACATCATAGGCTTTCTTGTAGCCATGCCACCGCCATACATTTTTGATTGGCGTTGTCCATTGTTATACATCTTCATCTCTGATTCTCCTTTATTGACGTACTTCGATGTTTTGATCTGCTAAGTCGTACTCTCTATACTTAGCTTTGTAGTTATCGTTTATAACTACGGTTTGTTCAGGGTTCTCTGTGTCTGCCCATGTATTTATTTTGTTTAAGCTCGATGTTAGTGCATTAAAGAACTGTATCTCTTTTTCACGAGATAGTGGCTGACCTGTCTTCACAATCTCAAGAAATAATTGTCCTACTTCTTCATTCTCTATTATTGTTTTAAATAGTTTATGACCTTTAAGTCTAAATTGCTGTAACACTGCTTCAGTTCCAACATAACGTGCAGATATAACACCTCTGTTTATAGAATAGAATCTACTGATATAACTTTCAACGGAAAAGTTTCTTGGTACACCTGTTATATTAGATTTTATCTTTTCAATATCATATTGTTCAGACATCCACTTTACCATCGAGTTCAATGTATTCATTCGTTTATCACCTATAATCTGTCTGACCATACCGTTTCTTTGAGTATCATTGAATCCAATTATTTGTTTTAACTTATCTACATCCATATCAATTTCAGTAACCAACTCTTTAGCTGAACCCATTACAGTTGATTTACCTGTTGAAAGAAAAGTTTTTTGTGTAAGATCATCCATGAATACTTCAGTAATAAGTTCGTCTAACTGTTTTTTACCATACTTACCGCCAAAACTAGTTAGTATTCCTTCTTTAACTCTATTGAACTGGGTTGGGTTTGCAGTTGCTACTTCTATTAAGGTTTGTCCTTGTTTCAAACTAACTGGGAGAACACTTCGTAAGTTTCTTTCAACTCGTTTAAAATCTCTGTAAGTTTCTTTTAAGGGAACAAGATTTTGTTGGGATAGCTTAGATAATGAGTTTCTTAAATTATCTTCCCCTTTTTTGAACAAGTCTTCTCCTACACTTACAGGGGAGTAGCTGAACAGATCTTTTTCTATCTTAGTTACATCTATGAGAGATACTTCTTTTCCCGTAGAATCAACACCTGTGTAGGCTTTTTGTAGTTTCAACATCTTATTTGTGTAAGCTACCTTGTCTAGTTGACCTTTTGTGGCTGCATCTTCTATGTATTCCGCTGCTTTTAACTCTAGTATAGCTTTCAAAGCTTTTCCATCTTCAGAATCTACGTTTATAAAGTAAGTACCTTTTCTTTGTACATTCTGAGGTAATCCCATAGGAGTTTCATCTTTGAAAGTTCCAAATCTTTTCAAGAAGTCTGCTTTGAAATCAAGAAGCTCACTGTCACTCATGTTTCCAATCTTGTCTACGTTTTCAGTAAAGCTTGGCTTTTGATCGACTGTGATACCTGTTGGGTCTAAGTTGCTAGGTGTTGTCTTGTTTCTGTTTTTAAAGAAGTAGTTATAGTTGGTTCTGTTATCAAAGTACCTATTCATGTAAACTTGGTGGGCTGCATCCCCGTCAGCTAATTTACGTGCAACAGTTATCCTTTCCCCATTTTCCCCTAGTATAAATAAGTTACCTACGGGAGTGCTTTGTTTTGTACCAAAATTTACCTGAAAATCTTGAAACTTGCTTGTAGCTACTTGTTTGAGTTGATCAAACTGATTTGATATTGTGTTGTCAACAGGGTTGTAATATTTACCTTGCAATCTTCCAAAGCTAGATTTTAACTCTTTGAGTTGATCAAAGTTCAAAGGCAGTGAATCAATCTTTACATTGCTTGCTCCACCTTGTTTGTTTATGATATACACTGCCTGTAAATTCTTAGGCATAAAGTTAAACCCCTGCATATTCTCAGGAGCATTCTGTAAAATAGAATCAACAAATTCACCTGCTGTTTCAAACCCAGAGTTAGGCGGTAGTTGATCAAATATCTGATTTATGGTTTCATCTGCTGCTTGATTAAAACCTCTGAATATTTGAGATTGCTTAGAAGTACCCATAGTACCTCCACCTATCTGCTTAAACACTTCTGTTTCGTTTTTAGGTATGATTTGTAGAAACTTTTCAAGTATGTCCATACCTTCTACTTTAGCACCCTCTCCAATTAGTTTTCCGTCAGCGTCTATAAACTTTCCTTTGTCCAATTGTAGATAGTGAGAACTCACTTCTGCGTTTTCATAGTTTCTTTTGTTTTCTCCGAACGCAAAAAACAAATCATCAGAGTTTCTGTACTCTGGCATATCTTTAGGACTTTTAACAAGTTTTTTTGCTTTGTTTAAAAGTTGTTTTCTTCTAAGTGATTTAGCCTTATCAGTTACAGCCTTTGATACTGTGTCAAATATATTCTTGTTGTGTTCTTTTATCTTTTCAGCAGATGGAAACTCTGTCTGTGAGTACCCATACTTGTAGTTTCTGTTCAAGATGCTACTGATGTCTTCCCCATCTTGAGGAGCATCGTCGAACTTCCCGACTGTTCCTTTAATAATGCTTTCAATCTTAGCCATGTCTGCTTTTTGAAGTAGCTTAATATCTCTCTCAAGATTGGCCGCACGCTTTTCGGCATAGTCGTATGCTATGTTAAGTGTTCTATCAAACTTATCTAATAGTGTGTTATCTCTATACTGATCTGCTGATCTTATATCTGCC
>Ga0222718_10003961_pt1 | contig 12473 bp, 9 predicted proteins | sample C33_27DmetaG_FD_165045 | JGI IMG/M metagenome (GOLD analysis project Ga0222718, IMG submission 165045) | Estuarine water microbial communities from San Francisco Bay, California, United States - C33_27D | ecosystem: Environmental > Aquatic > Marine > Unclassified | place: USA: California... | reverse complement strand
GTTGCCGAGAAGTGGAAGGAGACTGACGCCATCGATGGTTTGGGTCTCCGGTAGGGATCCGCTAGCGGCAGCGACGAAAGTGGGATAAAAATCATAGCTGAGGGTAGGTTCGGCACAGGTAGTGCCTGGTAATGCTTTGTTAGGATGTTTGACGATTAGGGGGACGCGGATACCGCCTTCGTGGAGGGAGCCCTTCTCGCCCTTTAGCGGGGCGAGGCTGGAGACGTTGTCGTCGGCGGCCTCGCGATAGTCGTAGCGGCGGTAGAGGCCGCCGTTGTCGGAGGTGAAGACGATCATGGTGTTGTCCGTGAGCCCTTGGGCGTCGATCTCGTCAACAACGCGGCCAACCAGTGCATCGACTTCCTCGACCATGGCTGCGTAGACCGGGTGTGGGAGACCTCGTCCGCGTTCTTTGGCTCTAGCCTTGTACTTCTCCACCAGTTTTGACTTGCCGGCGAGTGGAATATGGACGGCATATGGGGAGAGCATGAGAAAGAAGGGTTTGTCAGACTCTTCGCTAATGAATTGGGCGCAGAGATCGGCTTCGAAGTCGGTGCGGAATTGATCTGGCTTAGGCTTTAAGTCAGACCGACCAGTCACTCGATACTTGCCAGGAAGATGGGCGCCATTGATCTCCGCCGCAAAGTCGTAGCCCTGCTTAGCCGGCCCAAATGCGTCTCCACGACCAAGGTGCCATTTGCCGACATAGCCGGTCCGGTAGCCAGCCTCTTTGAGCGATTCGGCAACAGTGATCGTGTCCTGCGGCAGCGCCATCGTTGTCTGTGGTGTGATGACGCGCTCAAAGGGGCGCCAATGCCCGGGGATGTGCGCCGTGATTCCGATGCGCGCTTGATTCTGACCAGATTGCACAGCACATCGCGATGGCGAACAAACAGCACCGGCTGCATAAGCATCGGTGAAACGAACGCCTTCCTTGGCCAACTGGTCGATACGCGGGGTGTCGATGAAATCGTTGCCATAGCAACCAACATCGCCCCATCCCAGGTCGTCGATGAAGATGAAGACGATGTTAGTCTTATCCTGAGCCGCGACTGAGCCATGAGGCAAAGACGCGATGGCCGTGATGATTGCGATAATGTGGGCAAGATGTTTCATGGTAAGTGTTCTGGTCGATAGCGGTTATTCAGTGAATTCGTCGTTGTTGCTGTCGTTAGAATAGGTGTGGCCAATGAGCGGAAGGACTTCTGGTGGTGGCGGTGGGACCGGATTCTGAATAGCGGTTTGCGCTATTGCTGCAGTCGTGACACTGAGATAAAAGACAATGAGTAAGCGTGGCAGGAATAACATGGGTCTGTGACTAAGAGTGGGGCAATATTGCAATGCGAGTGTCAGAACCCGTTGTGTTACTAATGGATTTGATAGTAGTATTTACGGTTACTATTAGAGAACAGTAACTTGGTGATCTGGTCAACACTGTCGAGAACGCATCGCTAAGGTTGGAGGGGAGCAATAGTTCAGCGATAAGCAATTTTGCCTATAAAACCCATTTGTTTATGAGGTAAGGGTAGTATTGTTGTTAGTAATTGGAAGGGTTATTTCTCCGGCCGCACGCGCTTGCTTGATGTCACCCTTGAGCACTGAAGCAAAGGGTTCTTCGTTTTTCCGCTCGGGGTGTTGGGGTGCGAGTTCCTTGCTCGTATCAACAATGAAGATCGGCTGGAAATACATGGGTTGCTCCGCCCACAGGCAGCCGTCGTTGTCGAAAGTCGCAATCCGTTCGGAAATCGGAACAAAGTCATCGGAGCTTGCTTGGGTGACTTTTTCGACAAACTCGATGATAGCCTTCTTGAGAGCGGTGTCGTTCCAAGACGGAAACGTGTCGTCGGCGAAAAGCGGAACGGTCAGGACCGCAGCGGCTACCGGGGGGGGAAGTTGCTTCGTGGTTCTGATGGCTGGTGAAAGGGACGAGACCATGATCGATATTCCTGCTGACGGCGTCGACAAGCGAGAGTGACTGGCGTCTGGATCACTCTACTGAGTCGAGTCCGGTGAAGGTCAGGCTTTTCTGTTCGAGCCAAGAGTAGAACGGGTTCCACTTTTGCCGAAGCATTTCGCCCGGACTGATCAGGAGCGTTCCGCGTTCACCGCGGAGGGCCCGGTTTCCAAGGGTTGGAACCTTGCCACCTTCACCACTGCCGTAGAGGGAGTCGTTTTCGGGGAATGGAATGGCGATGTGGGATAGTGAGAAGGTCTCATCCGGCCACGACATCTCGGTAGATTTTTCGATGGTCTCCATCGTGCCTGCTTCACGGCGCCGGAGGTTGACTCTTCGGGACGGAACTCCCTCTTCCATGGAATTACTGACAACGGTTAGAGAGAAAGTATGATCGGTCTCGGCGAGCAATCCTTCGAGTTGGTCCGCAGGGTCTTTGCTCAGGAGGTGCTCGACCAGAGCAAGGCGATTGATGTCAAAGAGGATCAACTCGTGGCCTTGATCCGGGAGTCGGTCGAAGAGACGTGAGATCAGTGCGGTGGTGGATACGGTGGCATCGACTGAGGATTGAAAGGCCAGAGTCCGGGGGAAGTTTTGCATGGCTCCGTCCTGAGCCATCTTACCAAGGCGCTTGTCGATCTCGGTCGTGATGCGGTGAGCTTGATCTCCAGCGTTCACTGCGAACGACCCGTATTTGAAGGGATCATATTCCATCGAAATGGAATTCCATGCGAGCTTCTCAAGGCCGAGCCAGTGTCCGATCCGCCCTTGCCACACGGCCAAGGCGGCGGCTTTGGAAACGCCGATTTCTGGAGACAGTAGAAGCAGTCCATCGGGACGAGGTAGGGAAGGGTCATTGACGCTTTCGGTCGCGTAGATCACCGAGAGCGCCCCGCCATTCGAGTAGCCGACGAGGTAGAGGGGGCGATCGCCGATGCTTTCCTTGAGGTGTTTGGCTGCCAGGCGGACAGCGGCCGCCATGTCTTTCCACGTGGTCTCCACGAGTCCGCTTGGGGCCGTTCCGTGACCAGGGATTCGCAGGCCGATGACAGAGGCACCTGCCTCGTGGAAGGTCTTTCCAAGGTGGCGTAGGCTGTAGGGGGAGTCCGACATTCCGTGAAGGAGCAGGACGCCTGCGCGAGGTGAAGTTTGAGTAAGCTCGAAGGTCCGGTTCCAATTGGTCTTCATGCTGGTAGGGTCCATCATGCTGCCTTTTTCGAACCTGTTGATGCTCTGCCCTTCAGGTGCAGGCGTGTTGGCATACACCTCGCTCTCCAACTGGGCGAAGAGCCGATCTTCGAGCGCTAGATAGTCGGCGAAATCATCGACATCGGAGGAGGTCTTGAATTCTTCGTCGAGATCCACCTCGTGCCATAGGTGTAGATCGGCACGATTGTTGAGCACATAGACACCAATCGAAATAAGCGAGGCCATCGTCACCAGAATGCCGTAGCCGAGGGCCCGGCGGAGCATGGTCAGCGAGTGATTGGTGAACGTCTTCTTCATGTGGAATTGCTAGAGCATTGCTTTTCGTCCACGGGATCAGATTCGCCGCATTGTTAGTATTTGGAGCAGGGGTAGGAAAGGGGAAATGGTCTCCATGATCTCAAAGATTTCAGGAAATCTTCGCGGCGGTCAAGCTTGCTGGGGAAGCGGCAAGCTTGAGATGCTCCTTCCACCAAGGGCTATACGGCCTGTTTGTTGGCCTCAAGACTGCTGCCGGTCGATCGAGTGCTTTGCAGAGGCTCTGATTAGGCAGAAAAACATTCTCGGTAATCGCAAAGCTGCGTTTTCAGTCCACCGCGAAGAGCGGCAACTCGTCCGCCGGTAAGAGATCCCTGTCGAGGACCAACAACCGCTCCTCATCGAGCACGCGCTCTAGCGCTTTATAGGAAGGTTCACTGTCGGTCTAGCTAGCAGGTAAACGTGATTCGGTATCTTTAGTCGAGTCGGTCTTTTCCGTGGCGTAAAGCGGCTCTACGGATTCGATGCCGAAGAGTGGACGGGGTGGTGGAGGCAGAGCAATGGCGCCTTCCCTCAGGTCGAGGAGAAAGAGGAAAAACTCAACTTCTTCCGGTCGGATCAGTTTGTTGATGAACTTCATCGTTCCCTTATAGCAAGGACAAAAAAGAGGGTCGACACCCCAAGCGCGCGGCATGAGATCGCGCCAAAGAGGCCGCAGAGCACGGGCGCTTTGGGCGGAGGTCGGTGGTAAAATGTTGAGGGATGGCAGGCCATCGCGAAAGCGGCTAGGAGGGGCCGTGGATCCGGCGATGACGGGACTCGTAGTGGGCGAGGAAATCGTGCCAGGCGTGGTGGACGATCTGCCAAAGGGGTAAAGCACGCGGGCGGTAGATGGGTGGCGACACAATCTGTTCTGATGAATGGCTTAAGTATTACCGATGGAGGAAGATTGTTGTATCTCCTGCGGGTAATGGCTTTATTCATAATCAGTGTTGCTCCTATTCTGTAATACATGGGCGCTTCTAGGCGAAAGAGATTCCTGCCTGACCACCGTAATTTAGCCGTGCCCGAAATCCCATAGACTCCTAGGCTTTCTGATATGCGTCCACTCCTCCCCTTCATCTTGCTCCATCTTTGTGCCACTCTAGCATTAGCGGACGATTCCGAAACGCCCAAACTTCTACCTATCCCTGACAAGCTCGTCGTTCTCACCTTCGACGACTGCAACAAATCCGATCGTACGTTCGTCGCAGACTTGGTCAAAGAACACGCCTTTGGCGCGACCTTCTACATCACGGAGGGGCTCGGCTTCCTGAAGAGCAAAGAGAACTACATGACATGGAAAGAAATCCGCGAACTGCATGACATGGGATTCGAGATTGGCAACCACACGAAGGCACACCGCAACGTCACCAAGCTGACAAAAGAAGCGCTCTCCAAGTCCCTTGATCACATTGACACGCGCTGCGCGGAGAACGGCATCCCTCGCCCTATCACATTCTGCTTCCCCGGCTTCTCCCACAATCTAAGTGCTGTCGAAGTTCTCATGACCAAGAAGGTCTTCACCTTCGCCAGGCGCGGCATCCGACCGGAATTCGAGGATGGCGGCCGCGGTGGGCTCGGCCCCGCCTACAACCCGAAGCTCGATCACCCGCTCCTCGTTCCCACGACCTGGTATTCCGGCCCGGAGTCTGGGACGGATGATTTGAAGAAGGCCGTGGCCAAGGCCAAGGACGGGAAGATCACTGTGTTATGCTATCACGGAGTGCCCGCCATCGAGCACCCTTGGGTCAACACCGATCCAGAAGTTTTCAAAGAGCAGCTCCAATTCCTCAAGGACCATGGCTGCACCGTCATCGCGATGCGTGATCTCAGGAAATACGTCGATCCCACGAACCGACCAGAAGATCCCTATGCGCAAATTGAGGAGCGGAAGCAGAGGTAGGCAACTCAGGGATTGGAGGCCACACCAATGAATCTATTTCCGAGCCACTCTACGTTGCCTTTAGCTTTCGGATCTCTACCTTGCGGAATTCTACTTTGCCGGTCTTATGGTGCATTTGTAATAAAATGCTTCCTTTCAGCAGGCGATCTTTCTCGGGAAGTTTGCAATCGGCTGCGGGCTTGTCGTTGACCCAGGTTTGGACGTGATCGCCAACCACACGGATACGCAGAGTCACCCATTCGCCATCTTTCAAGTCAGCGAACTTTGGAGCCTTGGCCCCTTTGGTGCCCAGATTGTAGATGCTGCCAGTGGGGTTGTTGCCATCCCCGTGATCGAGTTGGGCTTCGTAGCCACGAGGGAATTCTTGTGTCTTGTCGGTATGCGGGGCGCAGCGGAAATAGACGCCGCTGTTGCCACGACCACTACCAGTGTCGCTGATGCGTGCTTCCACGACGAGTTCGAAGTCGTCGTAGTCTTCGACAGTTGATAGGTAGCCTTGGCCGCCATGACCCATGAGGACGCCATCGACGACCTTCCATTCGGGCGCATGTTTGAATCGGTTCTCATGCCAGCCTTTCAGGTCCTGGCCATCGAAGAGCTTCTGCCATGCTGTCTTGGCCTCAGGTGTGTCTGCATCTTTGGCAGTGAGCTGGACGAGGGCTGTGGCGGCGATGGCGGTGATGATCAGGAAGGTTCTCATACAGCGAATTTAGGGAAACGGCATTCGGTCGGCCAGAAGAATCCGCCATTTGAAACTAGCAATGCTCTTGGGTTTGTCTTTCGCCTATAAAACACTGTTAGATCTTCGTGGATTTCTCCGAAATCCACGACAAACACACCCCCTCCATCTACTTCAAGTAGATGTCCTTGAACTGCACCGTCATCGGTTTGCCCGAGCGTAGCTGCAAACCGAGGATTCCTTGCAGATCGAAATGAGCCTCTTCGTTGTCGATGAGCTCCGACGCCGTCACGCCATTGATCCGCAAGACCATTCGGTGGCCCTTGGCGTAAATGTGATAGTCATTCCACTCGGGCCACTTCTTGAAGGTCGCCTCCGTGTCGAATGGGGTTCGCGTGCGTTTGCCGTCCTTGTCGATCACTGTCTTGGAACCGTTGGCGCTGAGGAGTTCCGGGCCGTCGCGCGTGTGAATCTCATCACAGACCCCGCCAAGATACCCTCCGGACTGGTAGATGTCGGCTTGGTAGCCGATTGCCAGACCGTCCTCGCGCATCTTGCTACGAAACTGCACTCCGGAGTTGCAGCCGTTCCCCTCGACTCGAAACTTCAGTTTGACCTCGAAGTTGGCCACGTCGCCGCCCTGCCAAACCATGAATTGATTCTGCTTACAAGGGTGCTCGTCCGTCGACTCGCCGGTAATGGCGCCGTCGCGAACGGACCAGTAACTCATATCGAGGGCGTTCCAGCCTTCTAACGTTTTGCCGTCGAAAATCTTTTGGAATTCGCCCGAAGGGAGACTTGGCGGAGGAGAGGCCGTTGGCAGTTCTTGGGCAACGGGTGCCGCCGCGCCCCCTTCGTTGACGAGCGCTCGCAGTTCAGCGACGGAGAGCGCTCGGTCGTAGATGCGGACATCGTCGAGGAGGCCATGAAAGAGCCTTCCCGTGGCCTGCGCGTTCGCGCCAATGAGCACGGCGTAATCGTTGACGCTGATGTTAGTCGAAGCGTTCATCGACGCGTCGAGAGCACCATCCACGAAGATTGACATCTTGGTCTCGTCGAGAACGCCAGCGACGTGGTGCCACTTGCCGTCATCGACATCTCGTTTGCCATAGAGATCACCGACCTGGTCACGCGAGAGATCCGAGCAGGCGAAGCCCGCGCATTTCGTTTCGTTAGCTCTGTGCAGTCTCCAAGCGCGATCGCCCTTCGTCACGATCGATTGCCACGGCTTCGTGAAGGACTCGACTTGTATCCAGGCCGACACCGTGACGCTGCCCGTGAAGTCGAACATGCTCTCATTAGGAATCGACACGAAGTCATCCGTACCGTCGAGGTGCAGGGCACCACCAATGATCCCTTCGGCCCATTTCGCGCCGCCCATGACCATGCCGTGGTTGTCTCGACCCGAGACATCGCCCGCAATTGATCCCGTGCCTTCATCGAACGTCCAGCGACCTACCAGTCCACGCGCGAGGTCCAGGGACGCGCTACCTTCGTTATCGGCAGCCTCAATGATAGAGTGATGAGCGCACAGACTCAGCATCGCCATGGCCAGAACGGCAATCGACGTTTCTTTCCGCACATCCGTTCGTGGTTTCGCTACTCGCATGGTCACCTCGTTGCTGTTCATCTGTTTATCTGGTAAGCGTTTATTATAGTCACGCGTAGGTGACCGTCGAGACCGATCGAGTGGCTGCTGACGTGATCTCTGGTTCAACGTGACCCCTGTTTCAGTTTCTGAAGGCGTTGCGGTTGAGGTTCGCGATCGATTTGTCCTCGTTCTCGTTGGCCGGATCCGCGACGCCCTTTGTCTCCCAAGTCCTTGCGGGCTGCTTCTGCCATCTCCGTCAGCCTGGCGATGACGTCCGAATGCTCACTGGCAATATTCTTTGCGCAACCAATGTCGTCCGTCAGGTGGAAGAGCAACGTCTCCGGTTTCTGTGTCTCGTTAAAGTGGGGATGCGCACCGGAGGGTGTCACGGGGAGAAATATCTTCCACGGACCGGACCGGACGGCTTGTAACTGGTCCTGGTGGTAATAGTAGAAAGCCTCGTAAGAAGACTTTGTCAGGCCGTCCTCAAACAAAAGTGACGAAATATCGTGGCCATCAGCTTGTCGGTATCTTTGCGCGTTCGCTCCGGCAAGCTTTGAAAAGGTGGGTAGCAGGTCCATCGTTGTTGCCAGTTCGTGGCAGACCGTTCCGGCTGGAACTTTTCTAGGCTGCCAGACTATCGTGGGGACTCGGAACGCGCCTTCGCTGGTCGTGTAACCGCGACCGTGAAGGGGGCGGTTGGAACCTCGGTTAAGATCATTGGAATCGCGATTGATCGGAGTCCCGTTGTCAGAGGTCCAGATGACAAACGTGTTCTCGGCGATTCCCAACTCTTGAAGTAGATCTAGCATTACGCCTATCGACCAGTCGAGCTCCTCGATAGCGTCTCCCCAGGGACCGTTTCTGCTTTTGCCTTTGAATTCCGGACTGGAAAACGGCGTCGACGTGCTGCCGGGCATGGCCTGCGGGAAGTAGAGAAAGAATGGCTCATCTTTGTGTTCGGCGATCCACTTCATGGCCCGCTCGGTGTAGCGCTTCGTTAGGCCATTGCGATCGCAGGGAGCCTCGATGACCTCTTCGTTCTCCATGAGTGGAAGAGGCGGCCACTTTGAGCCGTCTTTCTTCCACACGCGCTCGGTCATGTCGTCTGAGTAGGGCACGCCGAAGAACCAGTCAAAGCCCTGCCGAGTAGGGAGAAACTCAGGCTGATCGCCGAGATGCCATTTACCGACAATCGCCGTGGCATAACCCTGCCCTTTGAGAACTTCTGCGATCGTGATTTCGTCAGGGTGAAGCCCATGCCGCGAAACCGGCCTCAGCACCCAGCCGTCTCGTTCGTTGAAATGCATGCCGATCCGCTGCGCGTAGCAGCCCGTCATCAGACTGGCTCGGGACGGCGTGCAGACGCCAGCCGTGACGCAGAAGTGCGTGAACTTCCGGCCTTCCTTTGCCATGCGATTCAGGTGAGGCGTCCGATGAAGCGTCGAGCCAAACGGCTCGATGTCCCCGTAACCAAGGTTGTCGCAGAAGACGACGATGAAGTTCGGCTTGCGCGGAAAGGCTGCAGCCTGACTAAGGGCAAGGCCAACCGAAACGAGAATAGCCGGAATCAAGAGAGCGAGGCGACTACGACCCATCATAGTAAGTCGGCGAAGTCGGCCCCACAGGCAGGCCGAAGACGAATACCCAGAGATAGAAGAGCACGGTCCAGCCAATCATGAAGGCGATGGAGTAGGGGAGCATCAACGCAATCATCGTGCCGACCCCCGCATTCTTCTCGTACCGCGTCACGAAAGCGAGTATCAAGCCGAAATAACTCATCATCGGCGTGATGATGTTTGTGGTCGAGTCACCGATCCGATACGCGGCCTGAATGACTTCCGGGCTGTAGCCGATGAGCATCAGCATGGGAACAAAGATGGGTGCGGTGACAGCCCATTGCGCCGAGGCGGAACCCAACATCAGATTGATGAACGCGCACATCAGAATGAAGAGCACAAAGATCAACGGTCCGGTCAATCCTATCGAGCTTAGGAAGTCGGCACCCGTGACCGCAGTAATCGCGCCTAGATTGGTCCAACCGAAGTAGGCGACAAATTGGGCGGCGAAAAATACGAGTACAATGTAAAGCCCGAGCGTGCTCATGGCGGCCGCCATCGCATTGATGACATCGCGATCTGATTTGAAGGTTCCGCGAACCCAGCCATAGACGACACCGGGGACAAAGAAGAACACAAAGATGAGCGCCACGATTCCGCGTAGAAACGGAGAGTTGGCAACTTTGCCAGTTTCGGGATTACGAAGCGGCCCCCACGATGGCACAACCGTCAGGGCTATCAATGCGGCGACGGCAAGGCCCGCCAGTGCCGCCCAGAGTAGCGCACGCTTCTCAACGCGATCGAGCGGCTCGAGTTTCTGTTCGGAGAGGCTCCCCGATGCTTGCGCTGGATCGTACGAACCGAGCTTCGGCTCGACGATGGACGTGGTGATCCAAGTGCCGAGTGCGGTGATCATGAACGTGCTCACGATCATGAAATACCAGTTTGCTGAAGGATCGACGATATAGCTCGGATCGATGAGTTGAGCGGCTTCCTGCGTGATGCCCGCAAGCAGTGGATCCACGGTACCCAGTAGTAGGTTTGCACTATAGCCTCCGGAGACGCCGGCGAACGCCGCTGCGACTCCCGCAAGCGGATGCCTTCCAAAGGAATGAAACACGACAGCGGCTAGTGGTATCAGCACCACGTACCCCATCTCGGAGGCCGTGTTTGAAAGCACTCCGCCAAAGACGATCGTCATCGTCACGGTGTTCTTCGATGCCTTGAGCACCATCGCCCGAATGGCGGCGCCAAGCAGTCCCGAGTGCTCGGCAACCCCAACACCGAGCAAGGCGACAAGAACGGTTCCAAGTGGTACGAATCCCGTGAAATTGGTGACGAGGTTCTCAACGATCCGCCGCAAACCTTCGGCATTAAGAAGACTAATTGCCGTGATTCTTCCGTCTTCCGAGCGACCTGCGGCACCCTCAGGTCTTGGATCGAGCACGCTGAGATCGAAGGCTCCAAGCAGACCCGAGAGTAGGAGGATGCCCAGCGTAAAGATGGCGAACAGCGTCACGGGGTGCGGAAGCAGATTCCCGAGCCACTCCACGGTGTTGAGCAAGCGCGTCAGTGCGGTGCTTTGAGGCTGTCTTCTCTTTGTTCGGGCGGCGTCATCAGTGTCGTTGTTCTTGGAATCATTCATGGCGTGTAGCTTCATCGTACAGCAAATCGGCTCGCGTAGTTCAACGATTGTGGTATCGATCTTTGTGCTCATGAAGCGCTATTACTCGATCAGCGCGACTGTTTTCGCAGTCGCCAACTTGGCCGCCGCCGAGGAGGAACCTGAGGCTCGGCTGGCTGCATTCCACGGAGAGATGGAGCCGGTGCTCAAGCGGGTCTGTGTGGGGTGTCATGGACCGGACAAACAGAAAGGGAAATTTCGCTTAGACACGTTGGATCCCGATCTGGTGACGGGAAACGATACAAGTTGGTGGCTGGAGGTTTTTGAGGTGATCAGCAATGGCGAGATGCCGCCTGACGATGCCGACGAGCCGCTCCTGGACATCGAGAAGTCGCAGTTGGTCGATTGGTTGGCGGGCGAAATTCAGCGAGCGTCGCAGGTGCGACGAAGTGAGCAGGGGCACACGTCGTTTCGAAGGATGACGCGTTATGAGTATAGGTATACGCTGCAGGATTTGTTAGGCTTGCCGCATGACCTCTCGCGTGATTTGCCACCCGAGACGGCGTCGGAGGATGGCTTTCAAAACAGTTCTGAGATGCTGCAAATGACTGTGGTCCAGTTTGAGCAATACCGACAGCTGGCGCGGAAGGCGCTGAAGCTGGCGACGGTGCGTGGTGAACAACCTGAGCCCGTCTACTACGGCATCTCGATGAGGGAGGCGGCCCAAGCGATCAATCCAAAGTACACGGCCAACGTCGAAGGAACGCGGCAGCGGATCGCGGAGGAAGGGCTCGCGGTTGAGGACGCTTTTGAGCAACAGGGCGAGAAATTCCCGCGCGATCACAAAGGGCTGCATTTTCGCGATCTCGTGACCGGCCAGGGCATTGGTCCCAAGTGGGGTTATGGTGGCGCCAAGTATGCGTGGACGCCGACCCTAACCAAACCGGAGTTGCCGCCGGTGTCGCCTGACATTGTGGTGATTCCGAAGAACGCGAAGTACATCATCGATGTCGGCGATGGCTTGCCGGATAGTGGCAACATGCGGGTACGCATTCGCGCCGCGCGCTACTCCACGGAGGACAAGAACCCGCCAACGTTGCGATTGTTCTTCGGCAACCAGGCGAGCAACGACTCCCGTGTCGCGGTGCGCGCGGGCGAAAATGACATTACCGTTACCGCCTCACCAGACGAACCGGCGTTCTATCACTGGGACGTGCGGCTCAGCGAGATCGCCCGCAATGCCTATCGGCACATTACCAAGCTCGGCGATCTACCGAACCCTGCGGAGTTCCTTTATTTCCAAAACATTTCAAGCTCGAAGGCGGCGGCGCAGATGGATTACGTTGAGGTCACTGCTCCGACTTTCGATCAGTGGCCACCAGCCTCGCATACACGGATCTTCTTTGAGAGCGTCAACCAGGCGGATGAGGAAACCTACGCCCACGAAATACTCAACAGATTCATGCGCCGCGCCTGGCGGCGTCCAGCGATGGCAGCGGAACTCGACCAGAAGATGGCGCTCTTGGCCAAACTGCGACCGCAATGTGAGAGTTTTCAAGAGGCCCTGATCGAAGTGCTTGCCACGGTGCTATCCTCGCCAAAGTTTCTCTACCTTGTGAGGGCAGGCCAAGAGGACGGGCAGGGGATTTCGGATTTC
>Ga0222718_10003960_pt1 | contig 12474 bp, 9 predicted proteins | sample C33_27DmetaG_FD_165045 | JGI IMG/M metagenome (GOLD analysis project Ga0222718, IMG submission 165045) | Estuarine water microbial communities from San Francisco Bay, California, United States - C33_27D | ecosystem: Environmental > Aquatic > Marine > Unclassified | place: USA: California... | reverse complement strand
TCTCCTTTTCCAATAATTAGTAAATTTGCATTAATTTCTTTCATTGATTTAATTATACATTGATGGTTTTTTACATCTGATAAATTCCCTACAGAAATAATTAGTGGTTTAGGTAAAGTCTCAACTCTTTTCCCATTTGAAAATTTATCTAAATCTATACTGTTGTATAATACTTCAAGATTTTTACCACCTTTCTTTTTGATATATGGTTCTAAACTACTATAAATTAAAATTATTTTTTTTGCTTGTTTAATAACAAAAGGTTCAATCTTGTTTTCAAATATTTTTAAGATTAAAAATTTTTTTAAATTTTTCTTTTTCATCCATTTTCTTTTTTGTTGATTTTCTGTATGAATAGATAGTAAAAATGGAATGTTTAATTTTTTTGAACAATATGCTGCCATCCATCCTTCTAATCTAATATTATATGCTCTCAATACATTTGGGTTAATCTCGCTAATTATTTTTATTATGTTTTTTTTAATTTGATTCCTATTTTTAAAATTTATTTTACCCATACAATGAATTTTCAATTTTGCATTTCCAGCAATTTCTTTGATTTTCTCTTCTTCAATATCCTCATCTTCAAAAACAATAATGTGAATTTCTTCAAAAAAATTATTTGGATTGAAGTATCTTTCTCTAATTTCCCCTTTTAAATAATATGCATTTATCGGATCATTTGGAAAAACACATAATTTTTTAGTATCCATAATTCTCTATTGTCCTTGGTAAAAATTCAGGTTTATGTTTTCCTGAAAAACAAATTTCATCACTTTTCTCAAATTTATTGTTTATCTCCATCTTACAGAAACTATCTGAAAAATCCTTTAATACAAATTTATGATTATTTACTAATTCTCTCATTACATCACTTTCTAAAGGATAAGTTGCAGCTTTATATGTAAAAACATCATATCCGTCATTCATCGTATCTTTTAAAACTTTAATGTCTTCATTAGTTAGCAGTTCTTTCATTGGTAAACTAAATGGAATATATCCATGATCAATTACCCAATTTGTGTTTCTAGCTGCAATAACACTATACTCATTTAATCCATTTTTATCAATTGGATATCCGTTGGCATAGATAGTTAAATTTCTAAATTCAAATTCATTATTTAGAATATCTTGAATTGGAGGCGAATTATATAATGCTAGTGCAAAAAATGTTAATAATATTAAAAAAATAATTGGCCGAATTTTTTTAATGAATTTTATATCTAAACTAAAAATATTGAAAATTACATATGACAATATGATATAACTTATAGCTGTTGATGGAATTACATATCTTCCTGGAACTCCTAATTCAGCTCTTTCTTCTGTAGTTACTGATGCATAAAACCAAAGAATAGGTATTGTTAATAATATCAATATGAATATGTCAATTCTATTTTTTTTCTTTTTTAAAGCAATTAAAATTGAAAACGCAAAAATTAAAAATGCAAATAGCGAAATCCACGAATTACCTAATATATTCTCAAATTTATTGTCTAAATTCTGATAAACTGCATTAATTTGATAAGGGAGAAGATATTTTGAAAAATCCTTAAAAATTTCAAAATGCTTTAATTCTATGTTAAAAAAAGAACTAAAATTAGAATCTCTATGTAGTCTTTCATTAAAATCTTGATTTTGCATTCTATAATTTGTTAAAGGATCTCCAAAAAATGAATCATTAAAACTAAACCAAAAAATTAGAAAAAAAATCCATGGAATTATAAAATAAAAAATTTTTTTACTATTTGAAATTTTAAAAATATTTTTCTTAAAATCCTTATTTTTATCAGAATTTATGATTTTATGACTAAAAATAAAAACTATTGGTAAAAGTACTAATTCTAAAGGGAAAACCAATATTCCTGCAGTTCTAACAAATACTGAAAAAACAAAAAATATTGACGAAAATAAAATAAATCTATCTTTATTATCTTTAAAAAATTTAATTAAAAAGAATACACCTAAGATGAAGAATAAACCTGCAGTATTTTCAGTTTGGAAATTTATACCTGTTTTTAAAATTAAATGATTAGTTGATAGAAGTAACAAAGTCAATAATCCTACATGTTTATTAAATAACTTCGTCGATACTCTTTCTGCAATAATTAAAAATAAAATTGTTATTATTGGATTAAAGTAAAAAATTCCATATTCTCCAAAAATCATATAACCTAGTGCAGCAAAATAACTTAAACCATATGACTGAGGCACTGCATAATTATCTATTGTTTTAATCCATGCAGTTGGTACAAACTGTTCATTACCCGTTTTCATTAATAATTCGTTTGTAATTGCTAAATTTCCATTAACTAGAAACTTTGTAGAATTTCCATATGTATATGCATCAGATGCCAAAAAATATGGTAAAGCCTCTCCAAAAACGTATATTCCTATTAAAATAATTATTGAAATTTTAACAGATAGTATCACTTTATCGGTATTAAATTTTTGAAATATTTCATAATACAATTTAAAATCAACATTTTTTTAGATATACAATCTTTACTATAACTAGTCTAATTACACATTTTAAATTAGAAGTTTTTATATAAATTATAATGTATGAATCTACAAAAAAATTTTCATTTGTAGTTTTTGGAAGAGTAATAAGTGGAATCCTTCAAGGATTGTTTTTTCTTATTTTTGCTTATTTGTTAAGCCCTAATGATTTTGGAGAAATTAGTTATTTTATAGCAATTGCTGGAATTGTGTCAATTATTTCGAGATTCGGTTTTAATCAATCTGTTCTTATTTCTAGAAGTAAAGTCAATCTAAAACTTGTAAATGAAATAAATCTTCTTACATTGATTATTACTAGTATTGCAGGAATACTATTAATTCCATTTAACATTTTTATATCTATTCTATGTATTGGCATATCTTTTTTCACAATGTCTCAACATAATCTACTTGGTTCAAAAGATTACAAATTTTTTATGGTTTATTCAATTGTTAAAGGAATTCTTATGATAGTTGTTTCATTGACTTTATTTCATTTTCTTCAAATTGAAGGAATAATTTTAGGTATGGCTATAACAAATCTTTCTCTTTCTTTACCTTTTATCAAAAATTTACGCTTATCACGATTTACTAATATAAAATCAAATATCAAGTTTTTTTTAAATAATTTTGGAATCGATACTTCCATACATCTTACTCGTTCAATCGATAAAATAATTATTGTTCCATTACTTGATTTTACTTCTGTCGGTTTGTATCAATTTAATTTACAAATATTATTAGGTTTTGAAATGCTTCCAATTGCTCTTCATAATTATTTACTTTCAGAAGAATCTAGTAATCAGAAACATAAAAAAATTGAGTTTTTTGCATTACTATTGTCTATTATTGTAATCATTATCGTTATATTTTTATCACCAATTATTATTCCATTACTATTTTCAGAATATTCAGATGGCATACTTGGTTTACAAATTATGATTTTATCGTTATTACCTTTGACCTTAGGATCAATTTTTTCGGCAAAACTTCAAGCTAGTAATTCAAAAAATAGCGGAACTGCGGTAATCGTAAAAGTTATTTCATTTGTAATTTTATTATTTATGCTTGGACAATTTTATGGCATCATTGGTTTATCTATTGCAATTTTAACATCTTATGTCATATATGCCCTTTATTTAGGGATTTTACTCAAAAAATAACTTTTCAATTTTTTTTATAAAATAACAATAAATAATCTGAAAATTATGGTAAATATTTAATTTATAAAACAATTTTGATACACTTTAAATTCATCAAAATATATTTTTTAAAAATGGAGAATTGGCCAACTTTTTTAATTGGTGGAGCGCCAAGAAGTGGTACTTACTCAATATATGAATATCTTAATTTGATGAATACTGTATTCATGTGTCCTACAAAAGAACCAAATTATTTTGCTCCTAGTATTAATGATGCTAAAATGTTATCAAATCCTATTAGGGATAAAAATGAATATTTGAAATTGTTTAAAAATGTAAAAAATGAAAAAGAAATTGGTGAAACTAGTCCTACATATCTTTGGGATCCCAAATCCCCTGAATTTATTCATAAAACAATTCCAAATGCAAAAATTATTTTTATCTTAAGAAATCCAATTGAACGTTCATTTTCACACTATCTTAATGGTATTGGTTTAGGTTATGAGACAAATTCTTTTATAGATTCAATGAATTTGGCTTTAAACCAGAAAAATGATTACTCTGGAAGAATTGCAATGGCTAGTTTTTACTCATCAGGAATTGAAAAATATTTTAAATATTTTAAAAAAAATCAATTAAAATTTTTTATTTTTGAAGAATTCTTTAAAAATACTGAAAATGGCATCCAAGAAATTTTGAATTTTTTAGAAATTTCAGAAAATGTCCCAAAAATGGTTAATACAATACATAATGAATTCACACTACCTAGGGGAAAATTTAGTTCAAAACTAATAACAAATGAAAAATTACGTTCATTTGTAAAACATTATCTTCCTAGAAATCAAGCAAAAAATCTAAGAATGCTGATGACCTCAAAAACAAAAAAGCCAAAAATATCTAAAGAAGAAAAACAATTTGCCCAAAAATTATTTTTTGATGATATTAAAAAAACTGAAAAATTATTAAATAGAAAACTTTCATGGATAAATTAATGTTATATTTCTGTTGTATGTCCTAAACCAAAAGAAATTAAATTTGTTTTACTAAAATTATTATTATTTAAAACTCTTCTTGTATCAATAATGTAAGGGGATTTCATATTTTTTAGAAATATTTTTTGATCTAATTTTTTATATTCATCCCAATCAGTCAATATCAAACAGCAACTAGAATTTTTCAAACATGAATTAATGGTTTTACTATATTTAATTTTGTCTCCAAAAATTTTTTTAGTATTATTAATTGCCAAAGGATCATGAACATTCACTTTAAATCCTTGAGTTAAAAGTAGCGTTATCATCTTAATTGCAATAGACTCTCTAATATCATCAGTTCCAGATTTAAATGATAAACCTAATATTGAAATAGGATTATTTTTCGAGATTTTATTATTTTTAATAATATTCATTATTTTTTTAGGTTGAAAATCATTTACATTTTTTACAGAATTAAAAAATTGATTTTGTGAATTAATTTTTTTTGTAAAATTTACTAAGGCATAAAGATCTTTTGGTAAGCAACTCCCTCCAAATCCTGGTCCAACATTCAAAAATTCATTCCCTATTCTTGAATCTTTGCCTATTGCTTTTGAAATTATTTTTATATCTGCATTTTGAATTTTTTCACATAAACTTGATATTGAATTTATAAAACTCAATTTAGTTGCAAGAAAAACATTATTTGAATATTTTATTAACTCAGAACTATTATAGTCTGTAATAATCATATCAATTTTTTTATTGTAAAATTTTTTATAATATTTTTTTAATTCATTACTAGATTTTTTTTCTTTTTCTCCAATTACAATAAGGTGAGGATTAAGTAAATCATTTATAGCATTTCCTTCTCTTAAAAACTCTGGATTTACAAGTAAATTTACATTTTTTAATTTCTTAAATTTTGGATGAATTATTTTGTTTGTAGTTGTTGGAAGAATTGTACTTTTTATAACTAGAGTATGTGGAGTTTTTTTATCTTTTAAAACACTATGAATTGTATCTAATGCAATATTGATGTAAGATAAATTTATGTCTCCATTATTTTTTGATGGAGTTCCTACTGTTACGAATGTAATATCCGTTTCTAATATTTTTTTAATATCATTCGTTACTTGGAGAGTTTTTCTTTTTAGTGAATTTTTTAGAAATTTTTCTAAATTTGGTTCATAAAAATCCACATTAGTTTTAGATATTTTTTTTATCTTATCGATATTATTATCGATTCCAATTGTTTTAAAATTTTTGTTTGCATTTGTAACTGCTAAAGATAACCCTACGAATCCTAAACCTACAACAGAAATTTTTTGTTTTGTCATATTTACTCAATTTATGTTTTTAATGACTTTAGTATTTTTGCATATGTTGCAGGAGTTCCAATGTCCATTCTCTTTTCATTTTTTGCCAAAATTACACCAATTATCTTTTCCTTGTTTTTTAAAGCAATTTGAAATGCTCTGTCTAACTGTCTTTCATTTTGGTTAGGCTTTTTGGCTTCATTCAAGTATTGAAAAATTTTAGATTTAAAAAGGTAAATTCCAACAATTGCATAATTTGATTTAGGCTTTTTTGGTTTTTCTTTAATTTTTTTTACTTCAATAACATTTTTTTCTATTAAATTTCCTTCTACTACACCATATTGACTAGGATCATTAACTTCCTCTATTAAAAAAGCAATATCTGCATTAAATTTTCTAAAATTTTTTTCTAATTTTTTAAGATGGTTATTGTTTTTTGAAATAACAATATCATCTCCTGCATGTAATAAAAAAGCATCTTTCTTAACAAAATTCTCCCCTAGTTCAATTGCATTACCAAATCCTTCTTGGTTTGATTGAGTTTTAAAAGTAATTTTAGAACATTCCAATTTTTTTTCAAAATTTAATAATTCATTGAGAAGATGATTTTTTCTTTCTTTTTGTAAATTTTTTACTAAACTGAGATCTGATTTAAAATGTTTTTCAACTGCTTTTTTTGTTTTTCCAACAATAAAACAATAATCTCTAATTTTGTAATCATATAATGATTCAAAAATTACTTGTAAAATTGGTTTTAAAATTAAATTTTGGTCAATACCTCTATCATAAATTGGTAGCATTTCTTTTGGTATTATTTTTGTTAATGGAATTAGCCTAGTACCTAAGCCTGCTGCGGTTATCAAACATTTCATATCTCTATACTACTTTTTATCACTATATTTATTACTCATAATTAGTTTTTACGGTCTTCTGAATAATCTTTTTTAAGCATAAATAAAATTTCTTCAAGAAGTTTTGATTGTCTATTGGAGATTGATGAGGTTATGGTAAAAAATACTGAAATTGAACCAGTGATTAAAAATAAAACTGCTAATAATGCTAGTGGTAAATGTGGAGTGACTTTGTTTGTAATAATATAATGATTCAACACAAAAATTGAAATCAAAATACCGATAGAAAATAAAATTGTTGATAAAATTGAAAAGAATCTAAATGATTTATAAAAAATAATTGTTGATGCAACTAAAGATATTGTTCTTGACGCATATGAAAAAATATTAGAAATTAGCCTTGATTCATCATTTCTTTTTCTAAATGTAATTGGAATTTGTTCGACTTTTAGTTTTTTGTATTTTGCTTGCATTAGTGTTTCTTGAGTATAGGTATATTCTGAAAAAATTTGGATTTTTGCTAGTGACTCTTTGTTGAAAGCTCTAAAACCTGTTTGAGCGTCTAAAATTTTATTTCCAATTAATAAAGACAATACTTTTGAAACCATTTTGTTTCCAATCTTTTTTTGTTTGGGCATATGTGACAATGAATCAATTTGACGATCACCTATCACAATGTCTGCTTTTTTCTGTAAAATAGGATTAATCAGTAAATTGATTTCTTTTGGATCATATTGATTATCTGCATCTAAAATTACTAAAATATCTGATTTAATTTCAATTCCAACTCTAAAACCATGTGCAATTGCTTTAGCTAATCCTTGATTATGACTAAGTGAATAAACTTCTGCACCAGCATCTTTGGCAACTTTTACAGTATTATCATTGGAACCATCATCAATAACAATTATTTTTATTAAATCTATTGATTCAATTTTTTTAGGAATATTTTTTATTACTTCTGCTATAGAACCTTCTTCATTATATGCTGGAATCAATACAGTTAGTAACATTGTTTTTACTATCTTATTATTCGTCTTAAAAATATGTCTCAAATCTATGAAATTTTATTATATTCTGTTTATTCCGGATTTATAGGCATTTTAATCATTACCAATATTTTAGCTTGGCAAATATCTTGCTAAATTATTATTTTTTTGCTTCTACAAAAAATGATTTACTAAACTTTTTACCATCGCTTTTCTTCAAAAGTGACTCTATAGTGTTTTGAAATCCATAAACAATTAGTTTTATTTGTGGAATCCTTCTTGAAAAATTAAAAAATTTATTTTTTCTTGGTTTATGGGTATTAAATAGCGAAATAGAAAATACATTAAATTTTGTTTTTAATGTTAATTCTAATTCATGATAAAATAATTTTGTTGATTTAAAAAATAGATTATTTGGTGTTGTTAAATATAAAATACCATCATTTTTTAATACACTATTAATTTCCTCAATTGTTTTTTGAACAGAGGATTTTTCTATTAATTGCTTATCCCTATTTTTAATATCTTCTTCTTTATTGTATTCTAAGACGCTACCACTAACTATAATGTCAAAAAATTCTTTTTTAAATGGTAGTTTAGTTGAATGTGCATTAACACATTGAATATTTTTGTCATTTTTTATTTTACATTCTAATAAATCATCAAATGACACATCCAAATTAATTCGTAAATTATCATTATTTATTTCTGATAAAATTATTCCAATTCCCCCACCAAGATCAAGAATTTTTTTATTTTGTGTATTTTTTAATTTTGAAATTAAATAAAATCTTACATCAAAATTATCGCCCCACCATTTTTTTGGATTGATTTTGAATATTTTCTCTCTAATTTCTTTTTGTTCTTTTGTGTTCAATTTTTCTCAGTTAAATATTTGTAAATTCTATTACATGCATTACCATCATTTTCAAAATTAAATTTTCTTATAATTTCAATATTATTTTCTTTTAAGGAATATCCTTTATTGTAATTTTCAAAAATATTATTAATTTCTTTTTCTAATTCTTCATATTGGTCAATATATGTGGCAGCATTCAATTGATCTAGTCTCTGAGGATGATCACCCCAATCTTTTTTAGTAAAATTAAAGGAAATTATTGGTTTATTCATTAACATTGCCTCTATTCCAAAATTTGAATAATCAGTTATTATAAGATCTGATGCAGCTAGTAATTCTTCAATATTTGTATCATATAAAATTAAAATTTTTGCCATAGAGCATTCATTTTTAATTTTTTGAATGTTGATATCACTTTTTTCTGTTGATGTTGTTTTGTATAATGGATGAACTTTTATCACTAAAAAATAATTATTTTTGTTACAAAAATGAATTAATTTTTTAATCCATTCATGATCTTTATCATGCCATCTTGACATCCCAATTGTTATAATTTTAATTTCTGTTTTAATGTTGTATTTTTCTTCCAACCATTTTTTAGACTCGCTTACTTCCATTTTTGATATGTAATCATATTTTGGATTCCCTGTGAGAAATATTTGAGTAGAATTATATTTTAAATTTTCAAGAATTTTTTTCCCGTGTGTTCCATAAACAAAAATTTTGTCTGAATGAAAACAATCCATAAAAATTGGCACTTCACCATATGTTGTTGTTAACATTGTATAGGAATCAATATTTTTTGTTTTTGCTATTTGTGATCCAACTGATTCTAACATTTCTCCATCTTGCATACTGATCACCCCTTTTGTTTGATTTTGTTTTAATAATTGATTTAAAATTTTTCCTAATGCTAGTGTTCTAAATAATTTATCTTCAATATCATTTAACAGATTATTATATTCAATTGGAAGTTCTTTTTTAATTTTAATTAATTTTTCTTTTAATTCTATTCCTTGTTTATTTGATTTTAAAATATTTTTCAACATATTCACTTCTTGAAAAATACTTACATGTTTTATTTTTTCATTCTCTAATGAAATAGTAGTGGCTAAATCACTCGTAATTACTACAAATGGAATATTTTCCATTTTTAATTTCGTCAATACTGGGTTCCAACTTCGTAAATACATATCAAGTCGTGTAGCTGTAATTAGGAAAAAAAATTGAACTTCACCATAATTTTTTATTTTAGATTCAATATTTTTTATAATGTCTTTTTCAATTTTTTGAGAATTTGAATTTATAGTCTTTTGTCTAATTAAATTAATTCCATATATTATAATTTTTTTTACAAATTTCTTAGAACCAATCACATTTTTTTTATTCCCCTTTAAGCTTCTCAGAAATTTTGAGATTTTATTTTTTGATATATTTTTCTTTAATTCTAATAGATCTTTTTCAGTACAATCTTTTATTTTATCATCCATAATTAATTCTATATTTTTAAATTCATATTTCATGTTCTTTAATAGTCCAGGTAATAATTCATACACTGGATGAAATCCTTCTAAAAGAAAAATTTGATCTTTTTTACTTTCCAATATTCTTTCAAATGTAGAAAATATCAATAACTGTTTCAAAATATAATAATCTAATCCTTTTATGACTTCAATATTATCAATTATAATATTTGATAATATTCTTTCAAATTTAGAAAATTTCTCTTTTACTTTATCATACACCTCAAAAGATATTGGTCCAAAATCTGGAATTATTTCATTAATTAATTTTATATTTGAATTATTTTTCATTAGATCTCTAATCAAAATATCATTAGTAACAATATCTTGACTATTTGGTATTTTATTCAAATATGATTTTAAAAAATCAGTATTAGTTTTATTTGCAAAATATATGATTATTCTACATTTACTCACAATTTTCATCTAAATCCCTCTACTCTAAATACCATGTACTCATCTTATTATTTTACCATTGGAAATTACTATCTAATAATTTTGATAATTCATTATTATGAGGCTTGAAAATTTTTTCTAATTTATGTCGAGTTTCTTTATTCATTTCAGTATATTCTCCAACATTCATTTTTTTTGAATTAGAAATTACTTGATTTTTTAAATTTAAAAATTTAAATGATTGTTTCATTACTTCCTTAGGGTTTTCTAAAAAATTTTCGGTTTTGATAAATAGAAATTGTTCTTTTGGAAAGTATTCTAACCATTTTTTTATTTGTTTTGAATATAAGCCTCTTGAAATATAGGAAAATGCACCATGATTAAGATCTGTAAAATCTTTTGTATTTAACCTACTTTCTTCATTTTCTATTGCTTCTTCAAATGAAAGTTTTTCATAACCTCGTCTTACAGAATGCTGGTAATGTGAATATGCTCTTTCTATTGGATCACGTAATAATACAATTAATTTTACTTTTGGTATGTGTTTGAAAACTTTTGGAGGACATGATGGATCATACATGTAAAACGGACTAGCTTCTCCCGTTACAACATTTCTTTTATGAAAAAAAAGAGGCAATTGTGATCTATACCAATTTATTCCTTTATCATAATTAATATCAAAAAAATGAATTTCTTTTTGTCTAGCAGATAAAATATTATCATGTTGAATTAAATAATAATACAATGATGATGTACCGCATTTACCCGCACCTATTATCAAAAAATCTGGCAATTTTCTCATAAACGATGTAATTTTTCTATGTAAACCCCCCTCTGCATATGTATATGGATTAAATTTTCTATGTTGAACTAATTGGTTATGAATCAATGTTCTGAATATTCCTCTTGTTTTATGATCTGATTCAAAAAGAGGCAATTTACGTTCATTTAATATTTGTATTATTTATAATTGCCAGTTGTCTTTTTATTTTATTCTCTATTTGTATACCCAAAAATCTTTTCACCTAATTTTATCAAATTTACAGCATTATCTAGATCAATTAAATCATCATTGTCTTCTTTTTGTAAACTCATAATTAATTCTTCAATTATGCCCATTTTGACATTTTTAAACGGATTTTGATATGAAATCTCTTTCCATGTAGAAGTATTTTTTTTTAATACATACAATTTTTCTAATGGCATTAATCTATACTGTGCTTTATTTGTGCAAATTTCTATTCCCCATCCCCCAGAAGAATTCCAATCTCCATGATATGAAAAAGGAATATTTTTTTTTGAAATTCCAAATCCTGTAAATATTGATCCTGATAAATGCCAATCTAATTTACCTGCTTGTTGAACATGTATTTTTTTTGGAAAATCTATTAGTTTTACAACCATTGAAATTACATGCAATGTATTACATATTCCCCACCTACCCAAAACTTCTTTTGAAAATAGTTTTTTATCAATTTGATCAGTTCTTTCAGTAATACAAAATGAACAGGAAGTAATCTCTTCATTTTTTAAAATTTGTTTTAATTTTTCAAAATTTGGATATGCTACTCTATTATATCCCACTCTAATTTTCTGAGGTATTTTTTTATGTTTTAATGAAATTAATTCTTTTGAATATAATGCTCCTGGTTTTTCAATTAATATATTACAAGTAGAGTTTTTTTGCACTATTTTTGCTATATCTGATATAGATGTAATAGTTATTGCAATAATTGTTAAATCTATTTCGAATTTTTTTAATATAAATTCTAAATTGTTTTCTAAATATGTTAAATTATTTTTTTTACAGAATCTCTTTGTTTTATTCTGATTTCTAGAAATAACATATATTTTTTTAATTTTTAATTTCTTTAATGCTATCACATATTGGTTAGCCATCCATCCTGTACCGATTAAAA
>Ga0222718_10003955_pt1 | contig 12481 bp, 9 predicted proteins | sample C33_27DmetaG_FD_165045 | JGI IMG/M metagenome (GOLD analysis project Ga0222718, IMG submission 165045) | Estuarine water microbial communities from San Francisco Bay, California, United States - C33_27D | ecosystem: Environmental > Aquatic > Marine > Unclassified | place: USA: California... | reverse complement strand
ATACGGAAAGTCCTCATCCTTGAGCCACGACGCACCCTCCTCGGAGGAGTCGTTCGACACGCCCATGACGACCACATTTCGTCCTTCATTGAACAGACTTGCGTACTGATCACGGTACGCTCTCATTTGAACTGTTCAGCCACGCGTTCGAACGCGGAAGAAGAACGCGAGGACAACCGTTTCGCCGCGGTAATCGCTCAGGCGGACGGGCTCTTCGAGCACTCCATGACGAGTCGCGCCGGGAAGCGCGAAGTCGGGAGCCATCTCACCCACGGCCAACAGACCGCTTTCCTGAGCACCGGCGTCGACCGGGCCGCCCATCACGAACGCCACCGCGAGCAGCATGACACAGATTGCTTTGCGCATCTGGTCCACTCTCCTGAGTATTCGGAAGGGTACATTTCATAAATATCGGGGTGGCTCTGGACCTGGGCCAGTGCAGGAGGGTCCTCGGCCCTCGCGTAAATTGCGTGAGGCATTGATCAGGCGAAGATTCACCGCGTTCCACGCCCCTGATCGAGCCTGCTCCATGGACCGACGCACCGCTCTCCGCACGCTTGCTGCTTCCGCGCTCGTCGGGCCTGCTGCCCTCACCTCTCCCTGTTCGCTGCGCGGCGCACCGGCCGTCCTGAAGCGCCGGTACGCACTGGGCACGCAGTCTCAGGAGTACACCGCGCGGGCGATCCGGCTGGTGACACAGAATCCTGTGGTGGACATGCTCTGCCAGTTCCGTTTCGCGGACACGAATGCCGAGGAGCCCAGGCCTCCGCAATCGTGGCTCGCGGACCCGAATGCGTTCACCGAAGAGGACTTCGCGGTATATCGCGACAGCGGCGTCGACGTGATCGCGCTCGGTCGAGGGGCGCCCAATCGCACGGCTGCGCTCCGCTTCATGGCGGAGTGGAACGGCTTCATCGCGTCTCATTCGGACTGGCTTCGCCGGGTCGACGACTCGCGCGATTTCAGTACCGTCGGGGAGACCGGAAAGGTCGGGATCATGGTGACGTTTCAGAACTCCGAGCACTTCAACTCGGTCGACGACGTAGACCTCTTCTACGGCCTTGGTCAGAAGGTATCCCAGCTTACCTATAACCTTCAGAACCGGCTTGGCGCCGGCTTTCTCGAGCACAACGACGGTGGGCTTTCGGTCTTCGGTCATCGGGTACTGGAGCGCATGCAGGACGTCGGTATGGTAGTCGACCTCTCCCACTGCGCTGATCAGACGACGCTCGATGGTCATGCCGCTGCGACTCGCCCCGTCGTTTACACGCACGCGTCATGTCGTGCCCTTCTTCCCGGCTTCATGCGGTGCAAGACCGACGAGGCGATCCAGAAACTCGCCGAGGGTGGGGGCGTCATGGGCATCCCCTTCATCCGCTTCATGGTCAAGGAAGGTCCGCCGGTCGGAGTGGATGACGTTGTCGATCATTTTGATCACGTCGCGCGACTGGTTGGTGTCGAGCACGTTGGCATCGGCTCAGACCTGGACATCGACGGGTACGGGAGCCCACGCGTGCCACCGGGTGAAGACCTCGGCCCCACCAGCCAGCCAAACTTCGATCGCTACCGCGCGTACTTCACTGATGCTGGGTATGTGCACATCGACGGACTGAACCATCCCGGGCGTGTGTTCGATCTCACCGAAGGACTGATCCGGCGCGGTTTCGACGATCGTGAGATCGCGCTGATGCTCGGGGGCAACTTCAAGCGCGTGCTGTCCGACCTCTGGAGTTGAGGCGGCCCCACGAACATGGCCCGGGCCACCGAGTGGGTGACCCGGGCCGCGCCCGTGTGCGTCTCGGTGAGCCTTCCTAGAAGACCGTAGCTGGCATCGTCATGAGCTGCGCGTACAGGTCGATCGCGTACCAGAGGTTGGCGATGCGCAGATTCTCGTCCGGTGCGTGCTGATTGTTGTCGTGGTTCGCGACCGGGACTACGATCGCCGGCTTTCCGGCCACCTCGGTGAAGAGGAAGAGGGGCAGGGTTCCGCCCATTCCTGGTGAGATGACCAGGGAGCCGGGACCGAATGCGCGGTCTGCCGCGGCAGACGCGGCGGCCTGGATGCTCTGCGCGAAGGGCTCCGTCATCGGGGTGCGGGAGGCGACCGAACCGCTCATCCCTCCTGTGACCTTTGCGATCCGAGGGTGCCGGAGACGGGTCTCCATGTCGGGGTCTTCATCCACGATGTGGAAGCCCTGGCGCTCGATGTGTTCCACGACCAGCTGACGCAGCTGAGGAGCGGTGTTTCCCTTCACCATCCGGATGCCGAGGGAGGCCACTGCCGTGTTCGGAATCACGTTGCGCGCAAGCGAGCCCGTGTTGCCACTCGTGATGCCCCGAACGTTCAGCGCCGGTACGAGCAGGCGCTCCGGAAGTGACTGCGGCTCACCTTCCGTCTTTACCACGCCGAGCTCTCGTTTGAGCTCTTCGTCCCACTGCGGCATCGCCTCGAGCGCAGCCCGCTCCTCCGCGCCGATCGGTTCGAAGGTGTCGTACCAGCCGTCGATCAGGACGTTGCCGTCCTCATCTTTCATGGAGGCGAGCAGGTGAGCGAGGACATTGCCCGTGTCCGGGGCCCAGTTGCCGTAGTGACCGGAGTGCAGGTTCCGGGTCGCCCCGTAAACGGTCACTTCCATGCCCGACGCGCCCCGCACCCCGTAGGTGATCTGCGGCCGACCGCTAGCGTGGGCAGGCCCGTCGAAGAAAAGCCAGATATCGATCTCGTCCAGCACCTCGGACGCCATCTCCATGTACTGACCGAGGTTACGGGATCCGGCTTCCTCCTCGCCGTCGAACATGAAGATCAGGTTTGACGTCGGAGTGACGCCCGACTCCGTAAACGAACGCAGGACGGGGAGGATCGCGGCGATTGGTGCCTTGTCGTCTCCGGCTGAGCGCGCATACAGGCGCCACTCGGGATCGACGGAGGTACCGTCTGCAGGCATATCGATCGGTTCACCACCGGCCTCCATGGCGCGCGTGTACAGCGTCGGCTCGAACGGATCGTGCGTCCAGTTGCTCGGGTCGGTAGGCTGTCCGTCGTAATGCACGTAGATGCCCAGCGTTCGCGTCGCACCCGGAACCATGAGTTTTCCGAGGACCAGCGGAGATGCGCCCTCGATCTCGACCAGTTCCGTCTCCACGCCGACCGCGCGCATCTCGTCGCGGATGTACAAGGCAGCCGCGCGGATCTCGGGCGTGAACGCACGGTTTGGATAGCTCAGGAGCTCTGCAAAATCGCGCACGAGCGAGGGCTCGTTGGCCTGACGGTAGGCGCGGGCGACGTCGGGGCCAGACTGAGCCGCGGTCAGGCTCGGGAGCGTGATGAAGAATGCGAGGGACAGAGCCAGACAGGCGGAGGTCGAGTGGGCGTAGAGCGAGCGAGCCATAGCGAAGCGTAGGGAGAAAAGGAGAGGTCGAGGCAACGTCCGACAGTGTAACGGTACGGGCTACGCTCCGACGATCCCCAGCAACCACGCACACACCAGTGCCCCGTAGATCCCCAGTATGTAGCCGGCCACGGCCATCAGCAGCCCGACCGGGGCCATGGCGGGGTGGTAGACACCGGCCACGACGGGCGCGGATGCCGCTCCGCCGATGTTCGCCATGCTACCCGTAGCGACGAAGAACAGCGGAGCGCGAACGATTCTCGCTGCGATCATGAGAATGCCGACGTGGATCGAGATCCAGACTGCTCCGGCTGCGAGGTAGACGGGAGCCTGCAGGACGGCCCGAAGGTCTGCCTGAGCACCGATGCCGGCGAGCAGGAGGTAGAGCGCCGTATAGCCGAGCCCTGACGCGCCGACCTTCTCGTAGTCGCGCAGGGGTGTGAACGACAGGGCTAGCCCCCCGGTCACGGTGATCAGAATCGCCCATGTCGTCTTGCTGATGATTGTGGGGTCCCCGAGGGCCGGAAACAGGGCAGTCTGCGCAAGCTGATGGGCTCCGACCGCTGCAGCCATACCCATGCAGATCATGACGGCCGCATCGCGCAGAGAGGTGGGATGGCGTTCCCGGTCGAGCGCGGACAGTCGGGCGTTGGTCTCTTCGATCGCCGCAGTATTCGCGTTGATCTTCTTGTCGAAGCGGGTCTGAGAGCTGGCGAAGATAAGGAGAACCCCCATCCACCCGTATCCGACCACGGTGTCGACCACGATGATCGGTCCGAACGCGGACTCTGGTGTTCCCACACTCTCGGCGATCGCGACCATGTTGGCCGTCCCGCCAATCCAGCTTCCTGAGAGTGCGGCGAATCCGGTCCACGCATCAGCAGGGAGGAATCCCTTGAAGATCATGAGAGAGATCGGGCCTCCGATCACGATCCCGAAGGTGCCCGCGACCACCATGAAGAGTGCCACGGGTCCGAGCTTGGCCACGCTGCGAAGGTCGATCGAGATCATCAGGAGCAGGAGTGCGAAAAGCAGCAGGTAGCGCGTCATCCAGTCGTACGCCGGCGAGGATGCCGGGGTAATACCGACCGTCGTTGCGAGCATCGGGAAGAAGTAGATGTAGATGACGGGCGGGATGAGCTCGAATGTCTTTTTGAAGCGCGGCAGTTCGGACAACCAGAACACGAATGCGACGGTCATCGCCAGGAAGGCGAAAACGGTCATTGGGTCGTCGAGCAGGCTCATCGTCGAGTTTCCTTCGGGTGAGGGGGTTCACCGAATGGATGAAAGAAGTTGTGGCTTTTGGGTCGCGCAATCCTCATCTTAGCTACCGGTTTTCCCGGAGTTCCTGTGAGCCGCACGTCTCCCCGGAGAGCACCTCACCACTGATGGCTGATGATTGATCCGACCTTGCTCGTCATCGAAGATGCTCGCGACCACGCGCTGCTGGTGCGGGTCGCTGCTCGCCGTGCGCTGCCGGGGCTCGATGTCCGGGTAGCCGGCGATGGACGCGAGGCGATCGCCTACCTCGCCGGTACGCCTCCTTTTCGGGATCGCCGATCGCACCCGTTGCCAGATCTGATCATTCTCGATCTGCTCATGCCTGATGTGGACGGCTTCGCCGTACTGGAATGGGTCAGGGAGCAAAAGGGAGCGATCCGGTGTCCGATTGTGGTCCTGACGTCGTCCGTACACAGCGACCATGAGAGCAAGTCGCTGGAACTCGGCGCGGTATCGTTTCACATCAAGCCGGCAGACATCGACAGCCTTGGCGAGACGGTGCGCGAGATCGTCGGAAGGTGGATCGAGTCCAGGTCTAGCGGGGAGCTTCCTGCGGCTGGATGAGCTCTTCGGGGACGAAGTCCTGCAGGTTCGCGTAGACCACGACAGCCCACGCCGCCAGCGCGAGCGCGATGATGACCAGCCCAGTCTTCAGGTTGATGCGCGCCCCACGAATCCACTCTAGCATCGGTCAGGCCCCCTCGGTATGGGCCGTCATTGCGTCGCCGCCCGCGGATCGTCGTGGAGCAGGGCATTAAAGAGCAGCTTGAAGGTTCCGTGCGTCTGTCCGCGGTGCTGCACACGGAAGCCGTACATCAGGATGCGTCCCTGACCATATTCCACGTCCAGGATCGCCCCCTTGCCAGCGAGATGCTCTGCGCCGTGCAGCATGCCACTCATCAGTACGCGTTCCGGGTCCTTGGCCCAGCTGCCAACCGCTTTAATCTCACCTGACGCTCCACCGAAGCCGGTCGGCTCATAGGCACGGCCGCCGGCCCATTTGCCCGCAACCTCATCAGGGCTCCCCATCGTCAGCGGGTGCTCGGTGTCGAGCTCGATGCGGAGGAGGGAGGACGGCAGGAAAAGCTCGTCCGGGCTCAGGCCCTGCAGTGCGTTGCGAACCGGTACGTCGAAGCGCTCGAGCACGAGCTCGTCGGCACGGTCGAGAGTAACGAGCGTCCCGCCCTCCCGAACGAACGCCTGCAGGTTGTCGACGCCGTCTTCACCGATGCCACCGCGGTATTCCGGTGGCGTGTCATCGCCCGTCGCGCCGTCGATGAGCCGGTTCAGTGGGATCTCCGACGGGATGATGATCACGTCGAAACGATTGCGTAGATCGCCCTCCTGCACGTCTTCGTTCATGAGGGTCTGGTACGCGTAGTCGAACTCTTCGAGTACCAGACGCGTCCACCCCTCATCCATCGATGCGGCCCAACCCTGGTAAACGCCGATCCGCGAGGCGAGCTGAGGGCGGGCGTTACTCACGCCGGTCGGGTCGGTCGTGACGGTCACGCCCAGGTCGCGCGTTGCTTCCAGAAGTACGGAGCGCGCCGAACTCGTAGCAGGGATGAGGAACATCGGGCCGTCGTCCGTATCGGCCTTCGACACGTCGTGGCCCGCGTCGAGAATCCGTGCTGCCGCCTGCCACGCGCGCGTCACCCGAACGTCGATTGCATACCAGATCTGTGCCTCGGGAACTGGAGGCGGAATGATCCGTGCGGCAGTAGCCAGCTCGACGTCACCGACGGCGTCGGCTGCGACGCGGATTGCCTCAACACCCATCTGCAGCGGCATCGTATACGCGGCGCCGTCGTAAGAGCGCATGTACGGGCCTCCTGGCCACTCACGCTGGAGGCGACGGTTCTGGACCTCGAGTAGATCGAGGACTGCTGCGCGTGCAGGCTGTGCACCGAAGACCACCCAGGAACCGGCAGGAATCGAACGAGCGCTCTCCAGGGATTCCTCGCCAGGTTGTTCGTCAGCCTCATCACCGGACTCTTGGGCCTCGTCGTCACCCTCGCCGGCGGTGTCATGCGCCGCCTTCTGGGGCACAGCGATTGTGCCGTCCTCTGGCTGGAACCAGAGGTCGGCCTGAGGCACCGCAGAGAAGTCCTCCGTCGTGCGGTGCACCTCTATGCCCTGAAGGATCAACCGGTCTGCGAGCTCTGCCGTCGCGACCGGATCGACCTGGTCTATGGGAAAGACGTATGCGCCGGGCCCCTCGGTCTCCGCTCGCTCGATCGTCTCCGAGGCCATCTGCCAGCGACCCATGATGTAGTGGTCGCGGAAGCGTGCGGACTGCTCGAGGAACGACATTGCCGAGATCATCTGATAGTCGACGATGTCACCGAGCGTCCACTCACCTCCCATCCATGGATCAACGAACGCCATCTGGAACCCGTACTCGCTGAGCCCGCGTCCCGGGGAGGCACCGCGCTCGAGTGCGGCCAGCTCCACCGTATCGGGGCTCGCGATGCGTGCGCTCGCCGTCTCCGTCAGGAGTGCCACGATGTTGTGATAGCGGCCTGTGAGAGCGCCTTCCTGCCCCCAGATCCGGTACATCGAGCCCGTCACTACACCCTGTTTCCCTTCGGCCTGCAGGTCCGCGACCATTCCACCACCGATGAACTGTAACTGCTGCCATTGCAGGGGATGGACTTCCGGGTTCATGGGATCCGGGTAGGGCGGTACGAAGATCCTGGGCCCACTCGTCCCCATCTGATGCTGGTCGAGGTAGAGCTGTGGGTAGGTCTCGTGGTACATCGCGTCCATCCAGTACCTCGTTTCGACGAGGTTGGCCTGGAAGAAGTCGCGATTGTTGTCGTGCCCGGCGTAGTGGTGGTAGAGCCACGGCATTCTGGCCCGCTCGTAGTCCGTCCCGACGTTCTGATCATACCAGTCCGTGACAAGAATCTGCCCGTCGGGGTTTGCTGACGGGATCAGTTCCGTAACCACGTTGTCGAGGATCGTGCGGGTGACGGCGTCCGTCCCTGTCGCGAGTGCGTAGATGAGCTCGACGCTCGTTTGAGACGATCCGATCTCGGTCGAGTGGATGTTATGGTTGATGAAGGCTGTAGCCGGAATCCGGTCCGTGATCGCTTGCGCCTCGGCTCGTGAGATCCGCCCGCCTGCGATCTGCTTCGAGGCGGCGCGGATCTCTGCGATACGGGCGAGATTCTCGGGTGACGAGATCGTGATGCGGATGAAATCCGCGCCGTTCGTGGTGGGACCGGCCGTGTCGACGACGACACGCTCTGAGGCGTCAGCCAGTCGGGTGACATACTCCAGGATCCCATCCCAGCGGGCGAGCTTCTTGTCCGTCCCCATCGGGAAGCCGAAGTGCGCTTCCGGGGTTGGAATCGCCTGCGCTGAGAGGGGTAGGGGCCCTAGGAGGCTGAGTAGCGAAAGGCCGAGTGCCAGCGGGGCACGAAAAAAACGGGACGCGCGCACGCGAACTCCAAGAGGAGGGATCGAGGCTCGTGAATCTACCGATGTGGTCGAGGATCGGGCGAGAGCCCCACGACAACGCGGCCGGCGGGGAATCCCCGCCGGCCGCGAGACGGGTGAGCGGAACCGCCGGCTACGCCACCGTGCTCGAGGCGCCGGCTCGACGGCCGACCCTGAACGATCCTTCTACAGCTTGATGACCAGCGAGACCGTCAGGAATCCGTCAGTGCCGTTGCTCGAGATCAGCGTCTTGGCGCCCGTCGGGGTCCCACCCGGTGCGTCGAGCACCGGAACCCCGATCAGGGCAGGATCGTTGTCGAAGAGCAGGCGATACGAGGTGCTGAAGGCCAATCCTTCACTGAGCGCCACAGTCAATGAAGAAGTCCAGTCCAGGCGAAGGTCATCCGTGTTGGACAGGTTCTCATCCGCGATCATCGTTGACTTGAACTCCGTTGTCTCGTTGAGAGCTCGTCTGAGTTCGAGCGTCGCCCTGAGACCGCCGAAGCCGTCTGATTGTCCCGGTGTTGGGTCGAGATCCTTCTGGATGGTGTAGGTGCCACCGATGTCCGTCTTGAGCAAGGTCGTCTCGTCGTCGATCCACGCATCACCCACACCCGCAACGAGAGAAAAGCGGTTGTTGAAGCCGGCAAATGTATTTCGCTCCCAACCCGCTCCGCCGAAGGTGAAGAAGTTGTTCTCACCCAGATCCCGATCGAACCGCGACCGGGCGAAGTAGTTCTCGGCCGACTGTTCTGTGCGGGTCTCCTCGAAGACTGTGAAGGCGTCAGCTCCCGCCGCGATCGCCGAACGATCGGTGAAATTTGAAGACGCTCGGATTCCACCGATCTCCATCTTGAACTTGCTTACATCGTTTTCGCCACTGAGCGTGGACTTGAGCCCGAGGGTGTTGGACGACGCGTTTCCGGAGGTTGTGACGAACGAGAATTCGGTCGCATTCTCCCAGGCAAATGCCGAGTCCTGCGCTTCAATCGCTGCAGTCGTGCTGGCCAATAGCGCTCCCGTGAGCGCACTGAGCTTGAGCACGGTCGTTACGAAGTGGCGAAAAGGGGCAAAAGCGGTCATGGCGAAACTCAATCTCTATTTCGAGCGGAACGGTCAGAGGCGTCGAAGTACGCCCTTCCTCGCAGGAAGGTCCGGCTGATCTACGGGGGGCTGCCAGGCCTCGCGACCGCGGCTAGATCGAGGATGCGTCGCACCCGCGCACGTAGCTCATTGGGGGAGAATGGCTTACGCAGGAGCAAATCTGGCTCTTGCTCCAGTGCCTCGGAGAGGGACCTGTTTTCCACATATCCCGACATGAAGAGTACCGGCACATCTGGTGCGATCAGGTCGAGCTTGTCCGCGAGCTCGGGCCCACCCAGGTGCGGCATGACTACGTCGGTGAGCACCAACTGGACCGGCGGCTGGCAGGCCTGAAACACATCGAGCCCGGCCACACCGTCTGTGGCTGTCACTACGCGATAGCCCGACTCCGAGAGGGTGCGACGAACGAGCTCCATCACCTGGGCTTCGTCTTCAACTACGAGAATCGTTTCGTGACCACCCTCAACCAGGTTGGCCTCGGGTTCCGTCTCACTGAGCTCGAACTGGGTACGCGGGAGCCAGATGCGCATGGCCGTGCCCTCGCCTGCTTGTGTTTCTACCTCCATCGAACCGCCCGCGCGCATCACGATCCCGTAGACCGTGGACAGTCCCAGGCCGGTCCCTCGACCCATCGGTTTCGTCGTAAAGAAGGGTTCGAAGATGCGCTGACGGATCTCTGGAGCCATCCCGACACCATCATCCGTGACTGAGAGCGCCATTCCCAGGACTCCTTCTTCCGCATCACGATCCGATGCTGCGGTCGTGATTCGGATCGTCCCACCCCGAGGGAGGGCATCCCGAGCATTCAGGACGAGGTTGAGCACGACCTGCTCGAGCTCTCCCGGGTCGATGGCGATCGGGAAGGGCCCACCGCCCAGGTCCGTTTCAAGCGCGACATCCTCGCCAATCAGTGGAATAAGGAGTTTGCGGAGACCCGAGATGATCTCATTGGCGTCCGCCACCTGATCCCCACGCCGTTGCTTGCTGCTGAACGTTAGGAGCCGGCGAGTCAACGACGTTGCCCGTTTGGTGGCGCGAGATATCTCGGCCAGATCCCGCCGAAGAGGATCGTCGGGCGGGATGTCGTCCTCGAGTAGCTCGACGTTGCCGCCGATTACCGTCAGGAGGTTGTTAAAATCGTGTGCAATCCCACCGGCCAATTGCCCCATGGCGTCCATCTTCTGCGTCTGTCGCAGTTCGTGTTCGGTACGGCGTTCCTCTGTGATGTCCTGGACGATCATCTCTAAGAGCGGCTCATCGTCCTGCCCGAGGATCAGCTTACCACTGAGTCGAACCGTGATCGGGCGTCCATCCGCGCAGAGCCAGTCCACCTCAGAGGGCGGCACCTCCCCAGAGGAGAGAGTGTGCTGTACGAGACGTCCACGCTCCTCTCCGCTCGCGTACAGAGCGTGGGTTCCGACTGGGAGCAACGCGGCAGGCGACTCGTAACCAAGCATCGTGGCCAAGGCGGAGTTGACCTCTAGAAAACGCCCGTCGCTCGTGGAGAGGTAGAGGCCGAACACTACATTGTCGAAGATCGTCTTGTACCGTGCTCGCGCTTCTTGCTCACGCCTCTGCGCCTGCTCTCGGGAGACGATCGTCTCGTTGAAGCGCTCAAACACCTCCGCTACCTCAGACGGAGTCTTGATCGGAACTACGACTGGCTCTCCACGTGCGATGTCGCGCGTGCGATTGCCCAGCTCGGTGAGCGCGCCTGCGATGTCACGGTAGGAGTGCCCGGCGAGCAGGAACGCGATCAGGACAACGAGAAGTGTGATCGCCAAGTGCCCCAACGTCTCCTGAAGCGCGGGGCCGTACACGGCTTCTTCACGAACGCCAGCGTATATGATCCAGCCCTGAGGAACTTCTATCTGACCCCAGGTGCGTTGTATGCCAGCTAAATCAGGACCTGCAGCCACCGATCGTCCGGGGCCGACCTCACGATCCGACCCATACTGCGGGGGGAGCGACCTGCCGACACGAGTCGCGGCATCCCGCGACCGAGCGATCACGATGCGATCAGCCGTGGCGACCGTGATCAGGTGGTCCTCAGGGAGATTGACAGTACCGAAGTACTGATCCAGTCCGACGAGGTCGACGGTCCCGACCAGGGCCGCGGCGAACTCACCTGCCCTGTCCGTCTGGGGGGCGATTATGGGAAGCACCCACCCCGAGGTGATATCGGATTCTGCGGGCCGACCAATGGTGAACACCGGATTCGCCCGCACCTCGGCCCACCAAGACCAGCTCGTGGCGGACACCCGGCCCGTGATTTCGACTTGCGAGCACAGGACATCACCGTCCGGTCCCACGACCACAACATTCACGAGAAACGGCAAGAGATCGGTTATTGTGGCCATGTGCTGGTCACAAAAGACGCTGGTGAGTCCGTCCGGCCCGAACTGCTCGGCGGTCGAGGTCAGCAGCTGTTCCGCCTGTGAAAAGAACTGGAGCACACCCAATGAGGTCGCGTCCGCTTGGGCGAGGGCATCGGTCTCCGCACGTTCGCGGGCCTTCTCATAGTCGTGGTAGCCCCACCAGATCTGGAGTGCCACCAGGGGGATCGCGAGTGCTGCAGCCAGTGAGATCAGCGCGCGCTTGAGCGATGGGGCGCGTTGGATACGTGGGTCCGGTGGAGGAGCGGTCATGAGAGAAGCGAGGAGGTAAATTCGATTCCAAGGTCGTTTGGCGGCCCCTCATGTGGATCGCGCGGAGAATCGTGGCGTCGTCCGGCGAGCCTCGAGCCCGTGTGGCAAGCTACCGGGGCATCGCACCCGCTACCAGCCATCCGGCGCCTCGGCTATACTTGGGCAACAGGGGCCATAGCTCAGCTGGGAGAGCGCCTGCTTTGCAAGCAGGGGGTCGGCGGTTCGAGCCCGCCTGGCTCCACTTTGCTGTTCGCGACGCCGTGTGAGGCTCAGCCTCTCACGGGCGATCGGTAACTGATGAGCGCTGCCTGAGTTTCCCGGCAGCTTCGCAGGGGCCGAGCATCCGAGTCCGGGTGTCGGGGTCCAGGTACCCACGGGGCATGAGTGGGTCACCAGAGGTGACGCAACGCCGCATCCAGCACCTCCGCTTCGACCGGGAAGGGGCCACCGGCCAGTCACCCTCACGTGACGGCGATCATATAGCTTGGCTGTGTCACTGCGACCCAGACAGTACAGGAGTGGGGCAGCATGAAACGCGAAGATGACGGCGTCGACTCCCTGGGCAAGGGGCTCGTACGGTTCGTGAAGAAGATTCTCGACCCACCACAAAAG
>Ga0222718_10003953_pt1 | contig 12484 bp, 8 predicted proteins | sample C33_27DmetaG_FD_165045 | JGI IMG/M metagenome (GOLD analysis project Ga0222718, IMG submission 165045) | Estuarine water microbial communities from San Francisco Bay, California, United States - C33_27D | ecosystem: Environmental > Aquatic > Marine > Unclassified | place: USA: California... | reverse complement strand
GAGATTTGCTTTGACGGCGCCAGACGAATCAAACCGCCCAGCGCCCTTTTGGCGCACAAAGAAGCTTCGGCACATGTCGCGCCAGGAATGGGAAAGCTTGTGTGACGGATGCGGGAAGTGCTGCCTTCACAAGGTTCAAGACGCCGATACCGACGAAATATTTCCGACTAATGTTGCCTGCCGACTACTCGACATTGAGACATGCCGATGCACCGACTATCCAAATCGCAAAGTAAAAGTGCCAGATTGCGTCCAACTGTCACCAAAAACAGCCAGTACCCTGAATTGGCTACCGGCCACTTGTGCATATCGGTTGGTTGCCAATAGTCAGGATTTACCGCACTGGCATCCCCTGGTTTCAGGAGATTCTAAAACCGTGCATGTAGCAGGCATATCAGTCCGGGGTCGCGCTGTTTCAGAAGCTGTTGCCGGCCCACTGGGTTCACACCTTGTCGATTGGCCGGACATGTAGTCGTGGCGGATAGCCCAAAAAAAGAAGAGATGCTGGCCTTAAGCGTCGACAACCGAGACCTAACCGTGCGCCTGACCGAACATGCTCGAGCGCGCCGCCTTAGTCTTCGCGTTGACCCCATAAACGGATGTGTGGTGCTGGTTAAGCCAAGGCGCGCCAGCAAGAAGGCAGCCATTGCATTTGCCGAAGACAAGGCTGACTGGATCGCCGATCGCCTAGCCGAATTGGTTTTACCGGTACCTTTTGCAGATGGCACGGAGGTTCCCATACATGGAGAGCTGCATACCATTCGACATTGCCCCGAAGCGCGACGCGGCGTGTGGCGAGAAAACAACCACCTTAATATCTCGGGTGCCGCCGATCATTTATCACGGCGGATTCATGATTGGTTTAGGGACGAAGCGCGGCATGTCATCATACCGATCGCACATTCCTACGCTGAAACACTAGGCAGAACAGTGACCAACATATCTATCCGGGACACACGGTCGCGGTGGGGCAGTTGCTCGGCGGACGGGCGGCTATCTTTCAGCTGGCGCCTCATCATGACCCCAACAGAAGTCACTCACTATGTCATCGCCCATGAAGTCTCGCACCTATGTGAATTCAATCACTCAGCGCGATTTTGGAGTACCGTTGACCAGTTGATTGATGATCGACGCGAACAAACACAATGGCTCAAAGAGCATGGCGGTGACCTACACCGCTACGGCCTCAATGAATGGAAAAACAATCCTAGCGGCTTGCGATCGCAGTCGGGCGCGCTTCGCGGGATTCAATCCACTCCGCAAAGCGGTGCAACGCAGGAACCATCGGATCCTGTTTCTTAGCCGCTTTGGCGTATCGGCTACCCTTAAGGTCACGATAGAAAATATGGCCACCGATAACGCCGGATACTTCTAGATTGTCAGCCCATGGAGGGTGCACCCATGCAGCGTGATACCAAAGAGCTCCACCGGTTGGATCAGCGATACCGGAATCTTTTTGCAGCACGGCTGCCGCCAATTTGAGAGAGCGCAGCCAAGCAACACTGTTGTACGGAGTGTCTGGCAGTCCGTCGCAATACCAAGAAAACTGACAGCGGTGCATAACCCGCGCTTTATTTTGCTGAATAACGCTGCAGATGTTTGACGGATAACGTCGATCCATTGCCCGGTTTATGACAACCTTGGCCACAGCCAAACGACCCGCGAGACTTTCGCCACGCGCTTCGAAGTAATCATTCAACGCCAAGCACACGAATTCACTTTCGGACACCGTTAGGCTGTCCAGATCGACCATGAAGTCGGCTGGAATATCGCCGGCCTGAACCGTTGCCGTCGGAGCAAAAGTCACAGCTAAAACTGCGACGATGAATCTTCGTATTACACGCATGCTCAAAGACTTTGTCCTGCTGATCACGGGGTAACTCCTTCACTGTCACAGGTCGCGCAAAATGCTGGCCGACATGCCGCCTGTCTTTGTGTGCGTTGCCCTTGTGATCTTTGGCCTGGGTCGGACGTCGTTTGTTTTCTTATTTAGTCGCTGACTCTACAGGGGTCAGAGTTAACGAAGTCCTAACTCAGTTTCACAGAAGCGCTCCCTGTGTTCCCGGCGCCTCTGTTAATGGCGTATATGTAGGGTAGTTCTCGGTTTTCTCAACTTTTATTAAGTTGCTTTTTTTGGGAGATACCGTTCAGAAAATTACGTAAGTAGCTGTTTTTGAGTCACTTATGCATAAGGTTTGAATTGGGGCGAAACGATCTCGAGCCTATTGACTTTTAGGCCGGCCCTTTTTTCTTTTGGGTTCCAGGCGATTTGCATAGGGTCTCTCCTCGAGAGTGGTCCCGTACAGGTATTAACTTGTATCCGGTTTATATCTGACGTGTGAAAGCAAAGAATGACGGTAGAACGCAACCCTAAGGATATAAAAGTCAGCCTACTTTTGACTCTTATGGTTGCCTTAGGGCCTCTTTCAACGGACCTCTACCTCCCGTCCTTACCCTCACTCACTGAAACATTGTCGACAACGGTTTCACGCGTTCAAGCGACGATGAGTGTTTTTATCGCCGGCTTTGCCTGCGCGACTGTCATTTACGGTCCTCTGTCAGACCGTTATGGCCGCCGTCCCATTCTCATCGGCGGACTGACCGTGTTCGTCATCGGAAGTCTCGGTTGCATGGTTTCGGCCACCATAGAGGAACTCATTGTCTGGCGTTTCGTGCAAGCCATTGGCGGTTGTGCTGGACCGGTGCTGGTTCGGGCTGTGGTCCGCGACGTTTATGAAAAAGAAGAAGCCGCCCGCTTCCTGGCTTACATCGCATCAGCGATGGCGCTTGCCCCAGCGGTGGCACCGATGATTGGGGGGTGGCTGCATGTCTTATTTGGCTGGCGCAGTCATTTTGTCGCGTTGACCCTGCTCGGCGTTCTTTTTATCTGGGCCATCTTTATTTTACTCCAAGAAACCAACAAACATTGTGACCGAACGGCGACACAGGTCCGCCAGATGGCTCAGAATTTTCGTCTCATCCTGAATCATACCCAATTTCTAGCCTACTCTTTGACGCTCCTGTTTTCATATGGCGCGTTGTTCAGTTTTATTTCTGTCGGCGCCTTTGTTGTCATCGGTGTCCTGGGCGTTGCTCCGGATAAGTTTGGGTATTTGTTTTTCTTTGTCGCAATTGGGTACGCCAGTGGCGGCCTCCTCGCGGGTAAGCTGGTGGCACGTGTTGGGGTCACCAACATGATCGGCATCGGCGTTGGTCTTGGCCTGAGCATTGGCATCGTCGGGTTGGCATTGAGCATAAACGAGACTCAGACCATCGCTGCTGTTGTTGTGCCGGTCGTTGGTGTGTTCTTTGCCTGTGGGTTTGTTTTACCGGCTGCGACAGCCGGTGCCCTGATGCCCTTCCCCGAGATCGCAGGGACGGCATCTTCGGCGATCAGCTTTTTGCAGATGAGCGGTGGCGCAATTATCGGTTTCCTTGCGGGATATTTGCACGACGGCACAACATTGCCTCTGTTCGCCGTCATATTCGCGAGTTGGATGTGCGCGGCTGTAGTGTATAGTCATGCCCGCTGGCGCGGGACTATCCGCCCGTTAAACGACGCCACAAACGCGTAAGGGGATCCACCGGCTCTGGCGGCGTCCAGCCCGCTAAGGCTTTGGCTGGCGTTCCACGGTGGGCTGTGAGCATGACGTCGCGCCAGACCTGAGCTGGCAATCCCCCACCGGTCACCCCCTTCATGCCGCCGCCATCGTCATTGCCAATCCATACCCCGGCGACGAGATCTGTGGTGTACCCGACAAACCAGGCATCTCTAAAGTCTTGGCTGGTGCCTGTTTTTCCAGCCGAAGGGCGGTCTAACTGAGCCGTTTTACCTGTACCGTCTGTAATCGTCTTGGCGAGCATGCGGTTCATCATATCGATGTGTTCAGGCTCTGCGGCACGGCCAAGCCCGCCACCTTGACGCTGATACAGAACCCGACCATCTGTGGTCACTACATCAAGTATGCCGTAGGGCACGATAGCGACGCCGCCATTGGCAAACGGGGCATAGGCCGCGGTCAATTCGATCAGACTGACCTCAGAGGTTCCGAGCGCTAAGCCTAGGTCGTTGGTCAAAGCTGTGGAAATACCCGCCCGCCGCGCGGTGTCGATTATCGCGGTTGGTCCCGCCTTGCGCGCTACACGCACAGCGACCGTATTGATCGACCGGGCAAGAGCATCTTCGACGGCAATGGGTCCCTCATAGGTGCCGGAAAAGTTTTGCGGTCGCCACCCGTCAATATTGATCGGCGCATCCACTAGAATATCCGTTGGTGTCAACCCTGCTTCGAGACCAGACAGAAAGACAAAGGGTTTAAAGGCTGATCCAGGTTGACGATGAGCCTGTACCGCTCGATTAAACTGACTGGACTGATAATCACGCCCGCCGATCATCGCGCGAACGGCACCTTCGGGAGACAAAACAATGACCGCGCCCTGACTGGCCTCGCGTGTTCTTGCCGAGTTTTTGAGGGCAAAGACAAGACTGCGCTCAGCAACTGATTGTAAAGAAGGGTCCAAGGTCGTGTGAACAATAAGATCGTCTTCAATAGGGCCAACCAGCTCATCGAGATTGGCCAGCACCCAATCGGCAAAATATTGACCTCGCCCCGATGGTCCTTTGCTGACGTTGACCTGACCGCCGCGTTTCGCGGTGTCCGCTTGAGCAGAGGTGATATACCCGGCGTCGACCATAGCGCCGAGAACAACCGACGTGCGAGATCTCGCAGCGTCAATATCGGTCTTCGGGTTGTAGCGGGACGGCGCCCTCATCAGACCAGCGATCATGGCAGACTGATAGACTGTCAGGTTGCGCGCCGGCTTATCGAAATACGTGCGTGAGGCCGCTTCGACCCCGTATGTTCCTGCACCGAGATACACCCGGTTGAGGTAGAGGGTCAGAATCTGATCCTTGGTGAATTTTTGTTCTAGCCACAATGCGAGGAGGGCCTCGCGAATTTTACGGGCAATGGTCCGCTCGGGGGTTAGAAAAAGATTCTTAGCAACCTGCTGCGTGATCGTGCTGCCACCCTGAACGACAGACCCGGCACGAACATTGGCCAGCATGGCGCGGGCAAAGCCCCGCGGATCGAGACCGAGGTGGGTATAGAAACGCCGGTCTTCGATAGCCAGCACAGCAGCAGGCAGGGCGGGCGGCATATCGTCAATGGACACGGCGTCGCCGTAGAGCGCCCCCAGGCGTGCAATGTCGTCCCCCGCAGCATCGCGGACAACAACAATGGGCTGGCGGCGCGTCGATGCAACGACGTCATCAACGTTTGGCAGACCGAGGGCAAAGTACCCGAGCACGCCAGCGGTCAACAGGATCAACCAAATGAGGGCAGACACCCCGTTGGATAGCCAGAACCACCAGCTACGCCGCGGCTTATCCGGTGACGGCTTTTGATCTTTTTTAACGTTTTTCGGTTGTTTTGACGGTGCCATATTCCTCGCCGACCATGTACTTTAGGCCAGGTAGTATAAAAGTGTGGCATATCTAGAGTTAGTTAGACATTAACGCGATGGCGTCGACGAAAACCCAACGTCATCATGAGGAGTAACCAGTAGATTCTACGTCCGTCTCAGTCACCATATCAGCAGAGCTTGAGAGCCGTCTCAAGGCCCTCGCCGAACGTATAGAGAAACCTGTTGAAGAGCTCCTTGCCCTAGCCCTGGCAGAATACGCAGACACCTGGGAAGACCACTTAGATACGGTCGACGCACTGAAAGACGGCGATGACCGGGTTCAAGTGGCGGTCAACGACCCCAAGTCTTCGACCCTCAGCCACCCACAAAAAGACTTTCGCGAATTGCGAGTAACGAGCCCATGCACGAGAGGGTTTGTGAGGCTTTCTCATGCCTGGTCAGCGGTCTAACAAACTTTCAAACGAATATACTTTTAATTGCTTGGGCAACGCCCTGATCCCAAAAGAAAAACCGGCTGCACCCGAATATGCAGCCGGTTCGTTTTTGTTCGTGTCGTAAGAGTTTCTAGAAGTTGGTCAGCAGCTTGAGGCCAAATTCTCTCTTACGGGGCAGAGTGGCAAAGTTCTTACGGTTCAGTGAACCAAAGATACTTGTCGTGCCCACCGCCGTGTTGTGGCTCAGGTCGTTGGTCAGGTTTGATCCATAGAGCTCAACGGCGAAGTTGTCGCTGATATCTGCATGGATCCGAGCGTTGAATTTCCAGTAGCTGGCAACTTTGTTGTACTCAAAGTTATCAACGAAGAAGTTGCCTTGGTAGATACTGTCAACACGGAGCCAGAGATCATTTTCCAGTCCAGCCAACTCACCGAGTTGGAAGGTTGTGGAAATGCTACCAGTCCATTTCGGTGTGTACCGCGGACGATTGCCAACTGCTGAGATTTGCTGACCGAGAGACAACACACCCGGATCTGTCAGTACCGCCGTAGCAACGGAACCAGCACCAGCAAAGTCTAAGAACTCAACGTCGTTGTAGGACACACCACCAGTCAACCTAAACCAGTCGTTCGGGGTGACATCCACTTCAATATCGACACCCTTGATCCGAGCATCACCCGACAGGTTTGCCGCAGTGAAGAACGGGGCTGGGCTGAGCTCGAAGAAGGTCTGGTTGTCCCAGTCCATGTGATAGAGCGCCAGAGAGTAGTTGAGCCAATCAGCTGCGCGCTGCTTTACGCCTACTTCGAAAGCAGACAGTGACTGACGAGGCGTAAAGTCACCTAGCGCTGCTGTCAGAGGCACACGAGTCGCTTCTTCGTAGTCAGTGGCATTCGAGGCGATACCCTGCAAGTAACTCTTTGACCAGCTAGCGTAGAAGTTCATCTCATCCGTCGGCTGATAGGACAAAATGACACGCGGCATGAACGCATCATACTTTTGCTCTGCGTTGACAGTTGGATCAGGGTCAACGCCGTTCAAAATGGATACACCGTCATATTCTGTGACCTGTGTATCTTCGTTCCAACGGCCCTCCAAGGAGATCGTAAACTCATCGGTTACGTCATAGTCGATGGAGCCAAAGATCCCGATGTTATCGCCCTCATTGAGTTGGATGTTGTAGGTTGGCCCAAACGCTGCGAAGGCAGATTGGTCATTGGTTTGCTTGTAATAGCTGACACCCAACATATAGCGCAGACGATCTTCACCGCTGGAGGTGTAGCGCGCCTCTGCATAGGTATCGGTGACAGCCGTCGCGATAGCTGCGAGCCATGGGCCACCGCCAAAAATAGGTGACGGGGTTCCGAAATTGTTGTCCCACATAACAAAGTGCGTGGACTCACCACGAGCAAACTGAGTGCTAATTGTCGCGCCATTGTCCAGGTCATAGTCACCCTGCAAATCAATGCGCCACAGCTTGTATTCTGTGCCGAGACCATCGGGTGCACTTGGAATGCCCTTGCCCTCAAGTTCAGGAGGCAACGTCTGGAAGAAGGACAATGGATTTGAGAACAGGAAGAGTGGCGTACTTGGTGTAACAACACCCACTGAAGTCAGGTTTGGCGGTACGTCATCCCAATCAGGAATCTCGCCGCAGAAAGTATTGCGGAGAGACTGAGATAAATCCGTGGTGAAAGTGCCACCGCTGGAGCCATCACCCACATTCCGGATTTCACCGGAATAGGTCAGATTACAAGTGCCAGCGAGAATGTGAGCATCTTGAGACTGCTGTGCCCGGGTGTCGTCTGACCGAACATAAAAGCCTGACGCTTTAAGTTTAAAGTCGTCATTTGGCTGGAAAGTGGTAACAGCGGAAATTGCTGTCGTGTTTTCTTCACCGGCGGGGTCGCCGTTGTCATATTCGAAGTCAGCGCCCTTGCGGTCGTGGGTGGCCGCGACGCGAAGACCAAAGGTATCTGTGATCGGTCCTCCGACAGCAGCAGACACGTTATAGCTGCTTTGCTGAGAGGGGGAGAAAGAAACGGAGCCTTTTCCTTCAAACTCATCACCCGGTTCAGCAGGAATGTAGTCAACTGCACCGGCAAATGTGTTCCGCCCGAAGAATGCGTTTTGCGGTCCTTTGATGACCTCAACGCGTTCTAAGTCAAACAGGGGCAGAATGCCTGCACCGTCAGAAATGTAACCACCGTCCCAGAACACGGCACCAGCGCGAGAGGCTGGGCTAGGCTGTTGCACGGCAAGACCGCGGAAACGAATGGATGGGTTTTGACGACCACCCGAGCCACCAGGACCAACGTTGTCCAAGACAAAGCCTGGAGTCACTTTTGAAAGCGCCTCAAGGTCTCTGGCACCCAACGCATCCAAATCGGACTGCGAGAACGCGGTAACCGATACCGGAATCTCAAGCAAGCTTTCCTCGCGCTTACGAGATGTAACGGTGATTTCCTCAATCGCCAGGCTTTGCGCGACGGCTTCAGCTGCTAGTGACGCTGAGAACATCGCGACGCTGCCATAGAGAGCAGCCTTAAGTGGTGTAAATCGATGTGACATGAAGTGGTCTCCCCTTCCAAAAAGTAAGTCTGTGCGGCTAAGAAATTTGAGGTTTTTGAGACTCAGAAAAGTCCCAGTCGCCGCAAACGCAAAAAAGTTGGTTGGTAGGTTACAGAGAGAACAAACTAAGCCGAATGGCAAGCGGTAATACGCCTAACTCAAGGCGGTTTCTTCTCCGTAGTGTAAATTCACCACATATCGGACAAATTGTTGCGCAACCGCCACACTCATCGACAAAAATTCAGTATTTATAAGCGCTTAGACCCCACCGACATTCATATACGTTATGGCCAGGGCCGCGCTATTTATGGCTAAAGCGCCCCGCCACAAATCGCAGACCTGTCTTTAGGTGTCGAGGTTTTGGACGTTCAGCGCATTGTCTTGAATGAACTCACGGCGATGCTCCACCACATCCCCCATCAGGGTTGAAAACACTTCATGGGCCTCGTCGGCATGACTGACCTTAACCTGAAGAAGTGTTCGCGCATCTGCATCCAACGTTGTTTCCCACAGTTGATCCGGGTTCATTTCACCCAGACCTTTGTAGCGTTGTAGGCTGGTGCCGCGCTTGCCTTCGGCCAGCACACCTTCAATCAATGACACAGGCCCGTGAATTTTCACTTCGCGCTCTTTGATCACCAGTGTTGCCGGATGGGTGTAAATTTCTTGCAGCTCAGCGGCTTGTGAATCCAGATACCTGGCTTCGCTAGAATGCAGCGTAGGTGCATCTAGAACATGCGTTTCGGTTACCCCACGCACGGTGCGCGCAAACACCAAACCACCTTTTTCTGCAGCGCCGCCGGACCATCCCTTCTCGTATTCACTTTCCAACACATCAAGGCGACGCGCGATGTATTCTGCGGCCGGTCCTGCAGTAGCGCTATCGGATAACGCCTCTGGGTTAAACGCGCCCGCAACAGCGACCTGCTCGACAATCCGCATCGGGAATGCCCGGCTCATTTGCATCAAAGTATTTCTGATATCCCGCGCTTTCATAACCAGTGCGCGAAGATCTTCTCCGGCGATCTGTCCGCCCGCTTGCGTCACCAAGACCGCGTCGGTCAGTCCGCCTTCGATCAGATGATCTTCCATGGAATGATCATCTTTGAGGTAGACCTCTGAATTACCTTTTTTGGCGCGATAAAGTGGCGGCTGCGCTATGTAGAGATACCCGGCTTCGATTAACTCAGGCATTTGCCGGTAGAAAAACGTCAACAGCAAGGTACGGATGTGACTGCCATCGACATCAGCATCGGTCATGATGATGATTTTATGATAGCGCAGCTTTTCGAGGTTAAATTCTTCGCGCCCAATGCCCGTGCCCAATGCGGTAATCAGTGTCCCGATTTCATTGGACGACAACATTTTGTCAAAACGGGCGCGCTCAACATTCAGAATTTTACCGCGTAGCGGCAAGATAGCCTGGAAAGCCCGATCACGGCCTTGCTTGGCCGACCCGCCGGCAGAATCACCCTCAACCAGAAACAGTTCTGATAGCGCCGGGTCTTTCGATTGACAGTCGGCAAGTTTACCTGGCAACGACGAAACATCGAGGGCGCCTTTGCGGCGGGTGAGCTCACGCGCTTTTCTCGCGGCTTCGCGGGCAACGGCGGCCTCAACCACTTTGCTGATGATTTTACGAGCTTCGCCGGGATGCTCTTCGAACCACTCGCTCAGCTTTTCGCCGACAACGCTTTCAACGACGGGCCTGACTTCCGACGACACCAACTTATCTTTGGTTTGTGACGAGAACTTCGGGTCAGGCACTTTTACGGATAGCACGCACGTCATGCCTTCGCGCATATCATCGCCGGAGAGCTGAACCTTTTCCTTTTTCGACAACCCAAATTCAGTGGCATAGGTATTGATGGTCCGGGTCAACGCACCACGGAATCCTGCCATATGTGTCCCACCGTCCCGTTGGGGAATGTTGTTTGTGAAACACAGGGTGTTCTCGTGATAGCTGTCGTTCCATTCCAGCGAAAGCTCGACGGTGATGTCGTCCTTCTCGCCTGTCACCGTGACAGGTGGTTCATGCAGCGCCTGCTTCGATCGATCTAAATAGCGAACGAAAGCTTCGATACCGCCCTCGTAATGCAGATCAACGGAATTGATTTCACTATGGCGTGCATCAACCAGTTGCAAAAAGACACCGGAATTGAGGAACGCCAATTCGCGTAAGCGATGCTCCAAAGTTCCGAAATCAAATTCCGTCATGGTGAATGTTTCAGATGACGGCATGAATGTGATTTCAGTACCGGTCTTTATTTTGCCGTCCACTTCTGGCGCATCACCAACAATGGCCAATGGGGCTTCTGCTTCACCATCCTTAAAACGAACGTAATGCTCTTTGCCATCACGCCAGACACGAAGATCTAACCAGTCAGACAGCGCATTGACGACTGAGACTCCAACACCATGAAGACCGCCGGAAACCTTGTAAGAGTTCTGGTCAAATTTTCCGCCAGCGTGCAACTGGGTCATGATGACTTCCGCCGCCGATACGCCTTCTTCTTTGTGCATATCGACGGGAATGCCGCGACCGTTATCGCGCACGGTGACAGACCCATCCCCATTCAAGATCACTTCATTGCGGTCACAGTGTCCGGCCAGGGCTTCGTCGATAGAATTGTCGACAACCTCGTACACCATGTGGTGCAGGCCCGACCCATCATCAGTGTCGCCGATATACATGCCCGGGCGTTTGCGCACCGCTTCCAGGCCCTTAAGGACCTTGATTGATTCGGAGTCATAAACGGTGGGATCAGCAGCTTGTTCACTCATAGGGACACTCAGACGCGTTGGGTGGGGGGCAAAGAAAGAGACGACGGGTGCGACACAATGGTCGCAGAAGACACGGGCTTAACCGCACCATCGGACACGGAAAATAACTGCGCTGACTGGCCAAGATCAGTAAACACGGAGACATCCGTGCCGGTTAACCAGGCTTGAGCGCCAGACGCGAGTACACGTTCAAACAAATGACGGCGGCGGTCTTTATCAAGATGGGCAGCGACTTCGTCCAGCAACAGGAGTGGCGGACAACCACGCCGCTTTGATTGCAGGTGCACATGAGCGAGCACGATGGAAACGAGCAATGCTTTCTGCTCACCGGTAGAGCAATCCGCGGCCGGACGACCGGTTTTAGCCATCACCACCATGAGATCAGACCGATTAGGTCCTTGGGGTGCTGGCGGCTCTCCACTTCGAGACCAATTTTGACGGGACGACAAAAGGTCCGCCCTAAAAGCATCTTCAGCATCTAGGGCAGGGAGGCGCTCAAGCCAGTCATCAATTTGGCCAGTCAGACTAAGATGAGCCGCTGGAAAGGGTCCATCGACGGCAGCCAAAACATCGTTGAGTTGGGTCACCGCATCCAATCGCGCCGCGGCAATCGCAACGCCGTACCGCGCCAACATATCTTCTAGGGATTCAAACCACGCGTCGTCCGTCACACCATCCCGGAATAGACGGGCCCGTCGTCGTGCCGCTTGGTCATAGGCTGCACAGCGAGATGAATGATCAGGGTCGAGCACTGTCACAAGGCGATCAATGAACCGGCGACGCTCGCCCGGAGTATCGCTGAACAGGCGATCCATTGCGGGCGTTAACCAAACCGCGCCGACGTGTTGCGCCAAAGCTGCGGCACCCTTCGCCGGCTTGCCATCAATATGGACAGAGCGACGGTCTGGTGTCGCCGCATCTATGCCCGTGCCCAATTGGGTCGAGCCCGAAGGTGTTTCTATATCTGCGGAGACCGCCCATGGCCGCTCAAGCGCCTCGGTTGGTGTACACCGGCCGACATCTGCCAACTTAGCGCCGCGCAAACCCCGGCCCGCTGTCAGAAAAGATAGAGCTTCAAGAATATTGGTTTTGCCAGCGCCGTTGGCGCCCGCCAAAACGACAGAGCGCGTATCCAACTCAAGATTTAGATGATCGTAATTGCGAAAATCGGTCAGCATAAGGCGCACAATGCCCATCACCCCCTGCGCGGGTGACGTCGTTGTCCGTTCCGGGCGGGAAATATCCGTCAGAGCGTTCACACACGCAT
>Ga0222718_10003952_pt1 | contig 12488 bp, 14 predicted proteins | sample C33_27DmetaG_FD_165045 | JGI IMG/M metagenome (GOLD analysis project Ga0222718, IMG submission 165045) | Estuarine water microbial communities from San Francisco Bay, California, United States - C33_27D | ecosystem: Environmental > Aquatic > Marine > Unclassified | place: USA: California... | reverse complement strand
GTAACTGTGTTTGACCCATTAGTTGAATCAAATGTTGCTCCTGTGATTGCAGTTTGTAATGGAGTAATATCATAAAATTTATCTTCATAATAAATATATAAAGCTTTTGAGGTACCTATCGCTGCGTATTTTCTACCTTCTAAATCATTCCAAGTGTGCTGTGCTCTACCAGGACCTGATATTGTTTGTTGTCCGATGGCCGTGAACCCTCCTATTTTTTCAGGTTGACCATATCTAAATCTTACAAAATCACTATCAATCCATTGTCCTTCCGCACCTGATGGAGTATCTGCTTTATTTAATCCTGGTCTTATTTGAACATTTGTTAGTGGCATAGCACCATTTTACACTATCTTATATCTTCTTCCAAGTCGCAGGAGAAGGTATGTTATGTTCAGATTTTACACCTTCTTTCATAGTAATCATTATATCTCCTGATATAGATATACGTGGTTCTTCTTTTGTGTTCTTTCCTGTTTCATGAAATATCATAGATGGAAACACGACCAAGTTACCTGTAGCTGCAGGATATTCAGCTTTTGCAAAATTAGTATTATCCCATTTACTAAAATAAGGATCTCTTCTAGGTATATTTAAACCTACCTTATGAGCTTCATCATCTAAAAAGAATAGGTTACCTTGTTCCTCGGCATACGGATAATAGACAAAAGAATAATGACTACTCATATGTCTATGGTAAGATATAAACTGGTCTTTAACAGAATAAGTTGCCCAAGACTTTGTAATATAAGCTTCAAATAAATCCATATTATAATTCTGCATTAATAATGCACCTTTAATACCTGATTCTATTTCTTTAAATAATTTATTAAATCTTTTATCTAAATGTAGATTATCATCTATAGATTGAAGTTCTTTAGGTTTTATGTCCGTGGTTCGTGAATATTGAGAATTGGTTGGAGTAATACTCTTAGATATAATTGGTATTATTTCTTTGTTTAATTTTTCAAAGTTTTTTATTGCAGTAATGTAAATCGGATAACCAAACCATTTTGTGATATTTGCCATAAAGGCACTATACTAATTTACTTTTAAAAATCTATATCTAATCTCACCATTACCACCAACACCACCATTAGTAGACCCAGGGCCATATTGAGCACCTCCACCACCTCCTCCAGAACCTCTTGTTCCAGCAGCTCCTGCAGTTGATGTACCTACTGGAGAACCTGCTCCTCCAGAAATATTTCCTGCATAAGATGTACCACCATTAGATCCACCGATTTGACAGTTATCACCGCCACAGTTGTTAGATCCTGATATACCTCCTGTTACACCATTACCTGATTGATTAAATGTGCCTACAGGTCCACCTGTTAAGGCAGTAACCGATTTTGTTGTACCATCACTATCTCTAAAATTACCTGATGTAATTGCTGTACCTGATATGGCTGCTGATCCTGCTGTTCCTGCAGTGTTAGTTCTTAAAGGTCCTTGAACCCCTCCGCCTGTACCTGATGAACCACCACCAGCTCCTAATGTAAATAATGATCCTGTTGTAGAACCTGATAAAGTTGTACTTGTTCCAGGTGATGCAATACGAGGTTGTTTAAAGTTAGAAGTTTGGTTACCTGCTGCACCACCAGAACCAATTGAATAAGAAATAGTTTCTCCTTCAACAACCGTAAATACTTTATCAGATATATAAGCTCCAGACCCACCGCCAGCTCCAGCAGATTCTCCACCTGCTTTATCGTAGTCAGCACCACCTGCGGCACCTCCACCACCACCTACTGCATATTGAATATGAATAGCGTTTGCTTTAGCAGGTACTGAAAATGTAGAAGAACCTGAACTTAATAATGTATAAGATGTTGCTTCAAAAGATGAAAATACTAGTTCCCATGTTCCTGATTCTTTTGCATAAACTTCATCCACATCTTGCCATGTACTAGATGCTTTTGCGTATACTTCATCTGCTTCTTGAAATGTTCCTGATACTTTGCCATAGGTATTAGCCATTTAAACTCCTATGTATATTTAAACCAAATATCTCCATCATTGCCTCCCGTAGGGGAAGATGTACTAATAGTAAATTTTCTTTGAAGTTTTGCAGCTGTAACTGCATCATTAACTATTTGTGTTGTGCCAATTGCATCTGCTGCAACTTTAGCATTAGTCACTGAATCTGCAGCTAATTGAGCTGTGTCAACAGAATCTGTAGCTAGCTTAGCATTGGTCACAGAACCATCTGCAATTTGTGTTGTACCTATTGTTCCACCTAAAGTATTTAATGCAACTTCAGTAACATTCGTTCCATCAGAATATGCTGCGTGAATTTTATCTTGGTCTAAAGTAAAGCCTGTACCTGATACAGTTTTAAAGGTTAAACTATATGCACCATGAGTTGTGCCATCTTTTAATATATAAAATTTCTCTATTGAATCAGGAATAGTAACAGTTCTATTAGCGGCTAAAGTTCCTGTAAAATTAAGAATCATATTTCTAGCATTTGATATAGAAGCATTTGACATTACTAATGCAACATCTGCTGATGCTACATTAATTGATTCATATCCTGCAATTGCTTGTTGAACTAAATTTAAATTTGTATTTGTTTTAGTTCCCCATGTACCAGCATTTTCGCCAGTAGCCATTAGTTCTAATTTTAAATCTGTAGAATATGTAGATGCCATAATTTATTGTATTATATATCCTCTAAGCTGCAAGATCAACTTTTACCCAAACAGCCGTATCGCTTGTATTTACTTCAGTCCAAGTATTAGTTACTCCCTCATTTACTACTGTCCACGTATTATTTACATCTGGATCTACATTAGACCATGCTGTAATTAATGGGCTATTTAAAGCTATATTTAATTGCTGTCCTGTTAAATTTACAGGAGTGTTTAATTTAACTTCAACAGAACCTTCAGCAGTAGTTAATGATTGACCTGTTACTGCTACATCAACATCAGTAAACGCAGTCTCTTCTCCTAGACTTATAGATGCTTGAGAACCTGTAGCATCGACATTAGCTGTTCCTGTTTCTGTTGTATCTCCTGTATCTGAAACAAGTTCTTCACCACTTGGTTGAACAGAAGCTCCAGCAGTTATAGACACGGATCCTGTGTCTGTTGTTAATTCTTCTCCTGTTACTGATACATCTGCGTTTGCTTGAACAGTTTCATCTCCAAGAGTAATAATTAAGTCTTCTCCTGTAACGTCTACATTTGCATCTCCTGTAACAGTTGGAGTATCAACCGTTGAAGTTAATTCTTGACCAACTGGGTTAGCATCTGGGTTAGCGTCTGCATTTCCTGAAGCACTTGTTAATTCCTCACCTGTTAAAGTTACGGATCCTGAAATAGAGAAGTCTACACTTCCTGTATCAGTTGTTAATTGTTCTCCTGTTAAACTAACATCAGCATTTGCACTTACTGTTTCATCACCTAATGTTATTGTTAAATCTTCACCTGTAAGAGATAGATTTGCATTTCCTTGAACTGTTAAAGCTCCTGAAGTACTTGTTAATTCTTCACCTGTTAAAACAGTTGTAGCTCCCGCAGTAACAGTTACACTTCCAACACTAGAACCTGCACTAACCCCTGTTACCTGTACATAGGTAGTTTCAAATTCTTCGGTGGAGAACGGTGCTCCAGAAAATGTATTAGAAGCGAAAGCCAAGGATTACCTCGCCGTTGCTGGAATGTTATTTGTTCCGACTAATGGATTTTCAGCAAATGCCATGTAGATGTATGTTCCACCAGAAGCATTACTATTTGTTCCTGCTGCTCTCATTTTAAAACCATTAGATAAAAAATCATGTTGATTGTTATCATATTCTGCACCAGAACTTGCTGGGTCTAAATATTTCCAATCGGCATTTTGATTAAATGTATTTCTTTTGTTATCTAAAATGTGCCATACATCAGTAGCATCAGCTCTTTTAACCATAATCCAAGCAGGTTTAAATCCTGTATAAACAAATGTTCCATCGCTGGAACCGTTTCCTTGATACTCTCCTGCTTTTGAAAAGCCTTTAATATTTGTAAATGCATAACATACCATGTCGTCACCAATAGGTGCCACTGATCCATTTACACTTACCACTTGATTTGTAGGTAATGATAAACCTGATGTATTTCCAACATCAGTATTATTAAGAGAAAAATAATTTAAAACTCCACTTATTGTTTTATAAGCCCACCACTGTCCTGTGGTTGTTCTATTTTTAAAAATCCAAAAATCAGGGGTCTTTCCTAGGCCATGGCCGACTGTAGTAGTATTACCATCACCTGTAAAAGTCATGGTAGAAAAACCACTTGTTTGATTGACACTAACTGTAGAATTAAGTCCTCCATCTGTGTTTGAAGCTGTTGTGTTTGAGGCTAACCAGTTCCAAGCTACATAAGTTCCAGTATTAAAATTTGTTCCATTTAATGTGCTTCCATTAACATCAAAACCATCACTATCAAAACTATTTAAAGCACTAGAAGTTTCAACATTGGTTAAATCACACTGCAATCTTACAGAAGCACCTCTTACAACGTCCATTAATTGATGTGACCTGATATTGTTTCTTTCTTTAATCCATAAGAAATCTGGTTGAAATCCTACTCCTGTTATAGCATTTGAAGATGTGCCATCACCAGTATATAAAACTGTATTAAAATATGTATCTGGTTTGTCGATTTGTGCCATTAGTCATACTCCTGTGCATTAATTGATTCTGTGCAGAGTGCTTTATACCCTGTAGGAACTGAATATTCAAATATTCCGATTCCATCATCTGGATTCTGTGCTGATGATACAGCAGTTGTTCCGAAATATCCATTACCAAAGTTCATACTCCATGTTGCACTACCTTCACCACTTGAGTTATCACCAACTATACAACCTAAATATTCTGTATCATATCCTGTGATTCCTGTTATAGCTATACCTCCTGTTCCAGAGGAACCACTCGTAGGATCTCCAGAATTTTGCCAAGTTCCATTTTTTCCAAAATAAACAAAATTATTATCTAAATCTAAAGCAACTTGTATAATATCATTTTGTCCATAGCTATTTCCAAAAGCTGAATTAGTTCCTAGCACTCTTTTTTGTCCATCACCTCTATAACCAACACCAGTATTTCCTGGATTATTATCATTTCTAATGCTTTCAGTCATATTCGGCATGGTATCTACACCTATGAAACTAAAGCTAACATTTGCTGTTTGTTTTCCTTCCCAATACCATTTTCCTTTATTTGCACCTAAATTTGTACAAGCATAAGAATTATCAGCATCATCACCTGTTGTTGTAACAGTAGTGTTTCCATTTGAAAATACAGTTGTATTTGGACTGTAATTTAAAGAGTTTAAGGTTGAAAAAACATTACTAGGGGTATCAATCGTTTGTGTCATTGTACCATTAACTGTGAATGTGTTTCCATTACCAGAACTATCAGTTCCAAAAGCACCACTATTTTCAAATTTTAAAAAGAATCCATTTGTACCATAAGTAACTGATGGTGCAGTTTTAGGTTTCCATATTCCAGTTGTTGCATCTGTTTCGCCAAAGTCAGATGGAGAGTAAGCTGTGCCATCTATGAAATGTATATGTGACATTGAGCCATCAAAATATTGTGAATTATCTTGTCTTCTTCCAATAGTATGTAAATTTGTAGAATTAATAAAAAAATCTTCATTCTGTGTACCATAAGTTTCTACAGAAAAAGAAGTTTCTTGAACACCATTAATATATAATTTTACTCTATCACTTCCTGTTGCTTGTGTAGTATCTACTGCAACTACTAAATGATACCAAGCATTACAATCTCTAAATAACCTGTTTGTTGTTAAATTAATAGAAGAACTACCACTAGGTGCATTATATATTTGCATAGCATAATCAACACCACCACCTAAACTTATTGTAGATTGATTAGTTGCTGTACTTCCATCATAAGATGTAAATAATCTTTTTGCACCTGTTGAAACATTACCAATTTTAAACCAAGCAGAATATGTCCAAGTTTTTCTATTACCTGCACTACTTGGTGTTCTTGTTAAATATGTACTAGCCATTAGTTAAACTGACCTCCATTATTAATTCCGACCGTAACAGTAATAGAGAAAGCTCTATCAGCTGTCTGACTCTCTGCGTCCGTTGCACGTATTGTGAAACTATAAATAGTCTCTGCAGTTGCACCTGATTCTGTTCCAGATATTTCACCTGTTGAACTGTTTAATGTTATTCCACCAGGAAAATCTCCTGATACTTTAGAATAGGTTATAGCACTATCTGATGTTGCAACAACAGTTGTACTAAAAGTATCTCCTGCTCCAATAGTTCCTAGTGATCCAGCAGCCGTAGTCCATGTTGGAGCGTCCGATACAGTAAGTATAGCAGTAGAAGATCGTCCTGCATAGCCATCAGGATTTTCAACTCTGACAAAATAAGTACCATCTACTGTTAAAGTAAAGTTAGTAACTAATGTTGTTGAGTTTGTAAATGAAACTGTATCTGCACTATAAATTGCTCCTGTAGAAGAATTTTGTACTTCTACTTTTGCACCGTTTACAAAGTTAGTTCCTGTAATTGTAATTTGTGTTTGAGTATTCTCAATAGCACTTGGGTTAATTGAAGAAACTGTTGGAAATATAATAGGTAAATTAGTTAATAAAGATCCGTCTACAGCTGGTAATTGTGCAGAACCATTTAATTGTACAACATTACCTGCAGAGGTTCCTACATCTTCTACTGCTGCGGTTCCTAATCCTAATTGTGATCTTGTCGTTGCAGCATTATTCAAGTCAAACGATCCAAAGCCCATGATTTCAACTTCATCGTTTAAAGTTGCTCCAGAAGATAATGTAATTGTATTATTATCTGTTTGAGTGTAATCCGTGTTCACAACTAATTGAACACCGTTTAAAAAAACTAAAGTTGGATTAGATGATATATAAAAAAGTACATCCCCATTATTATCCGCACCACTAAATACAGTTTGAGCTGCAGTTGCAGTAAATTGAAATCGATTAACGATTCCTGTTTGTTGCGGGGGATTTGTTCCTATATAACTAGCCATTTAGATTATTTCCTTTGTTATAATTTTTTTTCTATGCATATTAATTTATCTTAACAGTATGAACAGAGCCATTACCACCATCACCACCTTGTCCACCATAACCGAAACCTGCATTAACATAACTTCCACCATCGGCAGTCACAGTTCCACTATTAGAGTATGTTCCTCTGTGTGCTAATAAAATGCAACCTCCTCCAGATGAACCACCAGAACCAGGTGCACCTCTTTGTGAAGTATCAACAGCTTGACCTTCTGCTGTTATTTTTCCACCAGAGCCGATTGTTAAATTTCCACCTACAACAAGAACAATTAATCCTCCACCACCATTTGGCGAAGTATCATTTGCTCTAATCGATGGTGATGAATTTGTTCCATTTGGATTTCCTGCACCTCCAGTTGAAGTATCTCCTCCATGTCCATTAGAATTTCCACCTGCTCTACCAAAAGAAGTAGCATTAAAAGCAGTAGCAGTATTATCTGCACCTCCACCTCCAGACCCACCTACAAAACACGAACCATAAGAACCTGCACCAGAAGTAGCATTATAAGAACCACCTCCTCCACCACCTCCAGATGATAAAGTATTTCCAGAGTTAGAGCCACTTGAACCATTATTTCCTTCTCCAACTCCACTTCTACCTGCACCACCATTTTGACCTTGTTGTGAAATAGTTTTTATAATTCCATTGCTTGATAAGTTTTCAAAATTTGCAATAACACTTCTAGCATCATTACCACAACCATTTAACAATGTGTTTGCTTGAGTTAAACTTTCTGAACTACCTGTTTTTAAAAATCCAAATTTTAAACCACTACCACTAACAGGATTATTGTCAGAAGCATTAGCTGAACCTGGATTAGTACCTGCACCTTTTCCTAAAATAGATAATGTTCCATTAATTGTGCAATCACCTTGAACAAGAATAAACATTCCTCTACATGGGTGGTCTACAGTCACAGTATCACCTGCGTCTATAGTCATAGATGTATATTGTTTAACAACCATATCGCCATCATAAGAACCATTTTTACTAGGTACTGTATAAGTCACATTTGCCATTATTTATTTTTCTCCTTAAGGTGTTGTATCTAATGAACCATCTGAACCATCACCGAAATAGTTAGTTGGTGGTTTTAATAAAATTGTAAAAGCTCGGTCAGAAGTTTTGCTTCCTGCTGTTGCTCTTAAAGTAAAAGATAAAGTTGTGTCTGAACTTACATCTGTTGGGTCACCAGATATAACTCCAGTAGATGAATTTAAAGTTAGATTTTGACCAGACAAAACTGTTCCTCCAGTTTCCGAATAAGCAACTGTTTCACCATCTGCGTCTGTTGCTGAAACTGTAAAATGGTTTCCAGTATCATTTGAAAATACTGTTCCTAAAGAACCACTTGCTGTACTCCAACTTGGTGCGTTATCTACATTAATTTGATTTTCTAATTCAGCAGATAAACCAGATACATTTACTACTTTAATATCATAAGGTTCATTTAAGTTAGAAAAACTTGACCTAGTTTTTACAGCAGTAATTGATGATGATGAATTAACTGTTACTGTATCTGCATTAAAAGATGTTCCATTAACATCAGTAAAAGTAACTGTTGCACCAGATTGAAAATTACCACCAGTCAATGTAAATGTTTCATTACCACCAGAAGAAGTCGCAATATCTAATGGTGATACAGAAGCTAATGTTGGTGGACTATCAATAGCTTTAAATTCAGTACCAGTATAATATTCAGCTAATCCTGTATCAGAATTAAACCTTAATTGACCTGCTGTACTACCTCGTTGTGCCGAAGTACCTGTAGCAATTCTAGTACCTTCAGTACCAGTATCGGTAATGTTTTCAAAAGATACATCAAGATTAGATCCAACAATTTTGCCGTTAGCTGTACTTAATAAATTTGCGATGTTTCTAGCTCTTCCCATTATTCAGTTTCCTCATATACTATTTTATCCCAAGTTTTAGTTTCTTCATTCCAAGAATATATTTCCCCATCATCTGGATAAGCAATTGGTGCTTCCCATATACAAGTTTCTTCATTTAATTCCCAAGATGCAAAAGGTTTAGGTGGAATAAATGCGTCTAAATTTTTATCATAAGTAAATCCAATACCAGCATAGTTTTTTCTCAGAGGCGTACCTCCAAGTTTATGTACTCCACCTTTTGTGTTGTAAGATGTTTGTATCCATTCTCCTGGAGTATCATCAACGAATGTATTAAAAAATTCTTCTTCAGCAACAATTACTTTTGTTACTTTTTCATTTATTACTTTTGCATAATGTGCCATGTTACCTCTTTATATTGCATACCTAATAATTACGATACCTGAGCCGCCTGCAAATCCATTGCCGCCAGAACCACTGTCATAGCCACCGCCACCACCGCCGCCGCCTGTATTTGTTGTACCTGCTGTTCCATTTGCGCCTGCATTATTGGATGAACCATGACCGCCGCCGCCTAAGCCGCCATCGCCGCCAGAATAACCACCACTTTGCTCCTGACCACCACCACCACCACCTGCGTAGTAAGTGCCTAATGATTGCCAATCTAGTCCATCACCGCCATGTGATCTGCCATCTGTATTACCAATTTCTGCTGCACCGCCTCCACCGCCGCCTGCATTTACACCACCACCGCCTGCGTAACCAGCACCACCTGCAAATCCTTGACCAGCTGTTCCTGCGCCACCACTAACACTAGAGTTGTTGTGACTTGCGCCACCGCCAGAGCCACCACTTGCTCCTGTTTCAGTACCAGTATGGCTACCACCACCACCGCCACCTATAGAAGTAATGGTGTCAAAAACAGAATTACCACCATTTGTTCCTCTAACCCCCTGTGTAGACGAACCTGTACCAGCAGCACCAATAGTAACTGTATATGTGTTTGCGCTTAATGAATAAGTTGAAGCACGGTAACCACCTGCGCCACCTCCGCCACCGTCTAATTTACCTCCGCCTCCACCACCTGCAACTACTAAATAATCGGCTGTTGCAGTAAACCCAGATGGTACAACTAAACTAGAAGAACTGTTAAAAGTGTGATACCTATATCCACCTGCTGATGTAATAGTACCGCCTGTTGGAAGTGCTAATGCAGTAGTAGTTTTTGAGGCTGAACTTCCATCGCTATTTGTAATAGTTACTGTTACTACATTTCCTGCTGTGACATTGTTATAAACTGCTGAAGGTACAGTTACCGTTGCCGATGTATCTGATGCAGGCGTTACTGATACATCTTCATCAATAGCATCTGATGATTGGGTAAAGTTAACTGTTATAGAAGTGCCAAAACCTGTACCTGTTAATGTTAAAGTTGATGCTGCGTCTACATAAATATTTCCGCTTAATGAACTAAATTGGACAACTACTGAAGTTAATTTTTTCCAACTTACGCCATCAGAATAATATATAACATTTTCATCTGTATCGTAACGAATATGACCTTCATTTGAGGCTGCAGTTGGTTGTTGTGCAGTTGTTCCACTAGGTACACCAAAACTTGTAGTATTAGCAGTTAGGTCTATCGTGTTTCCATTACCATCTAAATTACCACCTAATTGAGGTGAAGTATCTGAAACTAAATCTGTGTTTACAACTTGAAAAGAATTATCTCCTCTTAAAAAAGTTGTATTGTCTTTTGTTCCTGTAGCAGAAAGTTTTGCAAGTGAAACTGCACCATCTGATATTTTATCGGCTGTAACTGCATCATCATTTACTTTGGGTGTGGTAACTGCATCATCTAAAATTTTAGAAGTTGTTACTTCATTATCTTGAAGTTGTATTACTTGTGCTGGAGGATTACCGACATAACTAGCCATTAACTAATCTCCATTATTGATAAAGTAACATCAAAGCTATTTGCTACATCTGATTTTACTTTAAGTACATCTCCTGTCTCCATTACATATTTGTTACCTGTCATTAGTTCTAATGCAGATTTAGCAGGAACTGCAGCTAGTTTTGCGATGTTAACATTATCGCCATCAGAATTTTCTAAATAAACAGTTGTTTCAATCGACTGTGTTAGTAAATTAGCAATAGTTAAACCTAATATAATTGTTGTAGTAGATGCTGGAACTGTGTAAATAGTTGCAAAAGTATCAGCGTTTGTTGCTGAATTATCTGAAGTTTTAACTTTAAAAGTATTTGCCATAATTTATCCTAAAGCTACAGCTAAAGCTGTGGCCTCCCCTACACTTGCTGCACCAACTGGTTCTCCATTAGCATCTAGATATACTGCTTTAGATGCAGGTTGAGTGCAAAAAACATTTTTAGTACCAGCTCCAAAATTTACTGCAGAGTCTGAATTAGAACTAGAAAGAATAGTATCTCTTGATAACGTATCTGTTGCGGCATCTGTAACTGTACCAATACCGACTTCCCAATCATTTGTTCCTGATTGTGAAATAGCATAATAGGTAGTATTACCTGTTCCTATTCCAGAAACAAATGTTTCAAAGTCTTGTACAGCTCCACCAAGGTCTAGTGTTCCAGTTCCTACAGTGGTGCTTGTCTCTTTAACTCGATCGTTAATGACAAGAGCCATCTATCCTCCTTAACTAATTCTTAATATTGCTGCTGTAGATGTAAACGATGGAAACTGAATTGTAAACGTTCCTGCTGTAGCTGTTTTATCTCCACCAAAATCTAATACACAAACTGCTTTGTTTGATTCTGATGTATTATAAATTAAAGCTCCTCTAGCGGTTAACGTAACACCAGTAAACGATAAATTTGCAAACGTTACAATACCAACACCTGTATCTAGTGAAGTTTGTTGTGATTGTAAGATTCCTCCACCTTGAGAATACTCTCCAGTATCACTTACTTGTCCACCTGTACTGTCTCCAGGATAGGCTGTTGTTGCTGCTGATAAATTTGCTGTGTCTTCGTATAACGCTAATTTAAATACGTCACCTGTAGCTCCCGTTTCAAAATCGTGAACTCCTTCTAATAATTCTTTTTTAAATGAATTACATACTGCTTGTGCTATTGCCATAATAAACTCCTTATATAAATTTTACGGTGATGGTGAAGGTATTTTAATTCTTAAAACCCCATCATCATATTCGCTTCTACGTCTTCTACCCATTTGTTGAAGAGCAAAAGCTTCTATTTCTTCATTATACTTCGTTTTATAGAGATTGTACATATCAAGAGGTCCTTTTAGATAAGAAAAGGCTTCTGTTAATACTCCATGAAGAAGTAAAGCTTCCTGATACTCTGACAAATAATTAGTTGTTGTAGAAGTGAATCCTGGTGGGTCAATAATGTAATTTAATTGTACGGCATAAGATTGGTCTGGAGTAGGGGCTACAACAACGTTATTGTCATCCCAATTTGCATAATATTTAGGCTGACCTGTAGCTCCTGAACCATTATATTCTGTAATAAAACTAGTATCCTTTTTTTCCATAAAAGTACGGTCACCTGTTTGAT
>Ga0222718_10003948_pt1 | contig 12496 bp, 13 predicted proteins | sample C33_27DmetaG_FD_165045 | JGI IMG/M metagenome (GOLD analysis project Ga0222718, IMG submission 165045) | Estuarine water microbial communities from San Francisco Bay, California, United States - C33_27D | ecosystem: Environmental > Aquatic > Marine > Unclassified | place: USA: California... | reverse complement strand
GAAACCCATCCGTACCTCCTAACGCTCTGCTTAGCCTTCAGGTCGGTCTAAGCGTGTGTGCAGGGCCAACATTGCCGGCTCCCAAGCTTGTTGCATCATCTGCGGGAATACGACCAATGCGCGCGCAATCGCCTCATCGATTGATGCTCGGTCCTCCTGGCTGGGGGGCTTTAGCACGTAGTTTGTTACCTTGCTCGCAGCCCCAGGATGGCCCACGCCTATTCTCAATCGATGAAAATCTCGCGCACCAGCCAAGGATCGACTGATATCCTTTAGACCATTGTGTCCCGCTAAGCCGCCCCCGTTTTTTAACCGCACGACGCCTGGCGGCAAATCCAGCTCATCATGAGCAATCAAAATCTGCGAGGGATCGATCCGATAAAAATTCGCAATTGCACCGACAGCTCGACCGCTCTCGTTCATGTACGTATTGGGCACGAGCAGGCGCAACGCCTGCCCGTCGAGTTGCGTTGTCGCGATGGAGCCAAAAAATTTTTTTTCTAGCTTAAGCTCACAGCCGAGGGCCTGTGCAAGCGCATCAATAAACCATACTCCTGCGTTGTGCCGAGTCTGGGTATATTGTGCGCCTGGATTGCCTAAACCAATAATCAGTTGGACCGACATCAGGCTTGGGTCCTACTCGTTGGGTTATTCCTCTGCAGCAGGCGTATCCTCACCTTCTTCTGCTGCTTCTTCAGCGGCTTTCTCAGCTTCAGCACGCTTATTGATATTCACCGACACAACAACCTGATCATAGTCAGCGCCTTGCGCCAATGCAGGAATCGTTACGCCCTCTGGCAAATTTACTTGACTCATGTGTAGAGCCTCACCGATGTCTACGTCAGCGAGATCGACCTCAATATACTCTGGCAGATCGCCTGGTAAGCAACTGATCGTAATCTGGCTCATGTTGTGGGAAATCTGTCCACCACCGGTTTTCACGCCAACGCAGCTCTCTTCGTTCAAGAAGTGGAACGGAACCTCAACCGTGATCGCCTGATCCAATAAGATTCTCTGAAAGTCTGCATGCAAAATTCGACTCTTCGATGGATGCCGCTGTAAATCCTTGATGATGGCATTCTGCTTATCACCCGCGACATTAATCGTCAAAATATGCGAGAAGAATGCCTCATTTTCGGTGGCTTTAATCAAATCTTTGTGTGCGATTGACAATGATTGCGGATCCTGTCCGGCGCCATAGATAATGGCGGGTACCAGATCAGCTTGCAGACGTAGGCGGCGGCTCGCACCTTTCCCTAAATCGGCTCTTACTTCGGCTTGTAGCTCGAATTCAGCTGCCATGTTGTTCTCCTTAAAATCCCTATCCGCGCTGCGACCACGCAGAATAGGCTCGTTATCCCTATTTTACTAGGGGGTTAAAAAAGCGCCGGTTGAATGCGTTTAGCAAACAAGGCACTCAGTGATTCTTCATTACTGATTCTGCGTATTGATTCTGCCAGTTCTTCAGCGATCGTGAGTTGCCTAATCTTATCAAGGCTTTGAGCAGCTTCGCCCAAAGGAATTGTATCGGTGACTACCAGTTCATCGAGTTCAGACTGAGCAATATTTTCAATGGCTTTGCCAGACAACACCGCGTGGGTGCAGTAGGCAACGACCTTGACTGCCCCTTCCGATTTCAATGCCGAGGCCGCTGCACAAAGTGTTCCGGCGGTGTCGACCATGTCATCCACCAAGATGCAGGTCCTGCCTTCCACATCGCCAATGATGTGCATCACTTCTGATTCGTTGGCTTTCGGTCGGCGCTTATCAATAATGGCAAGATCAGCGTCATTGAGCTGCTTTGCGATCGCCCGAGCACGAACCACTCCTCCGACATCCGGCGACACAATCATCACGTCACCGTAGGATCCTTGCTGAACCTTGCGCTCAATATCGACCAGCAATACCGGGGTGGCGTAAATATTGTCGACGGGGACATTAAAAAAACCTTGAATTTGATCTGCATGCAAATCCATGGTCAGTACCCGGCTCACTCCAGCGCTACTCAACATGTCCGCAACAACCTTGGCGGTAATAGGGACTCGGGCAGAGCGTACTCGACGATCTTGCCTGGCATATCCGAAATACGGGATCACTGCAGTGATTCGTGCCGCCGAAGCCCGATGCAAGCAATCGATCATGACAATCAGCTCCATGAGATTGTCGTTACAAGGTGTGCAGGTCGGTTGAATGACAAAAACGTCTTTACCTCGAACGTTTTCTATAATCTCAACGCTAACCTCACCATCGCTAAATCGGCCTACTTGGGCATCCCCCAAATCGATCCGCAGACGATCAGCGACTCGGTCCCCAAGTAAAGGATGAGCATTACCTGCAAATATTTTTAATTCAGCCACGATTCTTTTCGCCTTCGGCTCAGAAAATGGCTGGGGTGGAGGGACTCGAACCCCCGAATGCAAGGATCAAAACCTTGTGCCTTACCAACTTGGCGACACCCCAATCCGGAACTTTGACAATAGCCTGATTTTCGCAACCAGCCCTATTTTACTGTATTTTCTTGTTTCTTGTTTCTTGTTTCTTGTTGCCGACTAACTTGGCATCAGTGCCTGAATTGCTCACTTGCCCCTGCTATCCACTGATTCGAAGGCCTTGCAGCTTACAGTGCCCCTTGCCTTACTAAACAAATTACTACCTGAATCGATCCCCAAAATTCTGTCGGCCAGCGCTATTTTACCTTGACCGACTTTTACGACCCCGAGGGTCTATTTCTCTTAACAATTTCAAACAATTTGAGTCGAGCTCAGCGCTTCTCTCAGCTGGTCCTGCAAACTCGGAACCCTCCCAGCCTGTACTACGAACCCCTTCCATTGCCGAGGCAACCCTTCGAGCAATTCGCGCCCTTGTGCTTCGTTCGCAAGCTGCAAAAACACCGTACTCCCTGAACCGGACATTTTAGCAGCGCCTTCTCGGCTTAACCACTTCTTTACCGCGTTCACTTCTGGATAGAGCCTTCTTGCCACCGGTTCTAAGTCGTTGTGCCAAAAATCACTGCTAGGCTCTGCCAGGAAGCGCGCTATTGTGCTCGGCTGGCTGTCGCGTGTCAAATCGGGATCAGAAAAAATCCGCTGAGTTGGAATGCTGATGCAAGGGTAGACCAAAAGGTACCAATGCTCTTCGAGCCCACACGGCGTCAATTCATCACCAACTCCGGTAACCCATGCGTCTCCCCCTTCGACGAAAAACGGGACATCCGCTCCCAATCCGCTGCCCACCTCGCGTAGTTCATTGGAGGACATGCCCAGTTGCCACACATGGTTCAGTCCAACCAAGGTTGCTGCTGCATCGCTGCTGCCGCCGCCTAAACCAGCTCCTACAGGTATGGATTTCAACAGATCAATGTCCACACCAACAGGCCTATTGGCTCGCGCTTGCATCGCCCTGGCTGCCCGATAAACCAAGTTTTGATCAATCGGGCCGAGGTCCTCGTTACATTCAAGCTTAATGTCATGATCTTTTACACGAGTCCTCATCTGAATTTCATCGAACAAATTGATCGCCCTGAACACCGATTGCAAATCGTGGTAGCCATCCATTCGTTGCCCCGTGACATGCAAAAATACATTGATTTTTGCTGGTGCTCGTAATAACAGCTCTTGAGCTATCTCCATGATCGTATGCCCAACACGATTGTAAGTGCATCTTTGGTCACAACGATACGGGTTGGGGGCGCCTCAATTGCTGGCCTTATTACCTGCAACCGCCAGCCTAACTGGATGAAGCCATCTGCAAGTTCATTGAAAGGCGCGCCATGGTAGGGCCTAGCAGTCAACCAATAAGGCAGTACCGACAATGGCAGTTGCAGGCCCGTCAGCTCGGTGAGGGCCTGCTGCAGCTCACCAGCATCAAGCGCAACACCATCTTTCTCCCCAAAGAACGTGCCGTCATCTGAAAAAAACATGGTGAAACGCCCAATCCCAAAAGCCCCAGATAGCGACAACTGCTGACTGCCCCCGGCCAGCTGCTTAAATCGAAAAGAAGGATTAACGGTGATGCCGCTAACCGACAGACGTCCTGTGACTAACTCTGGCATTGGGACGACCGGTGCTCTTGGGAGGGTTTGGCATCCGATCAATGTCAGCACGATCGCTACTCCAACTGCGCGAAAAACCGCTTTAAGAATCAAGAAAGCGCTCGAGCACAGACCGGATATACACACTATCTGGGTAATCTTTTAGCGCTTCTCGCCAGATCTTCTTGGCCAGTCGTTTTTGTCCGGATGCCCACAGTACTTCACCGAGGTGTGCAGCGACCTCATCATTGGGGAATAAAGCGAGGGCACGCTCTAGGTAGGGTAATGCCTCTTCTAATCGATTGAGGCGATAAAGCACCCACCCCATACTGTCGATAAATGCTGGCTCATCCGGTTTTATCGCTAGCGCCTGAGAAATGAGATCAAGGGCCTCGTCGAAGCGATCGGTTTGATCGGCCAAGGTATAACCTAACGCGTTCATCGCATCGGCGTTGTCAGGATCGAGCCGGATCACCTCTTTCAGGTCTCTTTCGAGGATGACTAGGTCGCCAAAACGCTGACCGCTCATCGCTCTGAAATACAGGAGCGGAATGTCTTCGGGGTGCGCACCAATGGCGTCATCCAAATGAGCAAACAAACTGTCCTTGAGCCCAAGTCGCGACAACATCTGCCCCTCAAGCAACTCGAACTGCGCCGCCAAACTCGGCAAGCGCTGTCGTTGTTGCGCAAGATGCTGCCTGGCCGCTTCCAGACCTTGGCTTTCTTGCATTAAGTCAGCGACCCGTCCCTGAGCCGAAATGAACTCATAGCCGCCAGCGACCTTATTGTATTCCCGTAAGGCTAACGCAGTATCCTCAGTTTTTTCGGCGACCCTACCGAGATAATATTGCGCCTGATTAACTCTCTGTTCGGTACGTACCAATCGGAGCAAATGACGCCGTGCCTGGTCATATTGGCCATCCTCGATACTGAGCACAGCCAAGGCGAACAACACCTCTCCATCTTCTGGCAACACTTGATGCAGACGCTCATACTCTTGCCTAGCCTCAGCCAAATTTCGCCTCTCAAAAAGGCCGCGCGCGAGCAACATGCGCAAACTATGACGATCAGGATTGCTGTTCAATTGCGCTCGCAGGAGCGCAATTGCGTCCTCCGGTTGCTTTAACGCTGTCAGTAAATTGGCTTTTAAGATCACAAAATTGAGTTCTTCAGGCGCCAAAACCAATAACCGGTCAGCGATCCCCAAGGCTTCATCCAGTTGATCCAAGGATTGCAATATCGCCCCCATTGAAAACAAGACTTCAACCGCATCTGGATCTTCGAGCAACATTTGCTTGAGGCCACTTAAGATTTGCGCCCGTTCTGCCTTTGAAATACTCCCGACTCGATAGGCAAAAAAATCGTATTGGGGCTTGCCATTCAAGGCTTCGATGGCTTGCATCACCTGAAATGCTTCGTAGAAAGCACCTCGCTTAACCAATTGATCGGCCAAAAATTGGTGTGCCTCTAACGACGTTGGATCAGCAGCCGTCCAAATCTCAGCCGCCTCAAAGAGGGCTTGCTCAGCTTTCATGTACGCTGCTAACCGTGTCACCCTGGCCGCAACCCCAGGGTCTCCCGTTTTTCGCGCTTCTGCCAAATAGGTCTCTAGGGCAGACTGATAATCGCCCCGATAACCCGCAATTTCTGCCGACAACAATGCCAGCAACGTCCCCTCTGGAAAAGGTCTAACCGCAAAGCGCTTATCTTCTTTGGCCTCTGGCGTTGAAGCCTTTTCCACCACTAATACTTCTGACGTTGTTGCGACAGGATTGGCAACACATCCCATCAACCCCAGCACCGCCCAGATCCCAAACACCAACGTTTGGAATGATTTGCTTGATAGCAGGTTATCGCTGATGCCCTGCCTACTCATCTTGTGCCTTCGTTCATTCTGCGATCACTGCTCATTTCACGTTTCGTCTACAATCGCTTTTGTAAACGGATTCTACTCGGGTCAATCATCTACTTTTCTACCCTTCTACCCCAACTCTTTTGCCCTCGGATACGCTGCCAGACCGTCAACGGCTCAATAAGACGGCGTTATTGTCAAGGCAACGCCTTTCCGGAACTGTCTTTGGCCTGAAGGGCATTTTACTGCGTTCCAGCAACCTCAATCGTATCACGGACAACCTTTGTCTGACCGGCTGTCATAGACACTCTAATTCGTCCTAACGCCCAGCCCTTTTCGCCTCTCGGGCACTGAATTTTGGAATCGTCCTACAGTGACTGATTTTCTGGACTAACACACGTACAATACCTCCAGTGAGTTATATGCGATCGCCTCGCAAACATTCTATTTTTACGAGAGTACAAAGTCATCCGTTTTACGGTGGGCTCAAATGATATGAATCTATTACTCGTTGGTATTAATCACCAAACCGCCCCAGTCGCTATTCGCGAACGCGTTGCCTTCGCGGCGGGTGACATCGGGTCGGCACTGACAGCGCTGCACAAAGCTGTTGAGCTGGATCAAGCGGTGATCTTGTCAACTTGTAACCGTACTGAAATCATCGCTTGCGGAGCGACGCTGCAGCACCAGTCGCTGACGTCCTGGCTGGCTGGCTTCCACCGTTTAGCGCCTGAAGAAATTGCCAGTTACCTCTATGTCTTCGAGGGGGATGCAGCTGTTCGCCAGGTGATGCGAGTCACGAGCGGTCTCGATTCAATGGTTCTGGGCGAACCTCAGATCACGGGTCAAGTTAAAGCTGCCTTCGCAGAGGCTCAAGCTGTAGGAATGGTCGGCAGCCAACTTCACCGCCTATTCCAACAAACCTTTCAGGTAGCAAAGGCAGTAAGATCCGATACCGACATTGGCAGCCATTTAATTTCTATGCCTTCTGCCGCTTTGAAGCTGGCAAGAATGCTTTTCACCGATTTAACCCAGTGTCGTGCCTTATTGATCGGCGTGGGCGACATGATCGAACTGGCCGCCAAGCAATTTCGTGATGCCGGTGTTAACAACATAACCCTTGCTAATCGCACGATCCGCAACGCCGAGCCCCTGGCTAGAAGTGTCCAAGCCGATATCGTCAGCCTAGAACAGCTCCAAGAGGTCTTACCATCGTTTGATATTGTTGTGACTGCCACCGCATCGAGCTTGCCGATTATCGGCAAGGGCATGATTGAGCGAGCCCTGCAAAAACGCAAAAACGCACCGATGTTTCTTGTTGACCTCGCGGTACCTCGAGATATCGAGCCAGAGGTTGCTACTCTCAGAGACATCTATGCCTACAGCCTGGACGATCTATCACAAATTGTCAGCGAAAATATGGCCCTACGACAGGCTGCTGCCGAGGACGCTGAAGCCATCATTGAGACTGGTGTGCTTGCCTTTGCGAACACCGAAAAAACTCGAATTCACCAAGATCTGGTGGTGACCTATCGCCGCCAACTCGAAACGATCAAGCAAACGGAACTGAGCAAGGCCCTCGCTCGGATTCAGCAAGGGACCTCTCCCGAGACGGTCATCGAGACATTGGCCAACCAGCTGGTGCAAAAAGTTGCCCATCCGCCAAGCGCTGCACTCAGGGCCTTTATGGCAGAAGACAATGCCTCAGCCCTCGACATCGCTCAACAACTACTCGGCATTCAACACTCAGAAGAGGACTCATGAAAGCGTCGATAGAACAAAAGCTCAATCAAATTCAAGAGCGTTACGAGGAACTCGGAGCCCTGCTCAGCGATGCCGATGTTATTGCTGATCAGACACAGTTCCGCAGTTACTCTCAAGAATACTCAGACATTGAGCCTGTCGTTCTACAGTTTAAAAAATTTCGCAATACGATCGAAGAATTGGCCGCCACCGAACAAATGATGAGTGAAAGTGACGAAGAAATTAAAGCCATGGCTCAGGAAGAACTCGTCGCTTTGCAAGCCAACCTTGAGGGGCTAGAAGGCGAGTTACAGTTACTGTTGTTACCCAAAGATCCCAATGACGCCAACAATGTGTTCATGGAAATTCGCGCCGGGACTGGAGGCGATGAGGCCGCTATTTTTGCTGGAGATCTTCTTAAAATGTACCTGCGATTCGCCGAATCGAAACGCTGGAAAACAGAAATTGTCAGCCAAAGAGAGGGTGAACATGGCGGCTTTAAAGAGGTCATAGCAAGAATTGAAGGCAACCAGGTATTCGGTCAGCTCAAATTTGAGTCGGGAGCCCATCGAGTCCAGCGGGTGCCGCAAACTGAATCCCAGGGACGGATTCACACCTCTGCCTGTACCGTTGCAGTACTGCCTGAAATTGAAGCCATCGATGGCATCGATATCGATAAAAGCGATTTGAGAGTTGATACCTATCGTGCGAGTGGCGCCGGCGGTCAACATGTGAATAAAACCGATTCAGCGGTGCGCCTCACCCACATTCCCACTGGCATTGTCGTTGAGTGCCAAGATGAACGTTCGCAACACAAAAATCGGGCCCGAGCAATGAGTTTATTGCAGGCTAAACTTCTGGATAAAGCACAAAGCGAACAAAACCAAGAGCAAGCTGAGCAGCGCAAAAGCCTTGTGGGCAGTGGCGATCGCTCCGAGAAAATTCGAACTTACAACTTTCCTGATGGCCGAGTCACCGATCATCGCATCAATTTGACCCTGCATCGCTTAGCTCAAATTATGGCCGGAGAACTCGATGCTGTGATCGATCCGCTGCGCAACGAACATCAGGCAGATCTGCTCGGCGCGCTGGGATTGGATCAAGATGGTAGCGATTAACACCATCGGCGCCATGCAGCATGCAGCAAAAGCTCGTTTAGCGGGCTCCGATGCGGCATCCCTTGACGTCGATTTATTACTGGGTCATGCGCTGCAATTAACCCGTGCCGAGTTATGGGCACGAACCGATCAACCGCTCGATCAAGGACAGCAACGTTCGATTGAGCGGCTGATTGAGCAGCGAGCGGCAGGCACTCCGATTGCCTATCTGATTGGACGCCAATCGTTTTGGGAACACGAATTTTGGGTCACTCCCGAAACGCTCATACCAAGACCTGATACAGAACTTTTGATCGAGACCATTCTTGCTCAATCCGGCGAGCAAGCCCACCGAGTGATTGACCTTGGTACAGGCTCCGGTGCCATTGCTATCAGCCTTGCCAAAGCGCGACCTAATTGGTTTGTCTATGCAACGGATCGGTCCGCCGCTGCGATCGCCGTTGCCAGAAAAAATGCCCAAGGCATGAGCAATATCACTTTTGCTGTTGCCGATTGGTTGAGTGCATTTGCAAGCGGCACCTTTGACATTGTTGTCGCCAATCCGCCCTATATCGCTGCAGGCGACCCTCATCTCGAAGCACTTCGTTTTGAGCCCGAATCAGCCCTAGTCGCAAAAAAAGCAGGCCTTGCAGATCTACAAGACATTATCAGCGGTACGAAACGAGTGCTGAGGCCAAACGGTTACCTCTTGGTTGAGCATGGTTACAATCAGCAAGCTCAAGTGGTCCAGGCAGTGCAGACTGCGACATTGCAGCCGATACGCCTCAACGACCTCGCAGGCCGTCCGCGCGCGGTACTCGCAAAACGGGAGCCTTTGTAATGAATGACGAAGCGTTGTTGCGTTATAGCCGTCACATCCTGTTGCCTGAAATCGATATCGAAGGGCAACAGCGACTGCTTGATAGCCACATCGGTATCATTGGGCTTGGAGGCCTCGGCAGTCCCGTTGCTTTGTATCTTGCCAGCTCCGGCATTGGCACCCTGACCCTAGTTGACTTTGATCATGTCGACTTGGGTAACTTACAAAGGCAAATTGCGCACACCGAAGACCGAATTGGCGAACCGAAGGTAGCCTCTGCTACGCAAGCGATCAATGCCATCAATCACACCACCTCGATTAAGACCCACAACTTGCGATTGACTGACCAGGATCTGCTAAGTCTTGCTGACCAAGTCGATATCCTTGTCGATTGCTCAGACAACTTTGAGACTCGGCTATCGGTCAACCGTGCTTGCGTATCAACCCGAACCCCACTGGTATCTGGGGCAGCAATCCGCTTCGAGGGTCAGCTGCTGATTTACGACCCAACCATTGATAACAGTCCTTGCTATCAATGTTTATACGGGAATCAACTTGTTACCGAAACAGACTGCGCGACAACCGGCGTGGTGGCTCCTCTCGTTGGCATATTTGGCAGTTTAATGGCCCTCGAAGCCCTAAAGCTTGCACTCGGTAATGCCAAAGATCACACGGGTAGATTGACCACCTTTGATGGGCTGACGAATCGCTGGCAATCTTTTAACTTCCAACGCAACGCCAATTGTCCTACCTGTGCTCCGTGAGGTGTGCCTTTGCCTGCTGATCGGCTTGGTACGAGGATCTCACCAACGGTCCACTCGCCACTTGCGAAAACCCCATTTTTTTCGCCGTTTCAGCCAACGCATCGAATTCATCCGGATGAACATAACGGTCAACCGCTAAATGATCACGACTCGGTTGCAAATACTGGCCAAGGGTCAGCATATCGACATTATGGTCCCTAAGATCCTTCATCACTTCCTCAACCTCAGCTAGCGTCTCGCCCAATCCCAGCATCAATCCCGACTTAGTGATGACCGATGGCTGAATTGACTTATAGCGCTGTAGCAATGACAACGACCATTGGTAATCAGCACCAGGGCGCGCCTTCTTATAAAGCCGCGGTACCGTTTCTAAATTGTGGTTAAACACATCTGGCGGGGTCTCGCTCAAAATACCCAAAGCGATATCCATCCGTCCTCTGAAGTCAGGCACCAAAACCTCCAGCCGAGTTGAAGGATTCGCCCGTCGCACCGCTGCAATGCAAGCAGCGAAATGTCCTGCACCACTGTCTTTAAGATCATCTCTATCCACCGAAGTCACGACGACATAGGACAGCCCCATTTCAGCAACCGCCTCGGCCAGCGATTCAGGCTCGTTAGGGTCAAGTGGATTGGGCTTGCCGTGGGCAACATCGCAAAATGGACACCGCCGGGTACAGATCTCACCCATGATCATAAAAGTGGCTGTGCCATGAGAGAAACATTCCGAAAGGTTAGGGCAACTCGCCTCCTCACACACTGACGCTAGCTTTCTGCGCCTTAATACTTGTTTGATGCGGTCCACTTCTGCGCTTGGCGTTAGACGAATCCTAATCCAATCAGGCTTTCTCAGGAGCGTCTCACTGGGGACCACCTTAACGGGAATTCGTCGTACCTTGTCGAAACCCCGAAGCTTTTCGCCCTGCACCAATCGTTGTCTTTTATCGGTCACTGCTGCCTCTCAATCACACCTGCTTGTTTGTTTTCACTTGTCCAAAATCCAACGTCATCGAACTCTCATTTTACCCTATTCTTGCTTGGGGCAGTCTTGATCAATACTCTCGAACAACTTGGATAGGTTTCATTCAACGGGTTTACCTACCAAGCTTCTCACTTCTTACTTCTTACTTTTCGCTTCTCCCTTCTATTTTTAGGCTGCTCACTGCGCTTGCGACTTCGGACCTGTCCCCATCCTACGAGGCTCGGATCTCTGCGGATGTTAGTCGGTATTGCAAATGCTTGAGTAAAGCCTGCTCGATGGTGTCTTGAGGCACCTCAACACCCTGACAGAACATATCCGTTACTTCTAGACCAGCATAACCACAGGGGTTGATCTGCGAGAACGGCAACAAATCCATTTTCACGTTTAGGCTCAGACCGTGGTAGCTATAACCTCTCGAGATGCGTAGTCCCAACGCAGCTATTTTTTGCGATCCAACATAAACCCCTGGGGCACCCGGGCGAAGCTCTGCTTGAACACCGAATTCAGACAAACAATCAAGTATCGCCAATTCCAGTGAGCTCACCAGTGCTCTGACACCCAAACCGCGCTGCTTCACATTCAGCAGCGTGTATATCACGATTTGACCTGGCCCATGGTAGGTGACTTGACCGCCTCGATCTGACTGCTGAAGCGGAATATTCCCAAGATTGAGAACATGTTCGATTTTACCGGACTGTCCCAACGTAAAAACAGGGGGGTGAGAAACCACCCAAAGCTCATCTTGCTCCTTCCCGGTTCTGCCTTGAGTAAACTGCTGTTGCTCCGCCAGCACTTCAGCGTAGCCTCGTTGGCCGAGATACTTGACCTTAAATGATGACGAGGACTGCCTCACTCATAACACCATCTTTAGATCAGGTAGCGTCTTGAGCTCAGCAAACAGCTTTACCAGCATGCTTTCGCTGGTGGCCGTCAAAGTCACTTTGATTGACTCATAGTTACCCTTTGCGCTCGGCTGGACGGCAATGGCTTGATCTGACAGCCGCTCATCAAATGACTTTAGAATACGAACGACCGACTGCCGAAATTCGGTTGATGCAATGCCAATCACTTTGATGGGGTATTCGCATGGAAACTCAATGGTCGGTGGCTGCTGCATGCTCAGATCTCTAAAGGATCCCCTGAGAACGTTTCAAGGAAAAACAAATGGACCGCATCGATCATCGAGGACATCCATCCTGCGGCTTGTACGC
>Ga0222718_10003947_pt1 | contig 12497 bp, 18 predicted proteins | sample C33_27DmetaG_FD_165045 | JGI IMG/M metagenome (GOLD analysis project Ga0222718, IMG submission 165045) | Estuarine water microbial communities from San Francisco Bay, California, United States - C33_27D | ecosystem: Environmental > Aquatic > Marine > Unclassified | place: USA: California... | reverse complement strand
ATGGGTGTTAAATATTATTGGTCATTTTAATGTTACTACCATATATGTTCCCAAACTTGATGTTTGCAATATTAAAATTATTAATTTAATTTTACTATTAGATTTTTTAACTGATAAATTACTTAATAAGATAACATTTTGATTTTATATAAACAATATATATTATCGTTATATTAATAATGATACCTAAAATAATACATCAAACTTGGAAGTCCGAAACTTTACCCCCTATTTTAAAACTGTTATATGATGAAAATGTTAAGTTTTTAAAAAGTAAAGGATATACATTCAAATTTTGGTCAGATAAAGATATTATAGAGTTTATTAACAGTAATTATCCTAACTACTTTAATATCTATTCTTTCGCTAAAACTGGTGTACAACGAGGTGATATAAGTAGAATACTTTTAGTAAATCATTATGGTGGAATATATATTGATCTAGATGTTTTGATAATGAAGGATTTTGCACATTTAATCGATTTTGATGATGACAAATTTTATATTTCTTATGAGCCCAGTGGTCAAACCACGGCATTATATAATGATGATAAATATTTATGCAATGCATTCTTTGCTTCAAATAAAAACAATAAATTTACACTAAAACTAGTAAGAGGAATATCAGATTATGTTTTGCAACATGGAGTAACTATATTTAATAAATTTGATATTTTTGGTGGAAATTATATTAAACAATCAATGAAAAACTTTCAAGACAAGGATAAATATATACATATAATTGATGATAGAGAATTAATATATCCGATCAATGATTTAAAACTTGATAATATGCCATTTACAAATGATGATTGGAATATCCTTAAAAAAGGAATATATCCAATGGAACCAATAATGATACATTACTGGATACATGGAGATTTCGAATCAAAAAATGTTATAAATCAATTTACTCCGAATAAAAATTTAAATGTTCATGATAATATGTATATTTTCTTCAAAACTCTCTACCCGAATATAGCTAAAAAAATTGATTATCATATAAAATAATAATGAATACTTTTATTAATATGTTAAAAAAAATAAAATTTATTTTTGTTACAATTATATTAAATATTAATTTTTCAAGAAGTTTTACTAATTCAATTATAGTTCCTGATGCTTTTACTGTAAGAAAAACAATAATAACAGATACAAAAATGCCAATCATATATACAGGTATTAATTATAATATTAAAAATATTGAAAAAAATAAATTTTTAACAGCAGAACATATATATCCACAATCATTATTGAATGAATATCAGAGTAAGGATATGCATAATATTATAAAAACTTTAAATACATTAAATGTAAATAGATCTAATTATAAATATTGTGATCATTATGATTTAAATGATAGAAATTGGAAATCATTAGAATATAATAATTATGTAAATCATAAACGTAAATTATTTGTTCCTAATGCTAATTCAAGAGGATTTATATCGAGATCTATTTTGTATATGTGTAGAGAATATAATTTTAAATTGTCAAATATAATTGATAAACAAACTTTAATTAAATGGTTTTATACATATTCGCCAACAAATAGCGAATATTATCATAATGCTGTTGTTGAAAAAATTCAAAATACAAATAATATATTTGTTTCTAGTTATAGTAAAAAAAATATTGTGATTAAAAAATATATTGAACGTTTGTAAATGATTAACATATTTAATAGATTTGATGTATATTTATCATATTGGATATTGGCATGGTCAATAATATCTATTTTTCTAAATATCACGTTTCCTATAATATCATTATCGATGGTATTTTTATCTCAATACATTTATACCAAACAAAATTTATGTAAAATTATTCCTTCCCGCGAATATGTAATATATGGTAATTTTACTGTATTATTCATAAAATATTTACTATTAGTATATGCATTTATATATAAAATTCAAACATATAATATATATAACGAAATTAAATTATTAATAATTGTGTATATTGTTTTTAATATACATTATATAAATATTGTTGGTAAAGTTTTTATTCCTAAAATATTGGATAGTTCTAACAAAACATATCAGATTGATGATGGACCCGCGATTACAATATTTAAAAACATATTTGATAAAAATTGATATTTATTTTTTTTATATTAGTTAAATGGATTCTTTGAATACAAAACAACAACAAGCCGTAGAAGCTGTTTTAAATGGTAAAAATATATTTTTAACAGGTCCAGGTGGTACAGGTAAATCTTTTACTATAAAATATATTATTGAATTATTAAAAGACAAAAATTATGGTCTAACTGCTACAACTGGAACTGCGGCTGTTTTAATAGGGGGTCAAACAATTAATTCTTTTCTAGGTATTGGATTGGGGAGTGGTAAAATATCAGATATTATTAAAAACATTATATCTAACAAATCAATATATAATAGAATATTGAAATTAGATGTTTTAATTATAGATGAAATCTCAATGTTAGATGATGCGTTATTTGATAAGATATCTAATGTTCTTTCAGATATTAAATCAAATATTGATAAAAAATTAGCTGATGTACCTTTCGGTGGTATTCAAATGATATTTGTAGGAGATTTTTGCCAGTTAGCTCCTGTAAAAGGGCTTTATTGTTTCTTATCTAAATTATGGGATAAATTAGATATGGATATTATAATATTAGATGAATTAGTAAGACAAAGTGGAGATGTTTTATTTCAAAAAATTCTTAGCATTGTTAGAAAAGGTAAGTGTACGGATAATATTATAACAGTATTGGAACAGTTAAAGACAACGCAGTTTGCTGAAAACATTATTCCTACAAAATTATATCCCATCAATGAAGATGTAGACAAAATTAATAATATAGAAATACAAAGGTTAAAAGATAATGGTAATTCATCAGTTATGTATAAAACAACATGTAGTTATGGATATGAGAAAGCAGCTTTAAATTATAATGTAGAATTAACAGAAAAAGCGCAAGTTATTATTACGCGCAATATTGATATTAGTAAAGGGTTAGTAAATGGCACACGGGGGGTTATTAAATATTTGGGTAGCGAATATGTTATAATCCAAGATGTCTATAATAATACGCACACGATTAATTACTATAAGGATATTATAAATAAAAAGAAAGCAACATATATATTACATATGCCTATACGTACTAGTTATGCATTATCTATACATAAATCGCAAGGAATGACAATTGATGCGGTTGAATTAGATTTAGGTGCTAATATATTTGCATATGGACAAACATATACAGCTTTATCCCGAGCAAAAAGTTTAAAATCAATAAAAATAATAAATGTAGATAAAACCTCATTTAAATTAAATCCATATGTAAAAAAATTTTATAGTAATATAATAGATAAATAATGGGAGAAAAAAGAACATTTACAGTAGAATCGTCTAATATACAAAAATCAGGAGGAAGATATACTTCTAAAACTCCAAATGCCGCTGCTAAAAAAGCCGCGTCACAATTATTCAAAAAAGCCGCTAAATCTAAAACGCAAATTACTTTTGAACTTAGAGAAACTACAAAAGGTGAAGACAAAAAAATACACAAATATACTGCTAAGCGCGTTAAATTAGCAAAACCCAAAGTTATTACTATTATGGGTAATGAAATAACATACAGATATACAGTTCAGGTTAAAGCCGTCTAATTCTTACTTACTCATCTGACATATAATCTGTTTCATTATCACTATAATAACATTCATAGCTATCATCGCTATCCGATGACATATAATATTCATATTCGTCATTATCTTCATCAAAATATTCTTCATCATCACTTTCATCTTTATTATTTTTATATGATAATTCATTATAGTATTTATATTTCATATTGATTGTATCATAATGATGTTTGATATCATCTGTATCAATTTCAAATTGTTCTTGTTCTTCCATACGTTTTTTTTCTCGTGCAGCAGCGTTAAATAAGCACTTGGGTGGGTCTAGTTTTTTATCAAAATTATCAACGATATTAGTTTTATAATATTTAATAATATCCACCTTATCATAGTTTTGACACTTATAGTTTTCGTAATTGTTAATTACTGAATTCATTCTCATATTTTTAATATATTCGTTGGAATACTTTTTAATTACCATATACTTTGAATAACATTCGTGAAGTGTCTTAATTGCATCTAAATTTTCTTCGTCAATATCACTCGTATTATTCATTTTAGTTGCAAAATCAATAAAATCATTGTAATCAATCATGGTAGTCATTTATTATATTCACTATATTTAATTATTATATAGTATCGTATCAATTTTTAAATCTTATAGGAAAATAAGGAATTATTCATTCTTTATGAAAAATACCTGGGATATCTTAAATACTGATTGTAAAAATTATATTATAGAATGGAAAAATAGAATAAACTATTTTCATACGGGATTTTATTATTTTAATGATTTAATATTTGGTAAAGTTTATATTTTTATAATAGAAATTACAATGTCACATGTTATAATTCTTGATTTAAATGTTTTTCAAACTAGAAAAAGACGTAAAAATTATGATTATAGTGGTGATATGTTTATAAAGATGAAATATGATAAACATTATATTCTTATATATCCTCATTATTTAAGATTACTTCAACATTTTTAATTATTTTATTTACTATTTCCGTAATTTTATCCAATTCAACATTTGGAGAATGTTTATATTCAATTAATACAGTAATGTTATCATTTGCTTCACTTTTAACAATCAATGATACTCTATTTGATACCTTATATTCTTTTATTGTAATTTCAGAAATGTTATCAATTTCATTTGTACATGGAAATATATATTGCGGGTATTTATCTATTCTAGAACTGAGAATATATATATTATTCTTTTTTGTTTTATAGTATTTATCCTTTTTCTTTGTTTTTGATGTAACATATTGATTATCGTTTGATAATTCATATGTATACATTTTATCCTGCATATAATATATTTTGTATTTTTCTTCTTTTGTCTTTTTATAAATTTTATTTATTTTATATTCTATATCACCTGGCATAGTTACATCAATTACATTATCACTAAGTATATTTTTAATAAAATAAAATTCCACAATATTTATATCATCTTCAACCAATTCAGTTAATTTTATATTACTCATTATTGTTAATGATATTAATAATTATTATATCATTTTTTTATTTAATATATAAAAAAATGATAGGTATTTTTATTAATTACAGTGTTATATTATGACTTCCGAAAACTATAAAGTATATGATTTAGAAGAAGAAATTAAAAAATATACCGAAATAAGTAACATTGATAATGATAGCAAAGAAGATGATAAAGAAAGTAATAAACATAAGGTCCGTATTGATTTTACGGAATTATTAATTAAAAAAGCGAAAATACCAGAATTACTTGCAAGGGATTTGGAAATAGGAGTTTTTAATGCGACTATTGATTACGCAAATAATTATGGAATACAATTATCCTGGAAAAGTCAAATATTAATTGAAACTTATATAAATATTTCTAGAAGTATTTATTCTAATATTAAAAAAGATAGCTACATTGGTAATAAAAATTTACATAAACGTATGATTAAAAATAAAGAATTTAATCCACATATGTTACCATATATGCAATGTCATAATATCTTCCCAGAAAGATGGAAGGATATTATTGAGAAAAATCAACGTAGATTTAAGGCTGCCTATGAAATTAAACTTGTTGCTATGTCTGATATGATTACATGTAATAGATGTAAAGGCAAGAAAGTTAGTTATTATGAATTGCAAACTCGTTCGGGCGACGAGGCTTCTACTCTATTTATGAATTGCTTAATTTGTGGTAAAAAATGGAAACAATAATTATTTAATTTGTAATAATTCTGAACTCAAAGTATTCAAATATTATTTCCGCTGCAATACCATATATTAATTTTTCTTCTTCACTTTCTATTAATTCCATTATTTCATTATATTTTTTTTTATTTAAAATATAATATTGTAATACATTTTGTATACCATATTCATATATTATTAATTCTATATCTTTTTTATCATATAGAGGTAATCTCAAATGATTGTAAATAAACATTTTAAGATTATTCACTAACCATCTTTTATTTGGCGTTACTATATTTTTAACCTTGCAAAAAATAGTATTTGCTACATCATTGTCCTGTTTTTTAATAATTATTTTGTATTTATAATCTTCTTCCATATTTTATTATAATTAAGCATTTTAACACTTATATAGTATTACAATTCTATATATTTATATTCAGGAGTTTTTATTATTTCCGTTTTTGGTATCTCATTATATATATCTTCCCCCATCAATGATTCCCATGTTTGGCGACCGTATACAATAGTTGTTCCTTTCATTTCTTATTGTTTTTCCTTTTTTTAATAATCAACTTTTACTTATTACAGAGCATATTGATATATAAAAAGAAGATATATATAATTATTTATCTATATGTATTCTACAACAGTAGTGATATTCTATATACTTTTTATTTATTTAAGTGATATCTTTGATAAATAATTCCGGTATATCTGTTATTATACCTTTAATTCCGGAATTTACTATGTTATTATAATCATGGCATTTATTTATTGTAAAACAATATGTTGGTATCTTATCGCTACACAATTTAATATCATTTAAACTATTATAATCGTAATTTATTGAAATTCCATAACATTTATTTTCTTTGATAATATCATACCAATTATCAGGTATTTTATCAACAATATACGTAATATCATTATTTGGATAAATAATATTGAGGTATTGTAATACTTTTATAGAATATGAACAAATATTTATGTATATACTATTATAATTCTTAATAATATCAATAACTTTATTTACCAATTGCTTTTCTTCATTATGATATATCTTTAATTCTAGCATTATATTTATTGATAATTCGCTACATTTTTCTATAAATTCTTTTAATGATGGTATTTTACAATTACTGTTTTTAATTTTCACATCTTTAATTACATTATAATTATATTCATTTACCATTCCTTTAAAATTCGTTAATCTATCTAATTTTTCATCATGAAATATCATAGGATATTCATCTTTTGTTAGTATTACATCTGCCTCTATCCATTTGCATTTTATTTTGGTTAAAGCATATATTGACGAAATTGTATTTTCAGGTGCATATGTAATTGCACCTCTATGTCCAATTATATTACACATATAATATAAAAATATTATTTACTTTATATACAACACATATAAATACCTGATATTAACATAATTATTTTAGATATCTTCAATGATAGTTTTTTCAAAATTTTATTTGTTTTAATCGCATAAATATTAATCAATAACAATGGCAATTGTAATAATATGAACTTTATGGATAATCCATATGGTATTATAGACCCTAATATTAAAAACCCCAATCCAATAATATTAGCGTTTTTATACCCATATAATACAGGTATTGTTTTAATATTATTTTTTTTATCTCCATCTAAATCTATGATATCTAACATCAATTCCTGCCACATTATAAAATTGAAAAGATAAGTCATTGCTGGTATTACACTTTTAATATCACCATTTACAATTAATGCTCCTGTTAAAGGTGATTGTGTTATTATCAGAGATACAATGATATTCTTTAATAATGGTATATTCTTAAAAACAGGAGTGTATAAATACGTCACTATTATAGTATTTGAAATTATATGTCTAATTAAATTGTTATTAATTAATGATGATAAATAGTAGCTTAATAGTCCTAAATATGTTGAAAAATGTACAACTTCTTCTGTTGTCAAATCCTTTTTATTTAATACTTTTAAACTCTTATCTTTATCCGTCCCTAATTTATAATCATAATAATCATTTATCACCATAGAGTTACTTGCTATTATTGCACTAATTATCCCCATCAATATAGCATATGGATTCAATAGTGTTTCTATGCTTTTTGTTGCCAAATAACTTCCAAATAAAGGTAATGCAAATTCATAAGGCAATCCTTCTGGTCTCGTTATTTTAATATAACTATTTATTTTTTTTATATGAATGGGTTTGGTATTTTTACTCATTTTCATTAAAAGTATATTATTAGTTGGTCTAAAACTATATGTTGACATTATTAATAAAAATAGTATTGCTATTTTCAATTTCATTATTAGTTTAATAAAATATAATATTTATATATAATTTATTATTGTGTAGATAGAAAATGTATAAAATAATAAAAAATTGATCCATGGCTCTTTGTTAATAATACATCAACAAACAATGTTCTCTACCAACGCTACTCAGATCCCTGTCGAATACACCACTGGTGATTACAGTGTCCGCCTTAACATCAACTTCGGTGAAGGAAAGGATTCGGAAGTTTACAAAAATGAAACTGAAAGGAAGAATTTCAAAGACAATTACAATATTGAGGTATATGAATCGGGAGAAGGCGATGATTACTCAAAGGGATATCGTGTTGTAACAAACGAAGGTCCCCTTGTTATTAAGCTTGGTGACATCTCTATTTCCGGCAAGGATGATTATAATTATGATTACGCAGTTGGCTTTGCTGTTGATAATAGTATGCCAGAATATACTACTGATATGTCTACCATTCCATATAATATTGAAAGGGATGGAACTCTTTGGACTATTCCTGCTAATAATGGCGATAGCTACAAATTTGACCAAAATCCCAATGCTAAGTATCAATGGATGGCAAAACGTGCTATGGATATTGGTTATGAGCCTACTGAGGAAGAGCTAAAACTTGGTATGGAAAAAACAAGTGAAGGCACTGGGCTCATCTATCTCACCTTTATGGTATTCAAAAAGCCTAGACATGTTGAGGTTACTCGTGGTGTCACTCGCGGTGTCACTCGTGGTGTCACTCGTGGTATTACGCGTGGTGCTACCCGTGGTGGTGACCAGATGGATAGTGATGCTGCCAGATTTGGATATGGCAATGAAGCAAATAGTGCATCCAAAAAGAGCGATTTTGAATATGCGGGAAATACTGAGCGCTATGTAATGCCAGTGAGATTGAGGATTAATAAGAAATCTGCTAATAGCGATATTAATTGCTCTCAGCATCTTAAAGGGGCGAGTGTAAATACTCTGCGCCGTCAGACAATGACTGTGCCCTTCTAAATTAAAAATTGATATGTTATATAAGTATTTATTTTTATAATTATATTAAGTAGAATATGATGACTTCTCCGCAAACTATTAAGAATACTATTAACATAACTCATGATTTATCTAGCATTATTATGAGAAATCGTGCTATTGTTATGATTAGATTGCTAAAAGAAAAAAAGGAAAAAGAAAAGGAAAATAAAAAGTTAAAACAACAACGTATTATGAGTAATAAATTTTGTATTGGGTTTTGTGAAAATCCTTTAAATTGTTCTTGTTTTATTAACAATTCAATTTAGATTAGAATCTTCTTATGAACTGTTTCTATCGCACCTTCAATCCATGCTTGCCTATCACAATATGTTTCTCCCAAAATATAAATGTCTTTTTTTGTAAACAAACTATCAATCGTTTTTTGTATTTTTTTGGAATTAATCCCCACTTTCCACATATGATCTCCTGAACTCCAATAATGCATTGTTATCCAATCCGGTTCTTTTATTTTTTTATCAGGAAACATTTCGTCTAACAATTTCTTGATATGTTTTTTAACAGATTTTTCATCCTTAAATGTATTCCAGAAATCAGCATTATAACTATCACTATAACTTATTTGTATTAATCCCGAATTGTAATCAATCGGTATTATAAATTGCAGTTTATTATCTGTTAATGTTTTGGGTATATCCTTAAACCAGACATCTTTAAATTGCGCGTATATTCTTAGAAGTTTACCATCATTTACACTATCAAGCACATTTTCATATTTTTTAAAATAAGATATATTTAAATAATCACTTCGTGTTATAGTTAAATATAGCTTAGTATATTTATATTTTTTATTATTTATAGTATATGATTTACTTGTATCATCAATATCTATAAGAGATGCATTAAACACTATTTTAACGTTGCGTGATTTTAGATATTCATAAAGAACATCGCATAACTTCTGGATTCCTTCTTTTAATACAAAGAATTCGTTGTTTTTAACATCGAAATCTTTACGTAAAGTCAAAATAGCATTATGAGCATTCATATCAAATATTTCACCAACATATCCCAATGATTTGTTGAGCACTTCTACTTCATTTGTTGGCAAAAATAATGAAAAGTAATTATGTAGATTATAATCATGTTTATTGACTTTTATTTTTTTATTTATTACATAATCCCATAATTTATCTAGGCTATTATAACTTGATTTATAATAAGCTAGTAGCTCTTTTTCTGTCATCATTTTGCCATTGATATAATATCCTTTATCTTTACCAATATCTATAATTTGGTCTAATAAATTGAAATCTTTAATAAGTTTCATAACATATTTGTGCTTTTTTCCTAATCTTCCTGCTCCAACAGAATAATTGAAACCCTTATTGCTATATGTATAAATGCGACCTCCTATACGATTATTTTTTTCATATATTACTATATCATCTGAATTAACATTTTTAATAGTAATCAATTTATAAGCTAGATATAATCCTGTTATTCCAGCTCCAATAATAACATGTTTCATAGCTTCTAAAAAAAGAGTACATAATTATGTAAAAAGTTAAAATTATAAAAAGTTTATAAAATCATTAGAAAAATAAAATTATGTACTCATTTCTTCTTTTTCATTAACTCCTTATAATCTTTAATAGTAATTAGCTTACCTTTATGCTTAACATATTCTTTGCGATCTCCTGGTATTTTATGAATACTTTTTGTTTTACCAAGGATTTCTTTTTTAGGTAGTTTTTTGCCACCCCCCTGGGAGGGGGGTTGGATGAGGGAATTAGGTATATATCCATTGTAATGAGCTAACTTAGCTAATAATGACATATTCATAGCCATTAGTACAATATCATTTAAAAAAATATTTTTTTGATTTAATTGGTCATTATCTTTTTCGTCTTCAAATAGTATTTTACTAATATAATCTTTTATTTTTATTGTAAATTCTGTTATAGTTTCCGTATCAAAATCGATAACTGCTTTATCGATAACTGCTTTTTTCAGTGCGTCATTGTCTTTTTTGACTAGGCTTTTAATATAGACTTGGAAGCCGGGTCTAAATTTAACGTCTACATAACTTTTAAAACATGTATATAAATACTCAATCATTTTTATTAAATTTGACACCATACTATCAGCATCTTTGCTATAAATAATTTTTAAATTTGCAATTACATCCTGATATTTATTTTTTAATTTTCCGACTGTAATTGGTGAATAATCTAAGTCGGAACAATAACGACTAAATTCTTTTAACCAACTTGCTTTTTCTATTTCACTTCTTTTTGAAATGTCGGGGTTTGTTTTTACAAATTCATCGCTAAATAAAAGTAGTAATAGTAGAATTTTTATATGGTGATTATCTGAATAAGCTGAATAAACATGCCTATACGCACTGCTTAAAGGATTACCTCCCAACACATCCTTCTTATTTTTTTTCGCCATATTTCTAATTAATAATAATATTATAAATTACTCATTTCTTCTATTTTAAGACCACGCGAGTAATTAATAAATGATATTCCAACGAATATTAATATAAATCCAGATATTTCTAGCATAGTCAATGATTCACTTAATACTAAATATCCTAATGTCAAAGTAACTATCGGATATAAAGATGTTAATAACGCAGCAATTGCTACTTTTTTATCATTGTTAATCGCGTATAAATACCCATAATTTGCCATTAATAACAATGAAGTAGCAACAATAATAACTAAAATTATATATTTATTATTCATAATTGTTGCACAATCTTTGATAAACCCACCATTGCCTCTATTCAAAACAATACCTAATAATATTAAGAAATGTATAAATGAAGCAAATAACATAAGTGTTAGAATGTCAATATATTGAAGTATATATTTTTCAAATATTGGTGCTATACCCCAAATCAAATTAACTATAAAATAATATATATATAACATCTCTAATTATTAAAAATGTATTTTTAAAGTATAGTTTATGTTATTTAGATTTATTGGTGGCACTAATTATATTGCTATTTCTAAATTTATTCATAAAATGTATGACAAATCTATAATTCCTATTATTGATTATGCTAAGGAAGGTGCTAAAACACCAGGGGATGTTATTAGTTATAACAAAGAAGTTGTTTCATTAATAAATCAAATAAGTCAAGAACATACTAATCGCGACATTGGATATGCTATAAAACTTTCATCTTTTTCAGCATATAATCCCGAAGATAATATTGATAACTTTATAAAAAGAGTTATAAATACTCAACATAAAAATAAGTATATATATTTTGATGCTGAATATACCGATTCCTATGAATATGAAAATAGAATATTCAATAAAATTATACAAAAATATCAAGATATAGATAATTTGCATTTATTTAAAACATATCA
>Ga0222718_10003946_pt1 | contig 12503 bp, 2 predicted proteins | sample C33_27DmetaG_FD_165045 | JGI IMG/M metagenome (GOLD analysis project Ga0222718, IMG submission 165045) | Estuarine water microbial communities from San Francisco Bay, California, United States - C33_27D | ecosystem: Environmental > Aquatic > Marine > Unclassified | place: USA: California... | reverse complement strand
TGAGAACGTAGTTGTTGCAGTTGGTGACATCGAGAGCAATCGCGGCGCAGCAGTCGCATGCAACCAAGATTTGCCCTTTTGCAGTAAACTTCTCGATAGGGATTGCTGGTTTCAGCTCACACCAAACGGGGGCAGAACCATTGCTCCTTAGAACGTAATCGGCTAACCCAATCCCAAGTGCCGCAGGACTGCAAGCGGCTGTTGCGTAGATAATGTCACCCTGAGTAGCCAACACGCAAAGAGGAATGTCAGCGCCAGTTTCTTCAGAAGCCCAAACGGGAACAGAACCATTGCTCTTTAGAACGCAACAGTTTCCACCAATCCCAAGTGCCGCAGGAGTGTTTATGCCTGTTGCGTAGACAAGGTCACCCGTATTAGCCAACAAGCAACAAAGAGTATCTTCTCCCCAGTATACGCCAAAGCCGCAGTCAGGACACGCTTTGAGAACCTGACCGGAAGCCCCAGCAGAGAGGTTACAAGGGGCAAGGGGATCGCCTCCTGCAACTATAATCTGACCTTTGCCAGTCAGTAGAGCACAAGGAATGTCGGCACCTTGCTCGTCGGTCCCCCAGTACATGCCACCGGGGCAGGCAGCATTCGATTTGAGAACGTACTCGTTGGTGGGCTCGGCGGCAGCGAGAGCAACCGGGCAGTTGTTGCCATCTGCAACCAAGATTTGCCCTTTATTAGTAAACGTATCGCTAGGGATTGCAGTTGAAGAAGACCAGGCGGGAATACCCTCAGCGTTGACCTCTAGAAAGAAACCGGTTTGAGCATTACCAATAGGAAGTGCCGCAGGAGTGTTTGCGGCTGTTGCGTAGATAAGGTCACCCTTCTGAGCCAAGCAGGAACAAAGAGTATCTTCTCCCCAGTACAAACCACAACAGAGGCAGCAAGAATTCGCTTTGAGAACCTGACCGTCATTCCCAGGAGCCAGGGCAAACGGTTTAATGTCGCAATCTGCAACTACAATCTGACCTCTGCCAGTCAGTAGAGCACAAGGAACAGAAGGATTACAAGCCCACTTCAGACGGCCACAAAGAGTCGAGTCAGGAGTAAGAATGTATCCGTCGCAGCCAACAGGCAGGACAGTAGGTGTATCCTTACAGAAACCGACAATTATATCCCCGCAATTTGTAATAATTGACAAGGGTATGTCAGCACCACCTGCGTCAGGTGCCCAGGCGACACCAGCGCAGGCGGTGTTGTCTGCTTTGAGAATGTATCCGTTCTCGGTGGACGGATCCAGACCAAAAGAGCAAATACCTGTTCCGTCAGAAACAAGGATTGTGCCTTTAGTGGTCCCACAAAGGCAGGTGCAAGGAATGCTGGCAGCAGGTGCCGCAGCCCAGTACAATCCGAGACAGTTTTCGGCATCGGGGTTCGATGTCAGCACGTAGTTTTTTGGACCAGCTGACAGAGCGGTAGGCACGCCTTGATCGTTTTTGGTGATCAGAGCACCCTGGCAAGTCAGGGTAGCGCAAGGAATGGCCGCGTTTTCTTTCCACCTAATACCGGCAGGTTCATTGTCATCTACCGTGAGCACATAACCGCCAGTACCCGTACCCCGAACTATCTCGCACAAAGTGTTGCCATCGGTAGCGGAAATAAGGCTACCCTTGCCAGTCATGCAAGTGCAAGGAATGGCAGCATTACGGCACCACTCAACTCCACCCGGAATGCCAGAATTTGAGGTAAGGATCAGGCCATTGGATCCGGCAGTACACACAAGGTGGGGTTTTCCAGGATCGCAGGAAGTAATCAGCTGACCCCGAGCGGTGAAGATATCGCAGGGAATGGCGGTGTTGGTTGGGGGGGGACACCAAGCCAACCCCGTACATGTGTTGTAATCAACATATAGCGCTTTTCCATTGTCATTGGCACTCGTACTCAGAACTTCAACTGTTTGAGCACCGGTTCCGGCAATAATATCGCCTTTTTTGAGGACGATATTTTTTGAAATGGCGCAAATTGCGATATCGTTGACTCTACAAACAGCGAGGCTCGAAGCGATGTTTATACTACACCCGAGATTAGTGTCATCACAAATTTTATGCGTCAAAGCGGCGGGGGTGATGGCTTTTGTGCAGTCGGCACCACCAATTACTTCGCTAGGAGTGGCAAGACACACGATACCGAGAGCAGCCTCAGTGGCAGACGTACCGTCTGTAATATCAGTGACCCTTCCGTACGTATCAACCGAAAGGGCAGCGAAACAGTAGCTGCCAGCTGTGACCCCGCTGAGGTCGAGAGCGATGATGCCAGAGACGGTAATGGGACCACCGGTTAATCCGGCTCCAGTTTCTACGCAAGTTACCGTCCCGAGGTCTTTGCCTCCCGGAGAGGTTAGAGTTGAATCAACAACTTTAAGTCCCTCACCGATTACCAGAGGACCCGAAGGACCGGCAAGGGAATACTCAGTTTCAGCATAAAAAGGGTTGTTTGGGATTTGGGCGTTTGGATCAAAAGGGGGAAGCGGCAATCCCATGACTTCATTACTTATAGTCTTGGTTGGTTTTACCCTTTTGACCCCTAGTCAATCAAGGATGCAAAGAACAAATCTGATTCTGCAAGTCTTGAACGCAAGCCTGAAGGGCTTGTATAGTGTCAATAAGTGTCGAGTTCCAGTCCACTCCGGTTGGGCAAGTAGAGTTGGTTACTAGTACAGAATTGTCGGGGCCAACAGACAATGCAGCAGGGGTTGCTTGACCGGAACCTACGATCAGAGTTCCTTTACCAGCGATGGTAGAGCAAGGAATCTTGTCAACACCGGAACCTTCTACCCACTCCAATCCAAGGTTACAGTTGGAGTTTGCACTCAAGACGTAACCATCAGTACCGGGGGTCAAGGCAACTGGTTGCGAGTTAGCAATACCCGCGATTAGTTGACCTTTTCCGGTAACGATGGAGCAAGAAATGTCCTGACCGGTTTGGTCGTCAGACCAGAAAATACCGTATTGGCACAGGTTGCAAGTTCTCAGAATCTGGCCATCAGTCCCGACAGGGAAAGCGGCAGGAGCGTTTGGACCCAGGGCAACAATAAACTGACCGCGAGCAGTCAGAATGGAGCAAGGAATGTCACAACTCGCTTCCTCATCTACCCAAACTAGTCCATTTACGCACCCGGAACAGGCTTTCAGTACTTGCCCGTCAGCACCGGCAGAGAGAGCGGTGGGCACACTCGAGTCCGCACCAACGATAATGTCACCTTTTGCGTTAATCTCAGAGCAAGAAATGTCAGAGCCAGCAGAGTCTGGACCCCAGGCTAGTCCACTGGAAGCAGAAGAGCAGACTTTGAGCACGTACCCTTCAGAACCGGCCGGTAAAGCAATCGGTATACCCGAAGCGGAACCGGCAACCAAATCTCCTTTGCCCTGAAGCACGCTGCAAGGAATAGTTTGAGAAACTGCTTCAGCACCCCAGATCAGTCCGCAAGGTGCGGTTGAACAACTACGAAGAATATATCCGTCGTTTCCGGCAGGAAAAGCAACAGGGTTGGCATTACCCAGACCGATAACAATATCTCCCTTGGTGGTGACAATGTCTTTGCGAGCGAACGTTCCGTCATCCTGATCACGCCACGCTAGGCCCAGAGGAGCGTTAGGATTTGCTTCCAGAATCTGTTTAAGGTTACCAACCGGTAAAACAGTAGGAGACCCACATGCATCTCCCACCAAAATGTCACCGCGAGAAGTAATGACGCTGCAAGGAATATCCTCGTTGACAGGGAACTGAATCGCCTCCCAAACCAAACCACCGTCGCAACAAGCACACACTTTGAGGACCTGTCCGTCAGACCCGGGAGCCAGGGCAAACGGTGTGCTGGGTGTGTTTGCGGTGATCAAGTATCCTTTATCTGTGAGCACCGAGCAAGGCATTTCCGAACTTATTAGACTTGTCCAGGCAACACCCTCAGCACAGCAGCTGTTCGCCGTCAGGATTTGTCCATCCGCTCCAATCGACAGAGCAACCGGGGTATCAACCGCAGTGGAAACAACTAGTTGAGCTTTTTCTGTGAAGAGAGCGGTGGGAATACCACCACCAGATCCATCAGCGTCCCAGAAAAGTCCGTTGGGGCAAGCAGAGCAAACCTTAAGAACCTGTCCATTGGTTCCCACGGAAATCGCGCTCAGAGACCCGGCACCGTCGGTTGAGACTAAGTCACCTTTGTTTGCCAGAGTGCTGCAAGGAATGGCCTCATTCACATAGGTGGCCCATTCCAAACCGTACAGAGCGGAAGGGTTAACAGTGAGGAACTGCCCAGGGGCGCCGATCGGCAGAGCAGAGGAGTTGCTTGTGCTAGATCCAACAATAATGTCTCCCTTTGCTGTGATTTTGTTACAAGGGATGAAATCTTGGGGTGCTTGGTCAGACCAGGCCAAACCGGTTGGACAGGCAGAGCAAACAGTAAGGATTTGATTCTCCGCGCCAGGGGCAATCGCTATGGGCAAACCCGGTCCGATAGCAGAGAGGATAAATCCTTTATCCGTGAACTTCCGGTAACTCAGAACATCCGTGCTCCATGCCAACCCAGAAGGGGCGGTTGGGCAAGCAACGAGAACTTCCATGCCGTTGCCCAGAGGCAGTGCGACGGAAGTGCTACCGTTGGAGGTGAGGATGCTTCCTTTAGAGGAAAGGAGGGAGGAAGACAGGTAGTTTGAGGATACACCAGCGGGGGTAACTGCCACTTCATTAGAAGTCCCGGATGCCATTTCCTCTGGGGTAGCAAAACGTGTGACCCCGGGAACGGAAGTGGTTGAGAGGGTAATATCTGTGCCTGCTTCAACAAAATGCCACTGGATGCTATCACTCAACAACCAGTCACCCTGTGTGATGTTGTAAGTTCCTCCCTGAACAACCGGGCCAGGGGGAACACTATAGGACTCATAGTTGGAAGTAGAGATAACGTATAGGTTGTCATTACTTAGTCCGGGTGTAGGCAGGTCTGCCCCAATAACGAATCCTGCAGAATGCCCGTCAGGCGTAACCGTCACCACCTCGCGGAGAACGGGATCGTATGTACCAGCAACCCGGTGCCCACTCGTATCATTGAGTGAGTCTATCAAGTCCTTAAGAACTTTGCCCTGAGCAGCAGTTAGTGCCTTCGCGGTGTTCGTGCTGGTAAGACTATTGTCAAGTATTACGAGACCTCTACTAAGTGTCGAAGCATTCTTGAGGCTGATTACACCGTTGTCAAGGTCAATGTTTGTCCCAATTTTAACAACACCTAGGTTAGATTGACCTGCTATGTTAACTCCGAGAACGGGGTCAATACCTGTGCCCGTATTTGTTAGCGGGGCATTTACGGTCGTAGTAGGAACAGGGTTACTGGTAGCATTTGTGATGCGACCTTTGTTATCAACGGTAATCGTCGGAAAACTGTATTGCCCAGACACAACCCCGGAGTCAGAGAGAGAAATCGTACCGGAGGAAGTGACAGGACCGCCTTGCAGACCGGTGCCTGTCTTGAGGCAGGTTACCGTACCCGGGCATTTTGCAGCCCACTTCAAACCTTCTGGTTGATTGGAATCGGCAACCAGTATCTGACCGTCCCCTCCAACCGGAAGAGCAACCACGCCACCCGTGGAACCAACGGCAACAGAACCTATTGCAGAGAGAAGGGTTTCAGGAATACCTGTGGTGTCAGTCCACTCCAAACCTGTACCGCAATCCTTATTGACACGAAGGTACTGACCGTTGTCACCAATGGGCAGAGCGGCTGGATCAGATTCAGAAGTTGCTGTGATGATTTGCCCTTTGGTTGTAAAGAGATCCGGAAGCAAAGGAACAGTGGCATTGCCTGCACCAGTCAAACGACCTTGTGCATCAACCGTAATCGTAGGGTAGGTGTATGTGCCCGGAGTAACAGAAGTATTCGCGAGGTAAAGAGAACCTGAGGAGGTGACTGGACCACCGGCAAGACCGATGCCAGAGTTGACGCTCGTTACAGTTCCACCGCAAGGTTGACTCCAACCCACACCGAGCGTTTCTTCCGAATCAACGGTGAGAACCTCTCCTGGGCCACCCGGGCTAAGTGCAACTACGTCGCTAGCGTCACGGCTGACAAGGATTTGTCCTTTGGCGGCGTAGGTTGAACAAGATACTTTAGAGTTAGCAGTGTTTTGAGCTGCGGTTGCAGTGGAAAGAGCAGTCGCAGAATCGGTAACGGCTTGAGTGGCATCTGCTTGTGCTGAGTTTGCAGTGGAGGTAGCTGACGTGGCAGCAGACTGTGCACTGTTTGCCGTGGAGAGTGCAGCGCTTGCGTCTGCGGCAGCGGTGGTTGCCAAGGATTGCGCTGAGCTTGCTGCTCCTAGAGCATTAGCAGCAGAAACTGCAGCGTTTGTGGCTTTGGTGTCAATAGTTTTGGCAAAGTCGTAGGTGACTTTGACGGCGTTTGCTGTGGCTGCTTTTGTCGAGCTATTGCTGCTGGTTGTATTATCGAGAGAGACAACACCTGTTGAGGTAGTCGTTGCGGTGGCGACAGAAACAACCTGAGGGGATGTGGATGAAACAGAAATTGCCCCCAAACCCTGAATGTCCTGAGGGACAGTTCCAGGCGAGGCTAGGGTTACGCGACCGTATTGATCAACCGTGATGGTGGCGTAGGAGTAGGTTCCGGGAGAGAGCGTGGTTACCGGTGCGAGTGAGAGCGATCCAGTTGTTGTAATGGGGCCACCAGCTAAACCTGTGCCAGCAGTTACTTCGGTAACTGTTCCGTAGTTGACAGGTGCAGGTGCGGTGTTTGTAATGGTGTAGGTATCGTTTACTTTCGTTAGCGAGATACCGTTTCCAGCAGCAATGTCAATGACACCTGCATTCGTTACGGTTACTACGCCAGTTGCCTCGGTAACAAGAATACCTGGACCCGCTTGAATGATAGGGAAGGTAGCTCCGGTGCCAACAGAGTTGAGAGACCCTGATGTGGAATCGATGAACAACCCATCACCTACAATTAACTCTCCCTCTCTAGAAGCTAGAGTTGCTTTATAAGGAGAGTAAAAAGGGTTGTTGGGGATAGGAGCATTCGGGTCAAACGCAGGTTGGATAGCCATCTCGCCGGAGTACACGCTTTATATCTTGGTTTTACCCGTTCGACCCCCCTTTACCTTTGGGGTTGATTTGTGACTTCAATGTTTCCACTTCCTTGGAAAGTTCTTTAATGGCATTGACCAGTACAGGTATCATATCAGTTGGACTCAACGTGAACATATCTGGATTTGCGGTGGATCCAATGATCGGGTGCTCCGGGTTTTCCTCATTTTCAATAACGTTTTGAGCAGAGAAACCATAACGATACCGATCGTCAGTGACTTCCCCGGTTTCACTGTCACACCATTGGTACTTGATTGTTTCGAGGTTTTGAACGAACGTCAGGGCGAGAGGGACCTCTCCATGGACCTTCTTGTACCTAACATCCGAACCGATCGTGGAAGCAACTTTCTGAATGATGGTGGATGTGAAGTTATTTCCAATGATAACGTGGTTGCTCCCGGTGACGAGAGAGCATAGAGAGTCGAACCCAGACCCCGCTCCCAGAAAAACGTTGTTACCGCCGCTGACGTGGGAAAATCCGCTCTGCCACCCTATAGCAGTATTTGAGAAACCCTGAGAGTTTGCTAGTGAGTGCACACCAACGGCGACGTTATCTGAGGTAGAACCGGCCAGAGCCAGGGCACATACACCAATCGCCACCTGTCGGACGCCTGTGGTGTTACACTCAAGAGCCCTGGATCCTATTACTGTGTTCCAGCACCCCAAGCCCCCGAAATGAGCCCGGTGCCCAATAGCGGTGTTCTCAGCCCAGCTCCAGTTATCGAATGGGTCACCCGCACTACAAGCCAGCGCTTCGGCACCAACCGCAGTGTTTGCGTTAGCGTAAACGTTGGACTGAAGTGCACCGTAACCGACAGCAGTAACAAGGCAACCAAAAGCATTACTGCAGGCAGCCAAACCTCCGACAGCAGTATTACACGGCTGCCCATTTGCGCAGAGAGCGTTATGTCCAACTGCAACGCTACATCCTGTCGAGCCGTTAAACAGTAGAGTATTTTCCCCAATACCGATATTTCCTGTGCCTCGGTTTTCGCACAAAGCGTTCACACCGATGGCTATACTTACGGTACCACCGTCGGAGAGGTGCATTGCTCGGTTACCGATGGCAACATTTCCATTTCCGGTTAGGTTAGTCAGGTAGGCCAAAGACCCGACAACTGTGTTTGCGCTACCTGTTGTAAGGTTTTGCATTGCCGAGTTACCGATGGCGGTATTTTCTACACCGGATGAAAGACCGGCCAAAGCTGAATGCCCGATACTGGTTGTACCGTTTGGTATGTCTGTGCAACCGAACACAGTCCCTTCAGAGTTCGGTGTAGCGGAAGCGAGAAATGACCCTAAGGAGACCCAGGAGGGAGCACCCGTAGAACCTGATGAACTGAGGATATATCCCGAAGTGCCGTAGTCAGTGCCATTGAAAGACAAAGCGCCATTCTCGTTGATTCGGAGACGAATGTTAGTCCCAGATACACCGAAGACAATGTTACAGTTAGGGTTTCCGAGCGAAGGAGTGTTCCCGATTACAATATTGTTAGACCCTGTGGAGACACCGGTTGCGGACTGAGCACCTATGAAAATGTTAGAGCAACCAGTAGTTAGATCATTACCGGAAAGGTAGCCTATAGAGGTGTTGCAGTTTCCTCCAGAAAGATCTAAAGCAAATGTTCCAAGTGCAGTATTACAACCTCCAGACACGTTAGAACGTAACGACCCATAACCGGCAGCAACGTTGCAATCACCAGTTGTGGTAGAAACCATGGCGATGCTGCCTATCGAGGTGTTACGGCAACCAGAAATAACCAGTTCCGAGCTCCTGTGCCCGACAGCAGTGTTTGAGGTGCCGGCAGGATTAGTGGACAGAGCATTATAACCGAGTGCAGTCAAAGTCGAAGAATCGGTGAGACCATAGACCGTTCCCAGACTTGTTGGGGTTGCTGGATTTACCGGGGCGATAGCTTCCCAGGTTAGTCCCCCTGAGCAAGCGGCGCAAGCGGTCAGAACTTCTCCGTCAGGCCCAGAGTCTAAAGCAAGAAACTGGTTTGCACCGGTTGATGCAAGGATTTGCCCAGACGCAGTGAATATAGAGCAAGGGATGTCGTCACCGATCTCGTCAGTGTGCCAAGTAATCCCAGAGGGGCAAGCCGGGCAAACTTTCAGGATTTGCCCTTCAGTTCCAACTGGCAATGCAATATATCCACCTGCCCCAGTTGCGGCTAGCAACTGACCTTTATCTGTAAAAGTACTCTCAGGTACGGCAACACTTGCCAAGTCATAAGCTCGTTTTACCGCGAAAGGGGTTGCGATATATGTTTGTGAGGTAGAGTCAACCGAGCTGGATTTGATTGATTGTATACCAGCGGGTGTCACAGCAGAAGTATTATCTACTCCGAGCGCAACTTCTGGAAATCCTGAAATACGGAGAACCCCAGGGCCCTCTGTGGATGCCGGTGCTCCTGGGGCAACATCAACCACACGACCATAAACATCAATACTAAGGTCGTGGTATGAGTAGACTCCCGGAAGGACGCCACTATGGCACAAAGTGAGGGTTCCTTCTCTGGTGATAGGTCCACCACAAATGCCATTGGCAGTGTTGATGATTACACCGGATCCTTCCGCTGATATGGTGCCTTCTTCTGCGTCAACGGTAATACCCTCATCTGTGACCAAAGACCCTTGGGGAGTTTTTAGAGACCATTCTTCGGTAGCACTAATTGGGTCGTTCGGTACTTGCTTCTTAGAGTTGAACGAGGGTCTTGGGACTACCATTTTACCAGAACTTGTTCTTGAGTGGTTTTACCCGGTCACGGGTTGCTTAGGGCATCTACTTGCGCTTGTAGTGCTGTGACTTGTGCAGAAAGTTCCTGGACAGAGTTGACAAGCATAGTTATCAAACCGTCTTTGGAAATATGGTGGTTGTCTTGACTGACACCGCTGGTTTCCATAAGTAGGGGGGATCCCGGAGTTTGTTCTGCCGCGATAGCAGATGCCGAGTCGACCCCGTAGTAGCAAGTGGTGGAAAGGAGTTGGTTCGTGTCGGGGTCACACCGTTGGTAGGTGACTGTGCTAAGGGAGTTGATGTAAGGCAAACCAGCGGGAGCGTCGCCGAGTATGTTTTTGTACCGGTTGTCAATAGAACTTCTGCACTCGCCCGCGATATAATGCTCTAGGGTATTTATGTTACCGATGATGGTGATATTCTCGCATGCCTCTTTAATGGCTTGGTATCCATTGACGCTACCTGCTTGATATCCAATAGCGATCACACCGATGTAACATCTTCCTGAGTTCAGCGCTCTGGAACCAATCGCGGTTGTTTCGGCAAAGCATCCGGTTACGTCAGTGCGTGACTTAAAGGCATCTCCTAAGCACCCAGTATCTGCACCAATGGCAACCGAGTTGTACACGTCGGACATAAGTTGAGCGGTGCAAGCACCAACCAACGTGTTGTTGTAGTTGAAGGTGTTTTGAGAGGAACGACCAACGTTCGAGCAGTAACCAATGGCAACGTTCGCACTGTTTTCTCTCTGATTGGTGGATACCAAAGCCCCCAAACTGACTGACCGCTGAGAGGTTTCAGAAATGTCGTAGCCTGCACATTGACCGATATATACACTTGCTTGCGTTTGGGTTGTTGTTGCTTGATTGGGGACTGATCTGTGGGCTTCATGTCCGATGGCAATGTCCCCGTCGACCCCGCCCAGGTGAAGAGCACACCAACCGACAGCAACCTGCTGATTTTGTGTGGAGCACTCAAGAGCATAGTTTCCGATGGCGAGTTGGTTGCATCCCGCTGGTGACCCTACTCCATCGCCTTTTAAGGCACAAACACCAATCGCAAGGTTTTCATCTCCCTCCCCTAGGTCGGACATGGACCATGTGCCGATGGCAATGGAGCGACCGATAGCAGATGGGGAGTTCAGTGCAAAGTTACCTAGAACAACGTTACAGCTGCCTTCGTTAAGGCACCCGGCTTTAAACCCTACGGCAGTATTACAGTAACCGTTAACCTTGGTGAAAGAGTCATGACCAACAACGGTAGAAAAACCGCCTATAGATCCGTTTTCAAGGGCACGAACTCCGAGTGCAATATTGCACTGAGAGTTGCTAGATTTCAGAGCGCAAGTGCCGATGGCAATGTTTTCAATACCCTGAGTCAAGCTACCGCCAGCGTTATATCCGATGCCAATGTTGTTATATCCAAACGTGACTTTATTGAGAGAGAAAGACCCGATGGCGATATTATTTTGTCCGGTTGTATTGCCAAAGAGAGAGCAGTGTCCAACCCCAATGTTATTATTACCGTTGGTGTTGCTGTATAGAGAGCAAGTGCCGAACCCAATGTTTTGCATACCACCCAGAAGGGTGACCAGCGTTTTGAATCCTACCGCTGTGTTGGACCCTGCCCCAGTACTCCCGCACATTGACTGGTACCCTACCGCAGTATTTTCGGTACCAATGGTGTTACTCTGCAGAGATTGAGCGCCTACAGCAACGTTGCACCCTGAGCAGTTATTTCGCAGAGAGTTATGGCCAACAGCTGTGTTGTAGGCAGAACCGGCATTGCAGAGACCAGCAAAAGATCCGATAAAAGTGTTACAACCCCCCGTTGTGGTTGCGAAACCAGCGCATCGACCCACGGAAACGTTTTCCTCTGCCGTTGTAGCCAAGTAAAGCGTAGAGGCACCGATGCCAACGTTATTGCTTCCGGTGTTGTTTAACAGGCTAACGTCACCGACTGCAACGTTCAGGTTGCCTATGTTGCACTTAAGGGATTCTTTACCGATTGCAATGTTTGATCCCCCGTTTTGGTTCTCAAAGAGCGACAGATATCCGACGGCAACGTTGTAGTTGCCTCCGGTCACCCCATTCAGGGCACAAGAACCCACGGAGGTATTTCCTTCTGCAGCAGTACTCAGACCTTGAGAGAAAGACCCCAACGCAACGTTATCGCTTCCCCCGTCTGCCTGATTTAGGGCTCTGTATCCGAACGCGGAGTTGTTACTACCGGTTCGGTTATTTCTCAGAGACTCTGCACCGAATGCCGAGTTGAGGGTACCCGTTGTGTTTTCGAGCATCGAGAAGTAACCGAACGCAGCATGAGACGGGCTCGTTGCATTTTCCAGAGCGCGGTATCCAACTGCCGTTGAAGCGGCGGATCCAGCGAATCCTGTTCTCCACCCAACTGCCACAACGGCGCACTCATTGCCCTGAGCGCCACCCATGGAGTTATAACCCACAGCGGTATTTTGTTGGCCTCCCAATATTTGAGAAAGGGAACACCACCCCACCGCTGTATTTTCGCATGCGGTTGCCTGAGACAAACTGCAAAAACCAATAGCAGTGTTAGATGTTCCGGTAGAGTTTACTCCGAGAGCACTGTACCCTATCGCGGTTTGCTCGTTTCCAACGTAGAAAGAACCGGAAAGGGCACCCACATGTGTATTGAA
>Ga0222718_10003945_pt1 | contig 12504 bp, 8 predicted proteins | sample C33_27DmetaG_FD_165045 | JGI IMG/M metagenome (GOLD analysis project Ga0222718, IMG submission 165045) | Estuarine water microbial communities from San Francisco Bay, California, United States - C33_27D | ecosystem: Environmental > Aquatic > Marine > Unclassified | place: USA: California... | reverse complement strand
TCATAGACCATGACCGTGCGTACCTGGTCTTGGAAGCCTTTTGCATTGAAGCCACGGTCGCTGCCGATATCCTCGTGCCGCGCCAGGATCTCTGGGTCAGTCTCTAGTTCGACATCGCTGTGATCGTCACCGATTTCCTCGATGATCTCTTCTGAGTAACCCATCTCGCGCAGCTCAGTCATGCTCTTACGCTCGCGGTGCGCCATGAATGTCACAGTAGATAGTGACTTGGCCTGGGGCTCGATGACAAAGTTTTCCGGCGGTACTGATTCAATAACCACCTGGCTTTTGTCCATCTCGCGGCTAATAGTGCCAGACAGCAGCCCAATCGAGTTGGCCTCACTTTCTTCGAGCTCTACGCCGTCCTGGGTCAGCAGCATATCGAGCTCTTCTTCGGTAAGGTCAGAGAACTCCTCTACTTCGTATTCCAGGCGCTCATCCCAGTAGACTTTGGCTAAACCTGCTCTAGCCAGGAGACCATCGTGAATCACATCCCTGGCGACAGAGTAAAAGTCATTCTGCCTGAAACACACATAGTCTGTATATTCACTGGCAATGTTGGCCATCACCACATCATCAGCGTTTTGTGGTGCAAACTTCACGATCTTCTGTCCGGCTGCCATGCTCTCCAGGAGAGCTGCAGACATCGACTGTACACTGTCGTAAACGTCCTGGCTTACGTACTTAGAGTTGCCATCGTGTTGTGGTTTAGGTAGCTCTGCCTGGTAGTATTTCTGCGTCAGTTCACGCTCTCGGCTCAGCTGGCTGTCATAGTAGCCGATAGATCGAGAGATGTTGTCCTCGACAATCTTTACGACTTCTTCATCGTTCAGAGGCTTATAATCCATTATACCATTTCCACATATAATTCATCCGGGATCTCTACAGGTTCCCAGGCACCTTCATGAATGTAATTAGCTAGTGCTAGAGCCATGACACAGTCATCGAAGCAGCTGGGTTCTGCTTCCATCGCACCGCTTTCAGTAACGATGTAGGTCATCATTTCTCTAATGGTTGTTTTATCATTCAACAGCAGCTCTTCTTCACGCATTGCTGCGCGGAGCTGGTCGATAATCAGAGGCTTGGTTTTAGCTGTAGTACTAAAGCCCAGCTTTACAGTCTCACGATCTGTGATCTTGTCATGCTGCACCTCTGTATAAAAGTTGGTGTACGCCATGTCTTTACCTAGTCGCGTACACGTAAGTATTCCATGACCGTTGTTTTCAACGATGATATGCGCCTCGTTATAATACGTTCCGAGCGCATAGAGTATTTCTGCATAATAATCTGGATGTATTTGGCCTCGCCAAGTAGCCACCTGCCGCTTCTTGCTGTCCAAAACCTGCGCCACAGACCAGTCGCCGTTTCGCACACCCATTGCCACATCAGCTCCAATGACATAACGCTCACCCTCATCGTGTTTCATGTATGTTGTAAGTTCGCCGCGTGAATGGTTGCGCCACTCACCGTCTTCCCAAGCCAGGCGCTCCTGGACATCAGCTGTCTCATCGAGGATGTCTACAAGTTGGTCTGGATTGAAAACAGGACGACCTGTCGTCAGGAAAGCCTCATCTGGTGTCGATGGGTACTCCTGGCGAAACAGGTCGATACCATTTTGTGCAATCTTGCGTCTGCGGAACATGAGCTGTTCGTCATCTAAGTTGTGCTTTTCAGCCAGCTCTTGTTCTTCCGGGGTACGCTCGAAAGTATCTGTGACAGTCTCTCTGTACTCTGGATCTGTAAACCATGGTATAAACACCGGCACGAAACCATTTTCGCCGGCCACCGCACCACGCCAGAGGTTCCAGAAGACGCCGTTTACACCGTTCGCCGTGCTCTCGACAAATATAGCCGTATCATTAGTATTCGGTACTGCTTGTACAAGGCCGTTCCAAGTCTCATCCGCAGTTGACTTAGGCCAAAACGCAATTTCCGAGGCGTGTACGCAACTAAGGGTTTCGCCACGACCGACCGCGTCGCCACCTGCTGTGGCAACGACATAAGAGCTATCGAGAACATCAAATGTTAATTCCCTTCGTGAAGAGTATTTGGTTGATGGTTTGAGAATGTCAGGGCAATGCTGATGATAACGCTTCGTCATATCGAACAGCGCCCTGGTGCTATCTGCATGGTGTGTGATGACCATGGCTTTGCGAGCCTTGTTTTGGCTCACGGTGAAGTACAGGTGTCCACCAACGTATGTTGACAAGCCTTGCTGGCGAGCCTTCAAGATGATGACCCTTATCTTCCCTTCACTCTCAAGTTGTCTGGTGACAGCCTCGTTTAGGATCTTTTGTGCTTCATTTAAAACTAAAGGGGCGACTTCGCCCCTCTTTGTTCTAATCTTCAGTGCAGCTTTTGCGTAGTAATCGAAATCAGTGTGTAGTTTCTTCCTGATTTGCCTCAGCTTTTTGTCCATTGGTTTGCTCTTCTTGTAATAGTCCTTCGAGGAAACTTTCAGCCTGGCTGATAGCCATTTCTGACTTTGATGCCGGCTTCTGCTTGGTAAAGTCTAATACAAGTCGCGCAGCTGACAGCCTGTCCCTGGTTGCATCAGGTGACCGCATGATCTCGACAGCTGTTACCAGTGCCTCGGTTGCGTACTCATCTGGATTAACGTCTAGCTTCTTTGTCATTACTTCGACTACCTTTTCTGCCTCGCCTCGCAGCTTTTGCCGTAGAGGTTCGATTGTTTTCTTTCTGTAACCATCCGGCACACCTTTAGGCCGCCCAGGGTTCTTCCTGGGGCGTTTAGACCACTCTTTACGCAGCGCCCTGCCCTCTGGTGTGGACATGAGCGTTGCGAAATAGTTGTTCTTAGGTGCGCGTTGTGGATGGGTACCATTGCCATGCCGAGGTGGTGCCTTGGCGCGTGGCTCTTTTGGTTTACTCATATTATGCTTTTAGCGTACTCGACCACTTGTTTATAAAACGATGGATCTTCTTTACGCTTCCTTTTGGTGGGTACCGGCTTTTTACGTTTAGTAACTTTTTGTGGCTGGTTTTTGTACTTACGCATGTCAATGCCAATACGGTTTGTATAATCAGTCATATTGGTTCCTTTATGCTGTTAGAGCGCCGCGACCTAGAGTAAGCAGCGCCTTTTCTTCTTCATCTTCTTTCTCAGCCAGGAGCATGTTTGCCATGACCATGGCGACAACAGCGCTGAATGGCGCAGAGAAGAATTGCACGTTGGGATTATCTTTAAGTAAAAGGCGAACTAGCTTTGTTGCTTTTGGCATTTCACGCTTGGCCAGCTTAGGGTCAAACATGTAAATACCCAATAGGTCGGCGGCCAGCTCATAAGGTGTGTGAAAATAGGTACGCTCACCTTCTCTCATCACAGTATCATACTTGCTTTGAGTTACCTTACCCTTCGAGACAAGCTCCATACCCTTCGAGTAATCATTACGCACAGGAAACTTTGTTCCAAAGCCTTCAAGTATGCCAGTCCTTTGCATACGGATTACTTCGTTTATGATGTCCCTGGCGTCCTGGTTGGTGAACTCGCCTGTGGCTACCTTTTTATCACCAAATAGCTCCAGCAGCTCACGTATGGCTGCCCGGAACGTATTTGAGTACGTGGCATTGTTTACTGGGTCGGGTATAGACTGCTGTGAGAGTGGCGAGTAAAAGTCTTTACCGAGGTTCTCTGAGCCCTCTTGCCGGGCTGCTTCATCCACGTAGCTAGTCTCTATTGCGTGACCCAGCTCATGCAGCGCTGCGAATATATCAGCGCCCTTATACTTTTTAGCTTTTGATTGAATGATGCCGAACCGAGCACCTCTACCTAATTTATACCCCTCTGGGCTAGGCATGGCCACTCTGGCACCCTTTGTATTGTTCAGCTTACTGCGCTTTACGGCCAGTTTCTTTGCGAGATCTGTTTGGCTAGTTGCCAGGTGGAATACATGATTGAAAGCCTGGCCAATCTTCTCGATAGTATCGTAATCACGGATACCGTTTTCATACGGCGACCCTGGCTTTCCGACTTCGAAAGCTGCTTGGACTACACCAAGAGCCTCACGGTTTTCTTCCGGTGTAGGCTCTCTCGAACCAGCTAGACTTGTTTTTGGAAGTTCAGTATCCCCGGCGCGTCCGTTATTTCCTCCGTCATCGAGGTCAAGGACGCCTTGTTGCCGGTTGACTGATTCTGCTGCATTGCTTCCCTGCGCTCTTTGCGTTTGCTCAGCAACAAGTGTACTAAGTCGAGCTCGTCCTTCTCGTTCTGCGTTAGCGGCTTCGGTTTCCCCTGCGATAGCTTTAATGACTTCAGTTGCGGCATCTACATAATCCCTTGTCGGAGAGTTGACACCCATCTTGGTGTACAGTTGTTGTTCGTATGCCCACCACAGTGCTTGCAGCTGCGCCGGCTCTAAATCGAGCTCAGCGGCAACCCTGGAAATGACCTCATCCTGTACCATACGCTCTTCCGGCGAGGACGGCTGAGACAGCATCTCTTTACCGTTCGCGGTGAACATACGTCCGACCAGTCTGTTCCAGCTTCTGGTGAACCATTCATCTTTGGTTACTTTACTCTCATTACCACTATTATTCAACAGGAACGGACTAAATTTAGCACCCAAAACCTGTGATCCATAGACCATGCCGTCAGCATCTGCATACTTTGCAATGTTCTTTGCACTTTCCTCACTACCGAAGCCTAAATCCATGTACATCTGCGTCACTTCCGCAGCTGGATGTGGTGACACCATCCACATCATGAAAGATTCTAGGTCACCGAAAGTATCTATGCCTTTTTGGATTGCTGCGAGTGCATTTCTTGTTGTTGAGCCTCTAGCTGTCCAGGCTAGTTCCTCACCGATTGCTTCTTTTGCATCTACGTTTGCATCGTTAATAAACAGACCACCTTTATATTTAGATAATGGTATCCGTCCGTTCTCAATGTAATAACGCAGAACATCTACGGCTAGTTTTGCGTTTGCAACCGGGTTTTGACCGCCTGATAGAGGTGATATCAATGTCCAAAACAGGAGCTGCAGCGGCAGTCCGTTGTCTGGATTGTTTGATGTGGGATCTTCTCTTAACTCAGGTATGACCGAAGACATCATGTCTAATGCTTGCGGTGAACCAAAAGTATACCAGTAAGCTGCGCCTGGGTTAGTTTTGTAAAACTCTTTAGCTTCAGCCAGTATGTCCTGGAAAAGACGTTCTTTAAGCTCATCAGTGTAATCGATAGTGTTTGTTTCTTTACCGCCGCGAACAGTTCGAGGGGCTTTTGATCCGGCTTTGATTGATTCAGCCTCTAAGAACCGACCAACATCATCAACAGTCACAACCCCTTTTTTACCAGTACCTTCGATTGAGGGTGGGTTGTCCATAAAACCAATGGTACGCATTTCATTGATTTCGGGCTGCTGCTTGGGAACAATCCTGATCGTGTCGTAGATCGGCGCGATGCGACCAGATGACTTGACTTTAATTGTGCCAATTTGACGGCCATATTCCAGTTTACCAAAGCCACGAGGCCGCATTGTAGGCTCATCTTGCTTACTGCCATCAATCCGCAATGCTTTACGGTACAGCTCTATCGGAACATCTGCTTCATACTGCAGCGCAAACTGATGACCTTCTTCGTTATGATCAACAGTTACAATGAATGACTGCGGTAGGTTTTGTGGGTTGTCTACCCACTCGTATAGGTTCGGACGCACCAAATTACTGTGCCACCGTCTGCCGTCCTTTTTGTCTGGCGCTGCTGATTGCTCTGGGTCTACCTCTAATCGACCGCGGCCATTCTCACCAATAGAAACGCGAGCGCCGCCGTAGGTGTTACCTGTTACATCCTCGCTGCCGGCCTGGTAGTTGCCCTGGTCAACTTCAATACCATCTATCTTCTTATAGAGTGCCTGTGTCTTCGGGAACACTGAGAGACCTTCGCCAAAGTTAGGCACCGCCATGAAGTTTGTTTCTTCTTGTGTGCTTGCTTGCTGGCCAATCACCCGGTTTACGTACGGCATTACGTACGCTTCGACCAATGCTGGGTCAGATACCTGGCTTTCAGCCTTCGCAGCTATATCCATAGCCCGGTCACCTGGGTTAGCCCCCAGGTTACTGCGAAGATCAGCCAGGGCATCAATCAGTACAGCCTTGTCGTCATCAGAGATCGTAGGATCTGCGTCTACAGCCTCAATGAGAGCTGTGTTTGCAGCCTGGTTGTCTTGTATGCCGCGTACATAGCCGGCAGATACATCACGTGGGGCTGCAGCTGAGGATGCGGCTGCCTGGACTGCGCCTGGCATCGGTGTTTTGTCCCTGGTGACTGATGTAGACTGCTGATCGAGCGCAGTGCTCATTGCAGCGCCCACTGCAGTCATGTTTGGTGTTCTGCCGCCCTCTTGGATAGCCTTAATCATTGCCTGGGCGTCTGCTGCGATCACAGGATCTGCAGCTGCCATGGCCTCAAGCAGCTGTACGGCTCTTTGTGGGCTCAAGCCGCGCTCTTTTAGCATTGCATCGAGAGTTACAAAAGGTAAGTCGCCATTCTTTTCGTATTGCGACTTGTGGATCTCTTTTGCCCTGGCGCGTTGCTCCTTGTTGGCCTTCTTGATGCCTTCAGTCTCTTGTCTGCGTGTTTCACGGACTGATTCTAGGTCAGTATCTATTGCGATGCCATCATTCTTTGACAGGTTGTCCGAAATGTATCTTTTTATGCGGCTGCGGCGGCCTGTTAAGGCATCAATACCGCGACCACCTATGACTGCAGCGGTCTGCACTGCAGGTATCAGTGGGTTTACAGACGCACCGTACAATGTACCAAGCACACGTGTTGGGGTCTCGATGAGGCTGCGGTCAGAGTAGCCTACGTTACTAGGCATCGGAGACAACTGGTCGGTAATTTTAGATACACCACCAATATAGCCAGCATTATGCAGCGTAGTCAGTTCGTTCATCTGCCGCATAAGTGACAACAGACGTTGGCCTTCTTGTGTGTTGCCGGCAAGCCTATCAATGGCTTCCATCTCTTCAATACCGACAGTGCTTTTTGCTTTGTTACGGGCTTCTCTACGCCCGGCAATAGCAAGTACTTTATCAAGAGCAACAGCTAGTGGGTCTGTGTCAGTAATATCTAGCTGTGTACGTAAATCATTAGCAAATAGCTTCAGTTCTTCAGATATCTGGATGTGTGCCTTGTCTATAGCTTCACGTGCGCCTGATGTGCTTTGCTTGTTAACGTCTTTTAGGTTTAGGTCGTTTCTCTTTGCAATCCTATCGAGCCTGGTAGCCAGCTCAGTGGCCGCCTGGGGATCGTTGCCAATCATTACAGGGTTAATGACCTCACCCAGCTCTGTAAGGCGCTGTGCGCCAGCCTCGCGTGTTGCGTTAGCTGTTGGTGCAAGCTCAGTAACTGCCCTGGTACCACCACCGTAGGCTGAACCTAGTACAGATGCATCGATGGCGCGATCAGCCAGCTCCTGGCCGGTGTACTCAGCGCCCTGTGATGCCGCGCCACCAACGATAGCTGTTTCCTGAGCAACTTCGGTTGCACCCTCGGCTGCTGCAGCCTTTGTGACGCGCCCTGCATACGCCTGGGCAGCCTCTCCAAAGCCTTTCTGAGACAATTCTTTGATGACTTCGTCAGCTGACATGCCAGCAAGGCGGTCTACTGGGATGACTTTGCCGGCACCAAACCTATCCAAGAAGCCTACCAAGGCTCCAACGCCGGCTGCGACCTTCGAATCATAGCTGCCGGTCTTCTCTTCCATCTCCATGGCAGCTTCGCCAGCTCCCATAAGACCAGAACCTGCAGTTACAGCTGCGCCGCCGCCAAACACAAGCCATGCTGGCGCTCCGAGAGCTGCCGCAGCGGCTGTCAGGCCGGTACCTGCAATAGCAGCGCCGCCAGATGGCGCGTTTTCGAGAAGTTTCTCACCTAATGCTGGTAGAAACGTGCCTTGATTATAGTTTTCACGCAGTGATCCAGGGTACTGAGGCTGGTAGCCGCCGGCTGCGATGTCTTTTTCTTGCTGTGCGGCCATGTCCGTGCCGTACTGTTTGACACCTTCAATACCAGTTAGATCTCCAGCTACCTCGATGCCTTTACCTACCATCTGCTGCATGCGGTCAACGCCATACATCAGTGCGCCGTCGCGCTGCTGAGGTGCCGGGGCTGCCGGCTTGGGCTGCGTCTGACCGCCTTGTGCTTGTTTGATCAGGGCAGCCAGGCGTTGTGCGGCTGCAGTGTCCCCTGCCGCGTCTGCATTACGCAGCGCAGTCATCAGCTGATTGATATCGGCCATGTCAGATCCTTGCTACTGGGAATATTTGTCTATGATCGCTTGATCGGATGGGCTCATTGCTGGGCTCATCGTGCCTACAGGAGCTGCCATACCGTTCATTGCTGCGTATGCTTGCTGCTGAGCTTCGATAGCTTTCACAGCTGAGATGTAGTGCTTCTTAACGAGCGCCAGGTTTGCTTTGAATTGCTCGCGGCTCTGTGACTGACGTAGGTTACCCAGGGATGCATTCAGCTGCGCCAGTTCTCGCTCTGACACCTGACCCAATGCGCCGCCGGTTGGGCTGTCATCACGCATCTTCTGCAGCCTGTCGAAACCAATAGATGATACGACAGTCTCGATAGCCATCTTGGTATCGTGAGCTGGTGTACCTGCAACAAATGATAGAGCGTTACCCATAAAACCGGTGACGTTATCGAGTGGGTTGTAGTTGCTTTCGGCCATGGCCACGTTTGCTTCGATTTGATCGATAGCATCGATGGCTGCTTGCATATATGGTGACGACTGTGGCGCTTTAGGCTGGTTCTTGGCTGCTTTTGCTTGCGCTTGTAGAGCTTTGACCTGGGCGTTGTATGCATCGATTGAGGCGCTGTTGTTTATGTCTTGCACATTGCCATACTCTCTCGCCATGTTGGCGTATGACTGCAAACCACTCTGCTGTGCGCCTTCCATACCTGCGCCCCCAACACGTATCAGCATGTCATTCATGCCAATAGTATTGCTTGGCATCTGTGGCATTTGTATAGCGCCTGGCACCATGTTGCGGCGCTGCCCAGTTACCATTTGGTTGTTGAGGATGCCGGTGTTGGTCGTTCCGTTTCCTAAAATACCATTACTGCCATTTCCACCATTAGATTTTGTAATGGTCGCCATTGGTAGATTTGTAGGAGCAATACCATACTGTTGTGCTGCATCTTGTACGTAAGGATCATTTGCACCGAATGCTGCAGACAATAAACCTTGGTTAACTGGTTGATTCATGTCTTATCTCCCTGACGCATAGCCCATGCCCTGATATGCTGGGGCATTGATGTATGTCCGTTGTGGTGCCATGGAAGCGAAGGCGCTTGGTTGACCACCAAATCCACTAAAATAATTAGCAAGGTTGCCACCAACACCTGCGCCGGTGACCATGCCGCTGATAGTTGCAGCTGTAGGATCTACAGTGTTCGCCTGGTAGCCAGCTGGTGACATAGGTGCGCGTCCTAAGATGCCTGACATGTACTGCTGATACGCATTCATATCGAAGTCACGATTAGCTTCAAATGATGCCTTGTCGGCATTAAGTTGCTGCTGTGCGTCCTTCTGGAAGCCGGCACCTGCGTTAATCATGTTAGACAGGCCAGTGTTGCCAGTGTTGACGCCGGTACCGAATGCACCTGCGAGACCCTGGTTGGCAGCCATGGCATTACCGAAGTCGCGCTGCTGTTGTCCCAGAGACTGATCAATAAGACCGCTGCGGATACCTGCGGCTGTGTCAGCTGCGCGGTCATTATAATCACGCATAGCGATAGCGTCTGCAACGCCGGCTCTGGAGCTGTTTGCGTTACCGCTGGCTGATGCTGCTCTATTTATACCTGGCAGTGTATTCTGAGTGAGCATACGTGTACTGTCGCGTAGCGCTGCGTCTGTGAGTGCTCCGGTGTTTGCGTCAGCATACGCCAGGGCGTTGTCCATAGCGCCGCCGCCCATAGCCTGGTTATACAGGTTGCCATAGTTACCGGCGAAACCTTGTGATTGACCTGCGAGGTTTTGACCATAGCCAAACGTAGTGTTACCGAAGTTGAACTGGTTGTTCAGCCCGGTGTTCTGCATGTTGTTTAGGTTAGCGTACCGGTCGCCAGTATACGCACCCGTGTCGATCATCTTGTTTAGGGCGTCCTGGCCGCCTCTGTATCCAGCGCGTATGTAAGGCTGCGCGTCGAGATAGCCCATGTTGTTCATCTGGTTTGCGCGGTCTATCGCACCGGCCTGTTTCTTTGCCGCTTTGTTTGCCATGTAACCGCTAACGACGGCACCTGCAATTTGTCCCCACATATCTTAATTCCTCTTTTTAGACTGCAACCCACGCAGTCCCGTTGTATACGTAAAGGCCATCGCCGGAGCCTGGGTTCCAGGGTGACACCGCGTACCTGATCATACCTTTGACCGGGTTCTCTGGCTCATCCTCTGCTACTTGTATTGCAGCTGTTGTTAGGCTCGTGATGGCTGTCTGTATGCGCCGCAGCTCTTCCTGGATATATCTGCGTGTACCCTCTTCGAGTTGTGGGTACTGCTGTCTGGTATAATCTTGCACGAGCAGGTCAGTCTTATCGTTTAATGACATCAACGTGCTCCTGTAGGTGTCAGCTCTATATCGAACCCAGACAGGTCAAAGTCCTTGTTATCTGTAAGTGTCATTCTGTATGACAGATATCTGCCAGCTGCCCGGCTGTCGATTTTATGCTGTGTTGACAGATCGAACGTCACAGGGGCGCTGTAAGTAGGTGTGTTGCGAGGGATGTCGCTGGCACCGAACTCAAATGTCATTGTGGTGTCTGTTGAATTGATCGTGTCTGCCTGTGGATACATCCGGGTTACTACAACATATTGCCTGGCTGCCAGCCCAGATTCGTCCAGGTCGAAGCCTGTACGCTCCAGGTATGGATACTTAGTCGCCTCTGTATCGAGGTCAAAAGACAGGGTGCCGGTGTCTGACAGATCGAGGCCGTACAGCTTGTCACTTGTAAGACCATCTGCAGTTAGATCCTCACCAACCATCAGCGTGTGACGGTCGTAGCCGTCTTGCTGACTGTAGTACGTACCACCAGTTAGATTGTATGTGGTTGTACTGGTGGCGTATGTGGCAACCGAGTTGACGTTAGCTGTGGTACCGGAGCTGACATTGGGCAGATCCATGAATGACCATGTGTTCGCCCGGTAGTTGTAGACGGCAGCCCGGTTACAGCGTACAGCGTTAGGGAACTCAACGTGTGAATCACCTGACATGTAGCAGAAGTAAATCTCATTCAGCGCCTGGTTATGCTGCGCGAAGCATATATCTGCATTCTCATTGTTCAGTGACTGGTAGATGAACTTCTTTACGCGCTCATCGCATATACTTTGTTTGGAAGTACCATCGTGCATATAGATATCGAAAGCACCGAAGACATAGTGTTTACCTTCTGCCTCGACTACGCAGTTCTGATTGATAACGCCGGCGTCACTAAACAGTTTACGGAAGTTAAATATAAACGTGCCACCAGTGAACTCCATCAGCCAGGTTTCGTCACTTGAATATATAATAAAGTTAGAACCTAATGTGAGGCCGTCTCTAATCTCTGTTGGTATCTGCACCAGGTCGTTGAAGCCGGCGCTGGTTGTCGCGTCTGTAGCGTCCCAGCTGCCTGGGTAATCATTGGCTGATGTAATGTCACTGAACCTGACCCTGGTGGGGAACTCATTAGATCCCTCAGTCATGTTAAGTGCCACCAGCTGGTCACCGTAGGAACGCAGTGCCGCGCAGCGCCATGTGCTATCCCAATTCGGCAGGTCACTAAATGTGGTGGCGCTAGGTTTGCGCTGGACTGGTACGCGGTCTTGTCTGTTAATGTACGTCACATCAGCCAGGGATGTCCCTGTGAATGGCCGGGGGTCACTCGATCCGGTGATGGTACCACTGACATTGGTGACGTTGTTGTTTGCGTATTCTTGCAGCTGCCAATCATCTGAGAGCATGAGTACAGTATCAAACCCGGATGCCGGAACGATGCCATATACAAACCTAGGTGTGAAACCGAGACTATCTTTAATCTTTCGGAAGACTGGCGCTCGGCTCACTCTGCCCTCATCGAACCGCACATTGAATGCTTTATCAAATGCAGTGATGGGAAGATTGTATGGGGCTACGTCCGTAATTACACCTGCGCTGCCCAGGTCTCTCAGTGGTATAATAGCCATGGCTTTAGGTCTTTATGAGATAGTTGAGGACTATGGTTGGCTGCACGTTATTATGAGGTGAATCACCACCAGTGGAACCACTCTGTATGTCAGCACCAGTCACACCTGTGATACCTGCCGCATAGTTTGCACCTGCTAGTGACGCCGCTGACAAATCATCAGTGTGCGTGTGTGCAGCAAGTTCAGCGACGGTCAACTGGTGTGTCTCTGCGCCACCTGTAGCACCCAGCGTATCACCGTCCAGACCACCAGACTGGTTGGTTAGTCGGTCAGCACTTGTGCCGCCCATATCGTCCTTACCGGCGAT